>Ga0131853_10006885_pt1 | contig 20537 bp, 17 predicted proteins | sample TergutLab28metaG_FD_92764 | JGI IMG/M metagenome (GOLD analysis project Ga0131853, IMG submission 92764) | Labiotermes labralis P1 segment gut microbial communities from Petit-Saut dam, French Guiana - Lab288 P1 (version 2) (version 2) | ecosystem: Host-associated > Arthropoda: Insects >...
CTCCGGTTTCCCCACCAAGACCCTATACACCCCCCTCTCCTCACCCATACGCGCCACATGCCCTGCCCATCTCATTCTTCTCGATTTTATCACCCGCACAATATTGGGTGAGGAGTACAGAGGATCTGAGGTTTTATGTAACAGTTATTTAAAAATAGATATTCTGCGTGGCAGTAGACACACTGAGTTGCTGTTACACCAGACCAGCCGCCTAACGTTACGGTGAATGTTCGATATTCACCCTATAACCTACCATGGAGGCCAAAGAAGGAGTAAAGGTATAGCTGTATTCTTAATTTTACCTCTGCCCTAGATGTGGTTGGGTGGTCAGAACCACACATCGGCTGCTTTACCCTCGGAAAGAGACCTGGTACCCCTTGTATAGGAGGCTGGGTGGGCCCCAGGGCTGGTCTTGGGAAGGTTGCAAACATCACCCTCCACCGGGATTCGATCCCCGGACCGTCCAGCCCGTAGCGAGTCGCAGCACATCACGAGTAAGTAAAAGGATTTTCTCCATCTCCTTAAAAGCACATAACCACACTATATACGCGACGTTTCGAAAGTTACTGCTTTCGTCCTCAGGCTGCCGAAACGTCGTATGTATCTAGTGTGGTGTACGTGTTTTTAAGACGATGGGAGAAGGCATTTTACTTACTGGTGATGTGTTACACGTTGCTGTATTGTCAAGACATTCCACGATGCAGCCTTAGCGAGTCGCTGTACCGACTGTGCGCTGTCTCGGTCAACATAGTAGCTGTTTGTTGCTAGAATCATGCGAGGCACGTTAATACATGTGTGGCATATTACAGCAAGTGGTACACATATTTACCACTGTGCTGTACAGGGTTATTTCTTTCTCTGTGCAGTGTGCCTTACATAAAGAAACAAATCGACAGCTGTATGTAAGTAACATACCTGATATACAGCCGGCCGACTTACAGTCGGCCGGCTGTCGTCCTCCACGTGTAGGCGATTTCGCAAAATTGCGAAAAGCGACTGTGAGCTTCGCCATGTCTGTCTGTCCTCTGCTCTTACTAGACGGATTTTTATGAAGTTTGATATTTAAGTAGTTTTCGAAAATCTGTCGGAAAAAATTCAATTTTCATTACAATCTGACAAGAATACCTGTTACTTTACATGAAGCCCTATGTACATTTATGATAATATATTGATCAGTTCTTCTTAGAATAAGATGTAATTCAGACAAAAGTTCTAGACAAAATCAAAACACACATTTTATGTTCAGTAACTTTTTTTTTCTTTAGAAAATCATGCCGTTTATGAGAAAATGTTGAAAAGTCTTATAGAGCCGGACAGACCACACATGACAGTGCGGTGCATGCGCATTGCATGCTGGATAACTAAGGCTCTAAACACACACTCTTGAGTGTGTAGTGTTTATGGCTTTTCCACTGCAACGGTGGTTACACGAAAGCGTATAAGAATTGACCTGCTTGTGATTAGATATCTTTATTCACAAGCGAACTGCACTGTACATCAGTCGGAGGGTCTTGAACTGCATGCTTAATAAGATTAACGTAATTACAGACATTCAGCCCGTACCGCGCAGTAAACACTGTATCTCGGTTATAAAAACCAGTCAGTTAATGCTGTATAGGGAAATAATCGCTGTTTGTTCTCAGATCCACACACACAACACATAAATACACTGTGTGGGAAGAACGTAGAATTTGTGAATGTTTAACCTGGCGGTACATATAGTGACCACTGGGCTTTGAAGGGTTAATTACAGTTTAACATTCGGTCCGAACCGCGCAATAAACACTCTTCGTCTCGGTTATAAAAACCCATCAGTTAATGCTGTATAGGGAAATAATCGCTGTTTGTTCTCAGATCCACACAAAACACACAAAACATAAATGCACTGTGTGGGCGGAACGTAGAATTGTTGAATGTTAAACTGGCGGTACATATAGTGACCACTGGACTTTGAAGGGTTAATATACATTACGCGTAAAGATCAAGTCCGTACCGCACAGTAAACACTACATCTCGGTTATAAAAACCAGTCATTTAATGCTGTATAGGGAAATAATCGCTGTTTGTTCTGAGATCCACACAAAACACATAAATACACTGTGTGGGCAGAACGTAGAATTTGCGAATGTTTAACCTGGCGGTACATATAGTGACCACTGGGCTTAGAAGGGTTAATATACATTACACATAAATTCAGCTCGTACCGCGCAGTAAACACTCCTCGGTTATAAAAACCAGTCAGTCAATGTTGTATAGGGAAATAATCGCTGTTTGTTCTCAGATCCACACAAAACACACAAATACACTGTGTGGGCAGAACGTAGAACTGTTGAATGTTTAACCTGGCGGTACATATAGTGACGACTGGGCCTTAAATTTTTCAAACTTTGAAACTCTGTCGCTCAGGTATGTGTTGACTGCTGCTTATATCTGACCCACAGCACACTTGAAGGCGTTTGTGTGACCTTTTGAGGGCGCCGCGCTGTTTTCGGCTGCTGAACAGGAAGCTGTAGTGTTTGCTGGGTGTACAGCGTTAGTTTTCGTGTCTTGACATCCTTTATAATTTTGAACATTTAATTACCGAACTTACTTACTTAATTACTCTGTGGAGAAAAGTCCTTCTTGAGAAGCCAACTGGTTTGCAGCCTGTCAAGAAATTCCCCGCATTTTATGGGACCCGAAGGTTCATTACCGCATTCACAAGTGCCCGCCACCTGTCCCTATCCTGAGCCAGCCTGATCCAGTCCACACCCCACATCCCACTTCCTGAAGATCCAGCTTAATATTATCCTCCCATCTAAGCCTGGGTCTCTCCAGTGGTATCGTTCCTTCAGGTTTCCCCACCAAAACCCTATACACCCCTCTCCTGTCCCCCATACGCGCTACATGCCCCGCCCATCTCATTCTTCTCAATTTTATCACCCGCATAATATTGGGTGAGGAATACAAATCATTAAGCTCCTTGTTATGTAGTTTTCTCCACTCCCCCGTTACATCATCCCTCTTAGGCCCAAATATTCAACTCAGCATGCTATTCTCAAACACCATCAGCCTGCGTTCCACCATCAATGTTAGCGACCAAGTTTCACACCCATGCAAAACAACAAGCAAAATTATAATTCTATATATCTTGATCTTTATATTTTTGGATAGCAAACTGGAAGACAAAAGATTCTGCACCGGATGATAGCAAGCCTTCCCTGACTTCATTCTGCTCTTAATTTCTTCATGAATAGAATTTTGATTTGTTAAAGTTGTTCCCTAATACTTGAACTCTTTCACCCTTTCAAAGGAACTATTATCAGTTTTCGTACTGTGACATCGTCCTGCATTCTGATCTCGAGACTTGACCATGTACTTAGTTTTATCAGCATTTACCTCTAGTCCAATCTCCTTACTGGCCACTACCAAAGCTTCTGCGTTTACCTTTATAGTATGTACTCTTTCTCCCAATGTATTGACATCATCAACATAAACCGGAAGCTGATGTGTACCATTTAATTTCAAGCCATCTTGGATTACCTGAACCCTCCTAATGGCGTACTCTAAAGCAAAGTTGAAAAGCAATGGCGATACAGCATCTCTTTGTTTCAAACCACTTCTAATAGGAAACATGTCGGGCAATTTCTTGCCTACCCGGACTCTGCAATATGTTTCAGTCAGACACATTTTTATTTGTCTTACTAGTTTCATGGGGATACCAAACTCAGTGAGAATACGATATAAGACCTGCCTCCTAATGGAGTTATAAGCTTTATTGAAATCTGTGAAGAGCTGATGAACTGTTTCATTGTATTCCCATTTTTTTCTCGAGTATTTGACGAATGCAGAATACGAATATATAATCAGTAGTTGACCTGTTGCGTCGAAATCCACATTGATGATCCCCAATGATTTCCTCTGCATATGGAGTTAACCTTAATAGTAGGATGTTGGATAGAATTTTGTACGTAGATGGCAAAAGTGATATGCCCTATAATTACTACAATCTGTTTTATCGACCTGCTTATAGATAGGTACTATGATCGACTGCTTCCACTCCTCAGGCAATTCCTCCTTATTCCACATAGAAATAATAAGTTTATGAATCTCACAGCGAATTGTCTTACCCCCTGCTTTAATCATATCTCCTGGTATTTGATCAGTACCTGGTGATTTGTGATTTTTTAGCTTTACAATAGCCAACTCAACCTCAGAGGCACTTGGCTCAGATGCTAGTGGTTGTGCTGTGTGTATTTGTCTGCTTAATATCGTTAACCCCATCTACGTTTTCAATAGATGGGAGAAATAGTTCGTCCGCCTAGCCAAAAGTGTGGGAGTCTGCAACCAAATCACCTTTGTCATCCTTCACAACACTAGTTCTAGGCTGGTAAACCTTCTTAAAGTCGTTGGTGCCCCCAATACAAGTCCCTGATATTTTTTATCTTACTGTTAGTTTCAAGTTCCTCAATTTTAGCTTTAAGATATGCATTGCTTTTTGTTACTGAAATGTCTGCTAGCATCACGTCTTACATTGTTCAGATTATCTACATTGCTTTGGTTTGTATCCTTTATCCACTGTATTTAGCCTGCTTCCTTCGATCTAAAAAACCTAAACATTCCTCATCAAACCGTGGTTTATGCGGCTTCAGTTCGTGCAGACCTAGACTTTCTTTAGCTGAGGTTGTGATATTCTGTTTGATGATCTCCCAAGCCCTATTTATGTCCTCGTCATCACTTAAATTCACCGAAGCTGCAAAACTGTTCGTAATCTGATACTGTTTCCTAACCTGCACCTCATTTAGATTCCTGATGTTAAATATTCCCCATCAAACATCTGTGCTGCTTGTTTATTTAGTGCCAATCTTTCCCTAACTTTTGCAACCACCAGATAGTGATCGGTATCACAGTCAGCTCCCCTGAAACTTCGTACATCTACTATGCTCGAAGGACATCTCCGATCTGTTAATATGTGATAAATCTGGCTGTGAGTCACCCCATCAGGAGAGGTCCAGGTGTACTTATGAATGTTTCGGTGTGGGAACATCGTGCTCTTAACAACTAAATTTTTTGATGTAAAGTTTACTATTCTAACACCATTATCATTACTATCCTGATGTAGACTGTCATTCCCAGTTGTAGGTTTGAAAATATTCTCTCTCCCCACTTTTACATTCAAATCTCCTAATAGAATTTTCATATGGTAATTAGGGAAATGATAAAAAAAACCTGCTCCAATTCCTCATAAAAACTCTCGTTTGAATCATCACTTCTCTCCTCACTTGGTGCATGCACATTCAGAACAATGATGCTATACCAGCAACCTCTCAGAACTATATGTGACACTTTATCACTAACAAACTCTTTTCTCTTAACTGCTGTTACTGTTCTGTGGTGTACAAAAAAATCCTGTTCCCAATGATAAGTTTCATTCCCTTTTCCATAGAAGAAATTATAATCCCCTGCTCTTACTGTGCCCCCTCTGCCCCACCTAACCTCCTGCGCTCCCACTAAATCTGATTTATGTCTAGCCAATCCCCTGGCTGCTGCCGTAAATAAACCTGCCCTATACAGGCTCCTAACTTCCAAGTACCATATCTCATGTCCCTCTTTCGTTGCTTAGGTCGTGCCAAAGTAACAGTCCAGGTTCGATGCTTTGTCTGTGAATATTTTGTAACAAGATAAATCTTAATGGGGAGGAGTTGTTAGCCCCTCGCCCAACCCCCAAACTGGAGGACCACCCCTTGTCGGCTGTTCGCGACTGCTTATTCAATATATTCTGCAGCCACCCTTCATATTTGAGGCCGCTTCTCTATCCGCAACCTGAGGACGCGCCATGCCGTGGTGACAGGAACCCAGTTATCACATTGGAATTTTGAACACTCAGCGTTTTAATTGGGCTATGTAGTTAAGGATTATGCAATAACGTAGGAATGTTGCATGTACACGGAGAAGAGAAATTCCTACTAAGTTGCAGTAAGGAAAGAAACAGTTCCTGTGTCTTGTAGGTGTGAACCGTGGCACCTCCCCGCTGTTTGTCCGGTAGCGGAAAATTCATCTGTGCAAAGTAATTAGTGTGCACATAAGTGTACTACACGCTGTTCGCTGTCTAGACTGAACCGTTGTATTTATGGCAGCAGCATCGTTCAAACTATGCAACGAACCTGACCCCAGGTTATGCGTCCGCGCGTGTTACATCGCACTGTACATTTGTAAGACTTTCGTATGAGATTATTGCAGTACTGTGTCCGCTTACTGCAGAATTTGCATCAATTTCAGTTGGAATTCCATGACGAGAAAGCCTTAACCACAAGCAGCAGTTACAATTTTTCACTACTCTCTATTCGCTTCATATGTGAGACGTCAAAGTCGGACGGCATACGCCAGTCCCCCCCCCACCAAAAGTCGATGTGTTTATTGCTAAGGAACGACTTAAATTTCTGTCCCTGATAACGAAATATAAACGCTGCCACCGAACGTATTGCATGTACAGAGCTCATACATCGCGCACACCCGGTACCTAGTTATCGGGGGATGTTTCGTCGAAGTAAAAGTGCAACAGAGGTTGTAGTGTGCTTTCAGAAGCGAGTGCTGCAACGGGACTGTTCCGGTAGCAAACAGGAAAGCACATTGGTATAAAGTTATACAGGTATGTGCCGCATAAAGACGTTTAGGGCAACGACGGACCGCATATACGACGGTGGTCCCACAAGATTTATAATATTGTAATACAATATTATAATATAATACTTACCATTGTGTTACAGTTGCCTACAGTATTTAGTAGAGTAACATGCTGTACAGGTTTGTAGCCTAGGAGCAGTAGGCTATACCATACAGCCTAGGTGTGTAATAGGCTATACTGTACTATCTAGGTTTGTGTAAGTACACTCTATAACGTTCGCACAACGACGAAATCGCATAAGGACGTATTTCTCAGGACGTATCCCCGTCGTTATGCGACGCATGTATCTTAGTTGCTCCTGTCTGCGCCTTGGATACATACACTAGGACTGGAGATACAGCTACACTAATTCTGAGCCCCGGCACTAGGTGGTGAGTGGTCAGCTTTACTCTCCGGCCGTTCTACCCCCTGGAAAGAATCCCTGTAGGAGGCTGGGTGGGCCCCATAGTTGATCTTGACGTTTTGGAGAAGGGAAGAATCTGTTGCCCCTACTGGGATTCTAACCCCGGACAGCTCAACCCGTAGCCTGGTCACTGTACCGAGTGAGCTGCTGCGGCTGCAAGGTAAACACACTGACGGGTGTGAATCAGTGTTGCGGTTGTCATGGCAACGGAATTTCGTGAAGAAAGAACTGAAGTGAATAAAGAAGGGAAACAAGACAGGGAAAGTCGATAGCTGGAGCGAGTGGAAGTGTGTGGCTGTGGTTGTATGTACTTAAGTGCACAGCGCTAAAATTGGGGAAGGAAAATGCTGAATAAAGGGAGGAAAGCAGGGTGAGACGGAGGTGCCTAGCACGTTGAAGAAGGTGGTGACTGACAGACCGAGGAGCTGTCATTGCGGGCAGCAAATCTAACAAAAGGAAATATTTTTTGTTTCCTTTTTGGAACTGTTTTACAGTCAGACTGAATACTTGGTGGCTCGAACGGAGCTGTGATCGGCTGTAATGCTGACAGATGTGGAAACTTGTTGGGGCTGTGGACTGCAACTGACGGCCGGTGTGCCTACCTTGGCCCACAGAGGGCAGCTCTGTCCCATGTAACCTATCCATTGATAGGATACATGGGACATTTATTTTCCGTTATTAAAATAAGACACGTGTGTATTTGTGTTTAGTCACGTGTCCGGTCTTCCCTCGGTGTTGCTTCGAATCCGATTTTGCGCAGTTCCGTTCACGACTTCAGTCCAAAAACCTCGAGGTAGCAGACATTTGGAAGACCTGGACACGGAGGATAATATTCAAATGGTTGTTAAATGTGGGAAGGCGAGGTTTAAATTTTTCTACCTCAGGATATTGACCAGAGGCGGGCTTTTATCATTGCGGTATTGAACCTTCGTGTTGCGCAGTAAGTAGCTGAGCAACCGTTAGCTTCTTAAGAGGCACTCTGCTGCGTCGAGTTAGTTACCCTCTGTACCAAGGCACACGAAAGAAGTCCGGCGGATCGGTCCTCCAGACCTCCCTTGAACAAGTACGCCCTATCCCACGTGGTCATGGCGATCACAAGAACACTTACTGTGATAATCTTAGCTGGAAGGGAGCGCAGCAGTAGGCAGAGAGGGGGAAGCCTCATCCGTCGTCGGCTCACTATCCGTGGGACTCATTTTTGTAACCTGGGTACAGTGAGACAAGAATAAGTAATCGGTTGTGTTCTTTGTTAGAGGTAAACTGTGTACCCGTTGTGGTGCCTGTTTGTGAGATGGACACCCGTTGTTGTGGTAAGCAGTGTTGTTCTGTGGTTTACGAAACGTCGGACACCACGTGGGGTCCACGTTGTTCTGTAGTTGTGATCGCCTTCAGGTCACGTACGTACAAACGTTGCCTGTTGCGTCAAGCTGTCATTGTTTCCAGGAGGCCGTGTGTGGTTTCACAGACGTTGGGAATCAAATCGACTGACCGGCGCTGCTCAGGGCGGCATGGTGCTTTGCCGAGGGGAGATACCGCTAGACTTCCTTGCTGCTTTTTTAGGCGCGTTCGCGAAACTCCGAAAAGCGCCTGTTAGCTTTGTCATGTCTGTCTCCTTGTCTGTCCGTACGCATGGAACAACTTGGCTCCCACCGTACGGATTTTCACGAAATTTGATATTTGTATATTTTTCGAAACTCTAGAAAATTCAGGTTTCATTAAAACTGGATACTCCACATGACGACCAGTGTACGTTTTTGATCACATCTCGCTCATTTCTTCTTAGAACGAGAAATGTTACACACAAAATATGTAGGCAAAATATAAACATACAATTTGTGTTCAGTGACTTTTTTTCCCGGAAATCCTGCCGTTTGTGCGATAATTTGGAAAAAAAAAAATGTGGTGGAGTCGGAGAGGCCACAGATGCCAATATAACACGGCGCATGCGCTTTGCATGCTGGTTAATTAAGACTGCAGATCCATTCAAAATATGTAATACTTATTGCTTTTCCATTGCGACAGTGGTTGTACGAACGCGCCTTAATATTGCGTTATATGTACATTGACTATCGTGTTTATGAAGCTGTCTGTCCACAGCTTTGCAAGTGTACCGTGCCTATTGAGTCGCACTGTCGTGACATCAGGGGCTGTGTCAGTGGGTGACTGTGTTATCTGTGGACACTAAGGCGGTAAAGGGTGGCCGCCAAATTAGCTAGAGTCACAGCAACACTCTAGCTGTTTACATTGAGCCGGGCTTGATTCTGCCTCGCCTTGTTCAGAAGATAGCGCACACAGCCAGGGACACAAAATACGCCCATAGACACACAGACTGAACTGACTGCCAGGTCACAGGTACAGTTGTCACAAAAACAGGAGCTGCCCAGACTACGGTAGTGTAGCAAGTGGCTGCAGCTGGCGACTCTGGGTTCCGTGCTCGGTGCGACATGGCTTTACGTGGTGATGACCACGTAGAAGGTCGAAACGTGTCGCGGAGGGGTTGTGTTTGTGTCTGTAAGAGACCATTAACATCAGTTTGGTTGGTGGTTTTTATTCCATGTTACTGGTACTGTTAGTAAGTTAGGTGGAAGGTTGGCAGTGGGTTTGAACACAGGTTTGCGGTAATGGAGAGGGCAATTGCGTAGGCAGCAGGTGTCTTTACTAATAGTACACTAGTGCGAGTAATCTGCAGTTCATTGCTGCCAGATATGTGAATCACAAGACCTTTATTTGAAGGTTTCGAGACTTCGCCAGCTTGTTCTTCTGACAGAGCGGTATTGAGATGGAGATGAGTATTTAGCATTGCTGGAATGGTACTGACAGGGGACAACAGAAGTACTCGGGGGGGGGGGGACTTCCCCAGTGGCATTTGGGCCACCAGAAATCACTCGTGGACTGGCTCGGGATGGAACAAAGACCTCTGCAGAGGCCGGCGACTGGCCGTGCAAGCCATGGCAGTTCGAAGTTTATGTGAATAATGTGTGGCGACCGAGTTCCTGCCTCTCAGCTGACACACTTCGGCTCTATTACAAAGATCAGTCCTTGTGTATCGAAGTGCCGTTGACTGTGGTACTCATGACGCAACGCAAAACGCAAGTGACAAAGGGTTGCCTCTCCTCCGTCCAAGCAGTACCTTACTCCCCGACATCCTGCAGCCACAATTAACCTCTGAACCCTCTGAACAGTACCAGTCACGAAACCCCTCTTCAAGCAGTTTTTCTCTGATCCCCGTGTGTCTGCCTTCTACCTTGTCTTTGCCACAGTGCTTGCAGCGACCCTCAACCAAACGTCTGAGAGTGGAGAGTCCACAGCGAACATATTATGGCGCCGTACGGTCTGGTACTGTAATAATTATGGTATCTATGCCACCAGACGGTCAGTGTACGCAGAGCAGTAGTGACGTCAGAACACAAATCAGATCGCCGTTACTCTGACGGCTGTCGGATTGTCGAAACGTCTTGAGATAAGAAGCCAACAAGCCAAATTTTTAAGTTCCTGGACAGAATTGAGAAGGAAAATCAATAGTTGGCCGAAAGCTATTGATTGTCAGCTGAACTGTGCAATGATGATGCAGCAATTGTTTGCAGATACGTCGCTTCTTTGCTCTTGAAAGCCCAGTGGTCACTGTATGGACAGCCAGTTTCACATTCAGAAAGTCTACGTTCTGCCCACACAGTATATTGATGAGTTTTATGTGGATTTCAGAACAAACAGCGATTATTTCCCTATAGAGCATTAACTGACTGGTTTTTGTAACCGAGATTTAACCCTTTAAGCCCATTGGTCACTATATGTACCGCCAGTTTAACATTCAACAATCCTACGTTCTGCCCACACAGTGTGTTTATGTGTTTTATGTGGATTTCAGAACAAACAGCGATTATTTCCATATACCGCATTAACTGACTGGTTTTTATAACCGAGACAGAGAGTGTTTACTGCGCGGTACGGTCTGGACCTTTAAACGTAATTCAGTTTACTGCTACTCTTTAAATGTTTAACACGCATTGTATTTCGATATATCGATCGATATGTTAGTAAGTGTAGTCTCGCGATGTAAGTCGAATTGTGACAGACATAGTTTCTGTTTCACGTACTCTTTGGTGTTTCAGAGTAAGGTGAGGATATGCTGCTGAGGGAGGTACTTGGGCCTGAGAGGGAAGGAGGAGAAAATTATACATTGTGGAGCTGTGTGGTTATGTTCTTCACCAAATGCTGTTCGGATGATGACACCAAGGAGAGTGAGGTGGAAGGGCTGTAAGGCGCGCGTAGAGGAGAAAAATGTGACTGTTTTGGTGGGGAAAACCTGAAGGAAAGAGAGCACCTTGTGCGATCTGGACATAGATGGAGCGTAGTTTTAAAATCGATCTAAGAATTCGGAGTAGGAGGGCGTGGACTGAATTATTTGACCCAAGATAGGGACCAGTGTTGGGCTGTTGTGAACACGGTGATGAACCCACGGGTTCTATAAAATGGGGGGAATTTATCGGCCAGCTTAAGAACTGTTATATTCCGTGGAAGGACTCTGTTCCATGCAGTTAGTGTAGCTGTGAGACGTCCCACTTGTACCGCTTGGTGCCAAGACGGCCCAAGCCTTAGACGTCTCCCTGGCTGAGAGCCTTACTGCTCCTGTTCTGTGTTTTGCTGTCAGCTGGTTCACGTTCTTCAGATTCGGACGTTTTAGGGCCAGTGTTTGTTTTAAGCCTGTGTGAGGGATTTGTGGCACACGCTGGTTGTGGAGTGTGCACGGTTGATCGCGGATCGCGTCCAGACTCATTACAATAAACCCGATATGCTTAGCTGTGGCCGCTGCTGGCGATCTGTAGAGCCCTCGAGTAATTGGATTAGTATCGACAGCTGCTGCTAGGGAGTGCTGCAGGCACTTTTTATTTTAACAGGTAATTTTATGGACCATTTTAGGTGCGTTTTGAAAACTCCCCGAGAGCCTTGAGGCTATTCGTTTCGTTATGTGAGGTCTGAGGGTTTTACTGCGTGACATTAAGGATTATGGTCTTTTGGAATGTGACGCCGTGTGTTCCTCTCTGTGATGACGCAGTTTATATTCTAGATGTAATTACAGGGTTTATGGACCGAGAACGTAACAGTTCACATCCTCTTTTGGATAAATTCTGCTGTGATTTGATCGGTAGCTCGTGGTTTGAACCTTTTCAACCTTTCGCTGGTCAACTCAACCTGTAAAGCACAAGGCTGAGTTACTGTAGGCTCCTTATTAAATCCGACAACTATTGTTTGTCACGTAAAATGTTGACTGTTGCAGCGTATCATCGTAGATTTATGAATGCGCAAAAGAAGATAGTTGCTGTGTGACGCCGTGGCGGTTTGTGTATCACCGTATCACCGCCCGTACTGTCAAACACTGATAGTCCCAAGACGGTATTTTTTTTTTTACCGAGGAGTGTATGTTAGCGTTATGTTGATCATTATGTATTTAAAGACTAAAATTTAACTGAATTGTATATAAAGACACAGTCCGTACCGCGCAGTAAACACTCCGTCTCGGTTATAAAAATCACTCAGTTAATGCTGTATAGGGAAATAATCGCTGTTTGTTCTGAGATCCACACAAAACACACAAATACACTGTGTGGGCAGAACATAGAATTGTTGAATGTTAAACCTGGTGGTACATATAGTGACCACTGAGCTTTGAAGGGTTAATATACATTACACGCAAATTCAGTCCGTACCGCGCAGTAATCACTCTATATCTCGGTTATGCAAACCAGTCAGTTAATGCTGTATAGGAAAATATCGCTGTTTGTTCTGAGATCCACACAAAACACATAAATACACTGTGTGGGCGGAACGTAGAATTGTTGAATGTTAAACCTGGGGATACATACAGTAACCAGTGGGACTTAGAAGGTTAAGTGATGCTCGTGTTGAAGGTCCTAAGAAGTGATCAGGACCTCCATGTTGGTGTTATGGTGAGCAGCGAAGTAGTGTGCACAAAATAGTGCCCGGTATTTGCACCACATTCGGTTATGTTGACCGGCAAGCTATCAGCACACACGGACACGTTCGTGTTATTGTGTGACCTTTGCTTTGACGATGTAGAAATTGTGGTCAGTGAGAAGGTACTCAAGATAATGTACATTAAAGAAGAAGTACTGCAGCGTTACACGTATACAATTTAAGGCACTGAAGTATCACTTTTTTCAATACTGACCGAGCACATCCTTTCGTTTGCACCGATGCCGGCACGTATTAGAAATTACGTCGAGGCAGAAACCCAAGGTTTTTGCATTGGCAAACCTTCACTAATAGCCATTTCCACTTCTGCATTTTTGTGCAACAGGCGACATCCCAAGTGTCGCTGGAGCGGCCAAAATGATTGATAGCCCGACTGGGAGAGATTTACGGCTACATGTGCAAGTGGATGGTCCGAAAATAACGCTTCTGATTGGTACAGCAGTTACAGGCAAGGCAGACCTTGCGTACTGAACAGCGCTAGTGTTAACTGTGTACAGATTTTAGGTTAGCACTGTACATAACACCTATGAGGACATTAATTATTGCGATGTGTGTCCAACATTACGCGTGAAAGCTGGCAGCTTCCGGTTGAAATGTCACATTGCTGCTGGCGGTGGATAATTGGTTCACCGTAGTTACAGCGCTGAGAGAAAAACTGGTGTGGGAGAAACTGTGTGGCCCGCGACATTCCGTGTCCTTACGCGATGAATAATGCATGTGTAACAGTTTGCAGACTGACATGAAGAGAGGGTGTTGAATAACGCTATAGTTTTTATTATTACTATTATTATTTCGGGGTGGGGGCCAAAATTATGGATCTTAAGGTTCCCAGGCAGTGCCCACTCGCCCTTACGGTAACCGTAGGCTGGTAGCATGGGAAAACTTTGGGAAGTGAAGAACGTTATGCGTTGGGAGGTGGAGTTTTGGGATTTTGCAGCGGAGGGAAGAAACTGAACATTTGGACTGAATTTTGTGTTTGGAGGGCAGCAATGTGACGAAGTGTTGATAGTGTTGGGAGGGCTGTGTTTGGGCGAAAATTCTGGAGCTAAATTTCAGGGAGGTTCTGCGTAAGAAGTGCACAGTGCAAAGTGGATTTTGGATACCGTCTCAGCATTTGCTCTAGGACCGAGGTAAAACCACGGAAAACTTTGATATAGCTGGCCGGCCGCAGGACCTTCCTGATGCACACTGACTTCTAGCCAGCCGTCTGGCGTTCAGACACACGAACCGTAACGACAATCGCTACTGTGCAGTTGCTGTGTTTGTGGGATCGCAATGACTAATTGTGCAAAGATTTTCATCATTTCGTTGCATGAGAAACAGATTCTGTACATAACTCGGAAATATACGCGAATAATTTCAGTACGTACATAAACATTTGTTGCAATCAAATTACAATTTCTTATTGATTTTATTCTACTATATTTTGTGATGACTTACTTTTCGTCTTTAGTTTGTTGAGGGTGTCGAATTAAACCGGAATTATTTTGAAAAAATCGTACCGCGCAGTAAAATTCTATATCTGGGTTATAAAACCAGTCAGTTAATGCTGCATGGGGAAATAATCGCTGTTTGTTCTGAGATCCACACAAAACATACAAATACACTCTGTGGGCGGAACGGAGAATTTCTGAATTTTAAACCTGATGGTATTGATGGGACTTTCCAAGGGTTAGTTAATTTCCGATGAAAGTTAAAGTGTGCCGTGTTCTCGGTACAGACTGCGCCACACTGTTCCCACTTTGCACCAAGTCTGCACATCCTGCTTTAAATGCACCACTTAGTGGAATTCGACGACGTTAGTACTGAGAACTAGCTAAACGTAGTTTCTGTGATGCCGTTTTGCTTGTCCCTGTCGAAGTAAGCATATGTTAGATGAAGGTCAGACTGACGTTTTTCAGTGTCGTGTCTGAAATTCTGGGCACTGTCGATTGTCCTTGGATAAGAGAGCTGCCGCATATCGGGCGCGGTATTTTGTTGCGCCTGCCGGGGAAAAAAGAGGGGCGAACGTACTTTGTTGGCCCGTTAGAAGTTCTAGCGGATAGCGGACAGCTGTGACCACGTGACGTCAGCAAGGTTTAAAGTTGTGTGTCAGATCTGGAGAATTCTCTTCATTGTCGTCCTAGAAGGAATGGCGCAAGAGTTCCTGATATCAGGGAAGTGTGGGGTGGGTTTTATTTTGAGACACTTTCGGGGTATTTCAAAGAGTTAATCGAAAATAAGCTGTTAGCTTTGAAGTGTCCCCCCCCCCGCTTTAAAATTATGGGGATGATTACAGTAAATAACGACACATGCATACACTAAGTACAGCTTGAATCTTTCGTTGTTTCCTCATGCACGCTAGCTGTATCGCACTTAAACCTGCACCAATGACACATCCAGCGACAGTAAGGTGCTCAGGGAAGCGATAAACACTGTAAATGCAGAAGGGCGACACTTCTGCAATTCCGTAGGCGCTTTTACGTCATTGTGGTTAGGACCGAACGCTTACCATGCCCTATTCTGATCCACTGCAGGCGTGGTGTGTAATATCGCAGCCTCAAACCCAGCGTTCCTCTAGCAGTTATCATAACTATGGACACTTCATTGTATAATAAAGAACATGTTCTACAGTTTTTTTATTCCGTGATGTAGAACGAAAGTAGAAATGTGGTTGATGATGTGGAAAATGTATTCCATTTTTCTTACTGCGTTGACCCACGGTGCGTGATAGCATGGAACGCGATAATCTATAAATTATACATAAAGGGCCGTGTGTTTCCTTTACAACTTTCATTTCATACGCAGCGTTATGCGCGCGTCTTGAGAGGGAATTGATTTCCTGTCGTCGTTCGAATATGTGAGCAATTTGGTGCAGGGGAGTCCAGAGGCAAGACTGGCTTTGGACGCTTGACTTCTAGCTCCATGTAACAGAGTCCTTTTCAAAAAGCTAACTGTTGCTCAGTTCGCAAATAAATTACCCAATTTCACAAGTACTTGACAGTGGACTGTCTTGTTCCAGCACGCTGCCTCTTAACCATTTAAATATTATCCTCCAGTTCAAGTCTGTGACGTCCATGTGGTGTTCAAGTTCTCTGACCAGAGCTTCGTATGCTGTTTTGTTTTCTCGCTTGCGTGCTGCATGACCCGCCTTCTCCTGGCCCTTGATATGGTCCGACGGTGCCTGCCACAGACGGACCGTATCTTCCCGAGGACATCGCTTGCTCTGCTGTTTGTTTAGTGTTACATGATGACACCATACCGCGTGGCATAAACACATGTATTCTATCGACCAGATAAGGACGGAGTGAAAAGCGTTTACAGCCATGCGCCGCGTAACGACGTTCCTGTTGAGGACGGACCGCATATACGACGGTTGTCCTATAAGAATATAATATCATAATACTTACCATTGTGTTACAATTGCCTACAGTATTGAGTTCAGTAATATGTTGTACAGGTTTGTAGCCTAGGAGCAGTAGGCTAAGCTATACCATACAGAGTAGGTGTGTAGTAGGCTATACTCTTTAGGTTTGTGTAAGTACACTCTAGGACGTTCGCACAACGACGAAATCGCCTAACGACGCATTTCTCGGAACGTATCCGCGTCGTTAAACGACGCATATTTTTATTAACAGTTGGTGTATTAATAATAATAATAATAATAATAATATTTATTTACTGCAATTGGGTTGTTATCCGGTGGCAGTGGTTGTTTTACATGTAAACAGAACATGAAAATTGGTTACTACTAAATTTAAGTCGGGAGGGCTACATAAGAAGCATGTAGTGGCAACTTGGAATGTTGGGAACCATCTCAGTATTTGCTTATAGACACAGGGAAACCGAGAAAAACCTGTGTCGAGATGGCCGGTCGCAGGACCTTCCGAGTACTGACTTCTTCTAGCCAGCAGTCCGGCAACTAAAGTATGTAAGACAGCAATACACACATAGTACAACAAATACACATAAGATGACGACAATACACACAAGACAACTACAACAATACACACACAAAACAACTACAACAATACACACGGCCAACCAACAACAGTTACACAAAAGACAACTTAAAACTAGCAACAAAACACACAAGACAAAATTATAATACAACATGTACGAAAGGTAAAAACACCCAAGCAAGACAGTACTGTTTACAGTTTCTTGTAATTGTTTTTTTTTTTACAATCATTAATTCACTCACGCTTTCATCCCAGTCTTTCACTTCTCATCAATTACAACTCCTATAAACCTTTTCCATAAAGACTCGTCCCCCCCCCTCCCTATACTGCACTTCACTTCACCTCATTCCATTTCACTTTCCTTCGTTCACTTCACTTCACTATATCGCACTCACTTCGCTACACTTCACATTAGATAACTTTTCACTTCACTAGACTTTGCTTGACATAAGTCGACCTTCCCTGGTGGTGGTGATCATCACAGAAACATGGCGAATTTTATGAACACTTGTTAACTTTGTAAAAAAGTTATTACATATTTTGTGTTGGCACTTTCGGTGCTCTTTTCTATAGTGATGGTGATGATGTTTGAGAAAGAGCGCGAATAGTGATGTTCCTGATCACGTAATTTTCTCTGTCTTCCTGTTATTTCCTCCTACACTGTAGGCAAAGTGCTGTGCTTTAACTTGAAAATTAGTTTCCGACTTGATCCCATTAATACGGCCAATTTCGCGACACGCCGAGAGAGCTGTGCAATTTCTAGCAGTTTTTATTTAACCGTCTCTGTTCTCCGTTAACGGCACAGAAATATGACCTGTGCGTGCGTGAGGGCTATTTGGAAATCCTCGGTCATATTGTGGTAGTGCGTACATGTCCGTCGGCACACTTCAGTTACTGAAGCCCAACCGCGACTTATGTAGTGTGGCCTGTAATGCAGCATCCGTGCGGCGTCGTGTTTGAGAAGTTCTGGGTTTGAATCTCAGTCAGAGGCAGATGTAGATGTACTGTCTCAGTTATTTTAATGGTGTCAGTTCAGTGCATTTTTTAGATAGGTGTTTTCAGTTTACTGCGCCAACCAACTGCGCAACATTAATTAAATATAAATATTAAAGAGTATCTGCAGCATGTTTCGTCACAAATGTACCATCTTCAGGGAACACAGTATGCCATTTTTAAAAGCAAAGGGGCAGAGTATGCCATTTTGAAGAGCAAAGGAGCACAGTATGCCAGTGTTAAAAGCAAAGGAGCACAATATGCCAGTTTGAAGGCATAGGAGCACAATGTGCCAGTTTGAAGAGCAAAGGAGCACAGTATGCCAGTTTGAAGAATAAAGGAGCACAGTATGCCAGTTTGAAGAATAAAGGAGCACAGTATGCCAGTTTGAAGAATAAAGGAGCACAGTATACCAGTCTGAAAAGCAAAGGAGCATAGTATGCCAGTTTTAAAAGCAAAAGAGTTCAGTATGCCAGTTTGAAGAGCAACTGGCTTTTAAAGCTGGGATACTGTGCTCCCTTCTGATGGTACACTTTTGCCGAAACATGCTGCAGTTATATAATAAATGCCGCGCAGTAAACTGAATACATATCTACTGTCCCACGTTTATGGTGGTTTCCATTGCTCCCTTCTGACCCCTCCAGGGCTGCTGCCTCTGGTGCAACCAGTTCCGCACGTCCCCACGTCCCTGCCAAGTCAGAAATCACCAGGCACAGTTCACTAGTTGTTATTCAGTTATCTTTCACTAGTCACTAGGCACCATTCCCAGTTACTATTCATGAGTCACCAGTCACTAGTCACAATTCCCCAGTCACCAGCCGCGCCCCATCCTGCGACGCTGCCGACTGTCAGCTGCTGACAGCTCGTTAACTAAACAGTAACTAAATGAATTATATATCATATCGGTCGTTACGAACTTAAACCTGTTTGTCAAAATGTCGTTACCAGAGTTATGGAAATTGTCCACATAATCGGATTACAATTTGCGTAGGTAATATATTGATTTATTATGTCAGTGTGTGTTTGTCTTGAATTAATTCATATGGACGAAACAGGAAGCCAATTACGGGACCGGAGTTGAAGAATGACAGCTGTAATGACATTACGTTCTGCTCACATTATGTGTGTGTCAATACTGCTGTATAGCGACTGTCGGCTCTACAGACATCAGTCACGGACGGCGTTCAGCGTCTGAACGCTGAAAACACTGTCCAGCGGTCCGAAATTCGGAAAGTATACTGCTTTTGTGAAAGTTCCAACGCTTCGCCCGTTTGAACTTTTCGTAGTTGAAGGCGAGTATCGAGAATTGGTGGGATGATAGTGACAGGGGACGCTGGAGTACTGGGAGAAAAACCTTGCCCAGTGCCACTTTGTCCACCAAAAATCTCACATGGACTGACCTGGGATCGAACCCGGACCTCCGCGGTTGAGAGGCACCCCAGTGCATACCGCGCAGTAAACACTCTCCGTCTCGGTTATAAAAACCAGTCAGTTAACGCTATAAAGGAAATAATCGCTGTTTGTTCTCAGATCCACACAAAACACACAAATACACTGTGTGGGCAGAACGTAGAATTGCTGACTGTTCAACTGACGGTACATATAGTGACCACTGGGCTTTGAAGGGTTGATATACATTTCATTTAAATCCAGTTCGTACCGCGCAGTAAACACATTCCGTCTCGGTTACAAAAACCAGTCAGTTAATGCTGTAAAGGAATTAATCGCTGTTTGTTCTAAGATACACACAAAACACGCAAATACACTGTGTGGGCAGAACGTAGAATTGTTGAATGTTAAACCTGTTGGTACGTATATTGACCACTGGGACTCAAGAAGTGAAATAGGAAAGGCAGATCGGGACATGCCGTATGCTATAGAAATTCTCGTAATTTATTTGTAATCTTCCCATAATAAAAAATGCGAAGTGTCCGGGGTTGCCTACGTGACAGGCAGTGTGCAGCTGTTCGGTCTAACACACGACGGGCACAGCGCGCATTACCAATATGTACGTCGCCGCAGGTAAACTTTGCGATTGCGTGTGGAGTCCTCATACCCAGTCTTATCTTTATTCATGCACTTAAATATCAGTTTGCACCGGTCTTTTGCACAACGCTTCATATCTTGACAGCGCCATGTCCAAACTGTTTCAGGCCGTTCCCAGCCATCATTCCGCAAATCATATGGCCTGGTTCATTAGTGCGAGCTTTATATTAGTGTCATTAGTGTGTTAATGAGCGATCGAGATTTGCAGTTGTTGCGGGACGTAATGGCGGGAAAAGGCATTACAGACAATAAAGCGGTGTTCGACAGTCTTCATTTGTATGTGGAATTTTGGTAACTAAGTACCAACTTCCGCAGAAAGTCTGTGAATGGAAAGTTTTTTTTTGGGGGGGGGGGTTGAGGGTTGTAGGGAGAAACTAAACTAAACTAAACTCCGTGGCCTTAGTCGGCACGCGAACTATACCGACAGAGCGGCCGCCGCCGGTCGGCGAAGTTAGTGCCAACTTTTGCGGATAGAGGGGTGTCACGTGGTCAGCGCAAC
>Ga0131853_10006886_pt1 | contig 20537 bp, 19 predicted proteins | sample TergutLab28metaG_FD_92764 | JGI IMG/M metagenome (GOLD analysis project Ga0131853, IMG submission 92764) | Labiotermes labralis P1 segment gut microbial communities from Petit-Saut dam, French Guiana - Lab288 P1 (version 2) (version 2) | ecosystem: Host-associated > Arthropoda: Insects >...
CTTCAAATGAGAGTATCTTCTCCTTTCCTTAAGGTCATCCAGTAGCTTCCTACGTCTTCTTCCTCGTCTTCCTGTCACTTCTATCCCCCCTTTTATCTTTCCTTCAATAACCCGTTGTAGAAGACAGTTTCCACACAAAATGTGACCAATCCAGTTAGCCTTCCGTTTACTTATTTCATGTAGGATATTCCTCTTCTCCTTGACTCTAAGTAATACTTCATTTCTCACATGATCGGTCCAACTGGTCTTCTCCATCCTTCTCCAGTCCCACATTTCAAAGCTTTCCAGGTGTTTTGATCTACTGCCCGAAGCGTCCAAGTTTCAGCACCATATAAAGCTATGCTCCAAATGTAGCACTTCACTAGCTTCTTTCTCAATTCCAAGTCCATTGTACTAGTAAAACGAGCCCTCTTTTTGTTGAATGCAGCTTTAGCCATAGCAAACCTACTTTTAATTTCACAATACATCTTCCATCATTTGTTAAAATGCTACCCAAATATTTAAAACCATGCACGAATGTCTGCGTCAACAATTTTTGCAACAAACAAATCGTTCACTGAGCCCGTTGTCTGGCCGCATTGTTCTCGTGCAGACAGCAGCGGCGAATCGAATGCCTGCAGACGATAAAAATTTCCATCTACAATGAGTAGGCAGTCCGTTCAGATAAACGCGTGTAACAACTCTTTCACTTTCCGGGTCTCTGAGTCGCATTGCTATCAGAGAATAGACGTACTGAGTGGATATAAGAAAGTGAATTTAATGTAGCAGAACCTTTCAGTCTCACTCAATGGTATCCCTTTCTACCGGACATACACTATTCGGATCTTGCTTTACTGGAGTCTGGTGTGTTGTAAGTGTTGTTGGTGTAGAAGATACTTTGTAGCAAAATAAGACCACACCCAACTCGAAGTTTATTAACCTATTGAAGACAAAATTGTTGAGGAATACTTAAATTGAATTTCCCACGGTACAGAAGATATATTGCGTTTGACAGATGGTTGTGTTCTGTGACGTAATGCAGCGGGGAGTGGTAGATAGTGATGCTTCCTTCTTCAGGGTACTCTGAAGGAATAATATTAATTCGTGTAACCTGTACTTTGTGTGCAATATTGATTATTCCGGATACTCTGAAGGAAGAAATTTAATTCTTGTAACCTGAAGAGACCGAGAATTGAGTCTGTAATACTGATTATAATAAATTTGTGTTTGAAAAATGTTATGTGAAATTTGAAGACTAGAGACAGTAATATATAAATATACAAATATATAAAATATACAGTATAACACAACCCTCTATTAAGCAAATATTATTAAAAGATATTTCACATCGTATTTCACAGTTACATTGAGGACTAAGAAGATTGTTGTCTTTTGAGATGTGACGTCTTGATATTTGTTTATAATAAATTCGAAATAACTTATTTTACCATGCCACATGGTGACGTCACAAACATTATTTTTTTACCTTCTTTTTGAGTTCATTACTTGTACTTACCACGTTTCACATATCGGTTTTATTGAGCTGTGTGGAACGCCTGACAGACTCTATGTTACAAATTCCCGATTTTCGCCTTGAACTTTGGACCGGAAGTTGGCTGCAATCTGAGTAAATATCAGTACTTCTGTAGTGACATATTCATTTTCAAGCTTCATACTGGCACAAGTCGAGATCTCAGGCTACCGCCGCGGTGCATATGAAGCCTTCGCTCTTTTGGGCGTAATGTGGCGCAGATCGCAGTTTGGACACCGACGTTTCGGAACAACCTGTCGGCTCTATCTTTAGAGGAAGCGTCCCAATATGCTGTCCCGAAACGTTGGTAACCAAATACCAAACAATGCTATGTAACACCCCAGAAGAGTGAAGGCCGTAATATAATTCATCTTCCATGTACTTTCGCTAACCAAGACATTTAAGTTATAGTGGTTACTATATTTACCACATAATCTTTGCCGACCCGCCTACTGTGATAAGGTTGTTCGTGATTTTCCTCAGTCCCTCTAGGAAACTAACATGATAGTGCCTTAAATTAAGCGACGATCGTTTCCTTTAGGCCTATCTTCCTTTCCAGGTCATTACTTTTTATCATCCAATCACCTGACTGTAGAAAATGAGTACTGACAGAATCATTAAATAAACTAAAAGGAAACAAAATATGGATGCCACCTGACTGAACATTACGGTACTGTTTATTTTACCTACAGTGGGGTTTTGAATTTAAAATGAGCCTGTGGAGTGCGTTCGATAAGAATGGCCAATAAATATTTCTATTTCTCTACTACGTAATTTCCAGACTTTCTTTCTAACTCTCTCACTTCTATTGAGCGTTTCGCAACAAAAAATAACAGTATGCGGCCTAGAAATATTAATGAGCGGAAGAGTTATACTTGTAAAACAGTTTGTGTCAGTAGGAATTGCCTACTAAAACACGTTATTGGAGGAAAGATAGAAAGGACGGAAATACGAGAAAGAAGACGTAAGCAGCTTCCGAATGACCTTAAGGACAAGATAATATACTGTAACTTGAAAGAGGGAGCAGCAGAGCGCACTGTACGGAGAACTAGCTTTCGAAGAGGCTATGGACCTGTTGCAAGACAAGACTACATAACGAATGAATTAGGGCCTCGAAATTCTACTTACTTCTGGAGTTTGGGCGACGGCACCTCTGAAAATGTTAGCGATGTCAAGTGACAGGGGTAACAGTAGAGACGAGGTCATGTTTTGACGCTGTTCATCTCCGTCTTGCTGACCGACGCCAAACATAGCAATTACTTGATCTAGAGTAGGTGCCTGTGACGTCGGAGATGACATCACCTGCGCTGTCAACAAAGCGGCCAGCGTGAGACGCTGTGGAGGCGACATGCTCCGCAGTATGGGCAGAACCTGACTGAGTTGCTGAGACATTTCTGGACGTTTCAGCGCTTCCAGCATTGCCCTATATATTATGGACTCTTTCTTAACAAGACTGGAAACTTCTTCCGAACTTTCGTTGGTCCCATCATCTATAATGTCTGTGTCCAAAGTGTGGTGGCTGTTGCTGGGACTGTGGTCGTCGTCCAGCGGGAAGTCTTCGGCCAGATTTAAGTCGTCCAAGTGGGACTCAGTGCATACGGCTGTGATTGTTGTAAGAAGAAGTGCCTGAAAATAAGTAAGCGCGTATGAATGCCAGCAACAAAAACTACTTACTTAATTACTTACTCCATTGAGCAGAGTCCTTCTTGAGAAGCTAACAGGTTTTCAGCTAGTCAAGAAATTTCCCACATTTTATGGAACCCGACGGTTCATTACCGCAGTCACAAGTGACCGCCACCTGTCCCTATCCTCAGCTAGCTCGATCCAGTCCACACCCCCACATCCCACTTCCTAAATATCCGTCTTAAAATTATCCTCCAATCTACTCCTGGGTCTCCCAAGTGGTCTCTTTCCTTCAGGTTTCCCTACCAAAACCCTGTATACGCCCCTCCTGTCCCCCATACGCGCTACATGCCCTGCCCATTTCATTCTTCTTGATTTTACCACCCGAAATATAGGGTGAGGAGTACAGATGATAGAGCTCCTCATTATGTATTTTTCTCCACTCGCCTGTCACCTCGTCCCCCTTTTTCTTTCCTGTGGCGCTGCGGTCCAACGTGGGCCATGGCCTCCACATTCTTGAGGTTTCTAGATCACACACAGCGACGCGTCACACTCGGTAGGCTTCCTCTGGACGAGTGATCAGCCCGTCGCAGAGACCTGTACCTGACAACACACAACACTCACAACAGACAAACATCCATGCTCCCGGTGGGATTCGAACCTGCGATCTCAGCAGGCGAGCGGCCGCAGACCTGCGCCTTAGACCGCGCGGCCACAGGGACCGGCCCCCGTCCCTCTTAGTTCCAAATACTCTCCTCAACACTCTATTCTAAAACACCCTCAGCCTACTTTCCTTCCTAATGTGATCGACCAAGTTTCACACCCATACAGAACAACAGGCAAAATTATAGTTCTGTATATCCAGAAACAAAACATGATTTTAAAATGCAGTCCCATTCACAACCAAAGCAATCCCCATTTACAGGCCTGGACAGGCCCTGAGGGTTCCAGGAGGTTGAGATTTCAAGACAATCGAACATGAAGGTGGTAAGGTTGTCAGCCCTACGCACTGGCCACCTTTACCCCCCCCCCCAGGAAATTTTCCTGGTACCCATTTCCGTTAGAGGCTGTGTCGACCCCAGGGCCCATTCACACCCGACGGATATTCAACTGCCGAGAATATGTTATCCGGTCGCCGTTGATAGCTGTGTTAAAGCGCGTGATTGTGATGGTAGCGGACCATCTGTGAGAGGTAATGGCCTGCCATTCTGTTCATATTCTGCCCTTATGTGGCAAAAAGTAATGTTAGCAACCTCGGATGGCACTACAAAGTGGCAGCAGTAGACGTAAATGAGAGATGCCCATGGTTCTGTCTCGCCCTTTGCAAGCAACAAATTACATATCGTGCATATATAGCCAAACTGTGAATTCAAGGGTCCCTCGAGGGGGGTAATATGTAGTAACAGATCGGTGGAAGGGTTGTCTGTAGAAACAATGGCTACACACTGGAATAGTGAATTTTTCCTTTTGATATTTAAAAGAGCTCTATGATAAGTGAACTCTCAAAAATTTGTAAGTAACCTTGTGGTGAAGGACAAAAAAAGATATCAGTAATTAACCAACTCAATGCGCAAATTCTTATTTTATAACAAGTTTATTATATTCCTCTACATGTTTCGAGCACCATGTGCTCATCATCATGTGGTCAAAATTGTATTATACAGCATCTGGTATCATCACACCTGTAGGTGACCGTCCCGTGCACAGTCTTCTCTCAACCTGTGCACGGGACGGCCACTTGCAGGTGTGATGATACCAGATGCTGTATAATACAATTTTGACCTTCTGATGATGAGCACATAGTGCTCGAAACATGTAGAGGTATATAATAAACTTATTATAAAATAAGATTTTGTGCAATAAGTTGGTTAATTACTAAGATTATACTGAGATGCACGGTCAGCGAAACGTCAGGGCAAAAAATAATTCCGAAGTATGTTAATTTCAGCCTAGAACAGGCCACGAAGGACCAGAAGGGGAGTAGAGGTATATCTGTACTCTTTCTTTAACCTCGGCTCCAGATGGAGGTGTGCGTTTAACGCCACGCCCCGGCCGCTTTACCCCCGGGAAAGACCCGGAACCCATTGTATACGAAGCTGGGTGGGCCTCAGAGCCAATCTGGACAGGTGCGGAAAATACCTCCCCCACCGGGACTCGATCCCCGGACCGTCCAGCCCGTAGCGAGTCGCTGTACCGACTGAGCTATCCCGGCTCCATCCGAAGTATGTTACGTAGAAAATAAGAAACGTCATGATTTAAAAATGATGAAGAATCAAAGGCAGTAAACAGTACAGACCTCTAGGTCACATTAACATTGTGTAGTATCGTCAGGGCATAATGAAAGAATTAATAACAGAAAATGGTAGTATTGAAGTGGATCTTTAAGAAATTTTGTGAGGGGACATGGACTGGATTAATCTGATTCAGCATAGGGACAGGTGGTGACGGGCTGTTGTGAATGCGGTAATGAACTTTCGGATTCAATAAAACTCGAGGAATTTTTTTCACCACTTGAGAAAATGTTAGCTTTTCAAGAAGGACTCTGCTACATGCACTTAGTTTAATAACAGACGAACAAACATATGTAAAAATTAACCCAAACTTTTTGCACAACGCATGTATTTGTTAATTAATGCTCCGACATGTTTCGGCCTTAACTGTTGGCCATCTTCAGGGAGCTAGTAAGTTTTTAGCATGTGCAGCTTATGCTTCAACTTGTGGGTAGGAATTCTACGTATGATTAAAATGATTATTGTTATAATGAAGATTAAATGTTACAATTGTAAGGCCGAAAAGTTTTTTTTTTCTGTGGCGCTGCGGCCCAACGCGGGCCATGTCCTCCTCATTCATGAGGTTTCTAGATCACACACAACGACGCGTCGCAGTCGGTAGGACTTCTCTGGACGAGTGATCAGCTCGTCGCAAAGACCTCTACCTGACAACACACAACGCTCACAAAAGACAAACATCCATGCTCCCCGTGGGATTCGAACCCACAATCTCAGCAGGCGAGCGGCCGCAGACCTACGCCTTAGACCGCGTGGCCACGGGGACCAAGGCCGAAATATGTTGGGCCCTTAATGAACAAATAAAAAGCATTATGCAACAAATTGATGTTATATTTCACATCGCAATATAGTTGCACGGAAAATGAACATCAATAAATTGACAGAAAAACGTGTTGGACAATATTTCGAAATGAAGAAGACAGGCAATGTACGTATAACGTTACAGTTAGGCGCGTTCGTGCAGCCATTACTGTAGTGGAAAGCAATGAATATTGCACAGCCTACGTTTTTGACGTTTTGCTGACCGTGCATCTCAGTATTTAACCAACTTGATGCACAAAATTTTTGTTTTACAATAAAGTTTATTTCATGTCTCTACATGTTTCGAGCACATGTGCTCATCATCAGGAGGTAAAAATTGCATTACACAGCCTCTGGTATCATCACAACTAAATTTTGTGCATCAAGTTGGTTATCAAGTTGGTTAATTACTGAGATAAACCGCCTACGTGTTTATTTGTAGCCTTAGGTATCCAGCATGCAGTGCGCATGCACCATATTGTCATCTGTGTCCTTCCCTGTTGTACAATATTTTTTCCACAGTATCTCACAAATGGCACGATTTCAAACAAAAAAAAGTTACAGAACACAAAAAGGTGTGTTTTGATTCTCTCTACAAATTTTGTACGAAACATTTCTCATTCTAAGAAGAAATGAGCGAGGTGTGATAAGAAATGTATATTGGCCTTAACGTAAAGTATCCGTTATTCTTGTACGATTTTAATCAATCTTGCATTTTCTCGACAGATTTTCGAAAAATCCTCAAATATTAAATTTCATGAAAATCCGTCCATTGGGAGCCGAGTTCCTTACAGAAGGAATGATGGAGGGACAGACAGACGGATAAACATGACGAAGCTAATATTCGCCTTACGCAATTTTGCGAACGCTCCTAAAAGTCAGTAGCATTCACTGAGGAGACTTAAATCGAAAGAAAAAATCTCTTAAAATTTTTTACACACGATGTGGTTTGAGGAACTGACGAAGTCTCTGAAGGAGACGTCTGAACGAACTTGTCTGGAACCGACCAATAAGTAGAAAAACTTTAATATTATTATTATTATTATTATTATTATTATTATTATTATTATTATGACGATGATCGTGGTGGTGGTTCTGGTTGTAGTAGTGATGATTTTGGTGATGATTATAATGATAATGATTGTTTTGGTGGTGCTTATAACGGATATGATCGTGTAATGCTATAACATACATTACTGGTGCCACATCCTACTTTCACCTGTTGTTTAGCCACAGATTTTGTGTGAATAATTTCACCTTTGTGCTACACCAGCATTTCTCCCCCAATATGAACCGTCTACCAACGTTCATCTACCTGAACCGGAAGCTGTCGTTGTTTCGCTTAAATTCTCTACGTTGTTACAACACATTTTTCGGCTAAACATATTACTTTCGGTCCATATAGATAATGTCTTTCCATTAATTCCGGAGTAGTGGTTTTGTATAACGTTCAGTCCTCCTGCCCGCCTCCCACACCTCCCCCTTTGCACGCCAGGACACCAGCTGCCATGTGGCTATCGCTCAGAGCGTATGTTCAATCTTGGCAGGTTGTGCAGAGGGAAGAGCGACATTTGGTATATACAAAGAACCTGTTATTTAGTACTAACAGTGATTCTGAGTAACTGATGGTAGCTGAACTTACGGGATGACAGATTGTTTCTCATATTGCTTGCAACACGAACAAAGAATAGCGTCTCTCATTGAGTTTTAAATTGCGGAACAGTATCTCATCGTCCTGGGTCATGGTTACAGCACGCTTTATCTGATCTGGGATACTTGCCACGCAAGAATTACTCATTTTACAAAGAATTTTGAACTTACACACACACACACACACACACATATATATATATATATATATATAATGCGATTTTAACATTAAAATACCTTGTTCTGTTTACGTGATGCATGTGTGACTTGTTTCTGTACCTTTTTATAAATTAACACTTAGCCTGCTAACGTGGAGAATATGGGGATCTCCTAGTAATGCCAGCAATTTTAACGTATAGTATTTGGTGACCTACGTTTGGCAACATTGACAGCCCTCTCTTTTTATTGTCTGCACAATGTCTCAACACTGAATCAATCATGAAAGGCGTCCTGTATCATATTTGTGTGTAAAAACTTAGTCAGGTTTTTCAAAAAGCGTGCACAAAATTTAAATACCTCGTAGAATAATTCGGCGAGCTGGGACTTGCAGGTGGGATTTAGCTCGGCGTTTAAAGGGTTAAACATCAATTATTCTCCTAAACGCCATTAGAAAGTGTGTCTTCGTGAACAGTAACCATAAAGTATTCTGCGAGGTGTACACTAAATATTTAATTATTACATTGATGCGATCCGTGCACGAAATCGTGAAATGCCAGATACAGACAGCTCGAATTAAGTTGCGGAACGTCCGGCTCAAGTCGGAATTGAGTACAAATGTGGTCATGTACCGTATGTAAATATATATTATATATGTGTATACAAGGGAGTTCAGATGAAATCCAAACTCCATAACACGGGACCCTGATCGGCCGCAGCATGACCACCCCGCCGCCTGTGTTATCACCCAGCAGTATTCTTTCGCCACCTTCGCCTTATTGCGCTTGCATTCCAGCAGGGGAAAAAATCGGCGCGTGTTTAAAAAATATAATTTTTTTTTTTACTTTTTTCAAAATTGCGTGAGTCTGAAATTGCATATCATGAAACTGCGTACGTCGGGGAGTGTCTGTACATCCATAACGCCATACACAGAAGCAGTTTTTAAAGGTCTGATAATTAGCAGTGTTAATTAATAGTTTCCCATGGCGCAACAGCCCCTGGTGGGCCAGGGTCTCCCCATTACCGAGGCTTCACGATCACACTCAGACACACCACACTCGGTATGGCTCCCCTGGACGAATGATCAGCCCGGTGCACAAACTTGTACCTGACAACAAACAACACTAACTACAGGTGGGATTCGAACCCGCAACACCAGCAAGCGAGCGGCAGCAGTTCCACGCCCTAGACTGCGCAGCCACTGTTACGGACAGCAGTAATGATGATAACGTTAAACAAATTTGTCTTCACTTCTTTGGCTCTAGTCTAAACTTCAAAATTTATAATCACGATATGGTTGTGGAAATTTCTGGCAAAAGAAAAGAGCTTTCTTATGCGATCCGTGTAAAAAAAAAATTGGTGTATTAATTAGAAGGATGTGTTTTGTTTAAAATGATTATGGTGATATATTTTTATTTACACTTAAAAAACGACTGACACTTTGCAGGTGACACTTTGACACTCTTACCGTTTTCGAATATTATATATTTTCTTCTTAAAGAGTCACGTATGATATCAATATCAAAATATATCGGTACTTAATTTAGACAAATGGCGCACATCTTGTTTTGTCTGAAAGGTGTTTGGCTGTCAGTCGTACAAGAAAAGTAGTATGCTGGTTCATTTGGTGAGGAGGCTTTTTCCAAAGACTACTTTTATTAGTTTGACATTCAGAGGACCGTAAGTCGTGATAGATTCTTATAATAAAACCAACGAGATGCACTAATTTCTCAAATGTATTTTTGGACTAAAACTCTGCATGTTTCGGGCAGTTCCTCTGTCCATCATCAGGAGTTTTTCACTGTACACACAACAATGGTATAGGTCTTACAGTTTTGTAGACAGCTTGCGGGCAGGATCAGGACGGAGTTCCGTCCTGATCCTGCCCGCAAGCTGTCAGCAAAACCTGTATGACATACACCATTGCTGTGTGTACAGTGAAAAACTCCTGGTGATGGACAGAGGGACTGTCCGAAACTTGTAGTTTTATTTCAAAAATAAATTTGAGAAATTAGTGCATCTAGTTGGTTTTGTTATAAGAACTAGTTTTATAAATTTCCACTTGTATTCAGTACATACCTTTCAGAAGAGAAAACATCTTTTTGGCCTTCAAGGTTAGCCATTTGTATAAATATAAATTTAAAAAAAAAAGTGTGCCCATTCTCGTACTTTCATTTCTTGTTAGTGAAAGGAGTAACTTATATTCAATAAATTTCGAGCTGTTAGACATAATTAAGTCGCGAAGTTTTTTTTTTGTCACTAAAATGAAGCAACCTTATTTTTAAACTAAAGCTGTCTGTCGTCGCAGTTCCTAAAGACACGATACCTGCAAGGCATTCTTTCGTTTCACTGTGGGTAGTGTGTAGTTGTGTTAGAGTCCAGTTGAAATGTGGTGGCACACGGTGACGCACTGAAGGGGAAGTGAAGGGGAAACTGTCGAATCGAGTGGGTAGCCAGTACTCTTCACACTACCTCGGAACATGGTGTATCCAGCATTACTACCGCTGGTACGCACACCTCGGCTGCCAGCAGTCGACTGCACTGACGTCCCCGGCCGATTTAAATGGACTCGTACTGTTAGCCGAAAGACGAAGTCTGGTATCTGCGCGTGTGCCATCACATTTCAAACGCAGTCTACTAGCCGGAATGTCAGTACGCGTGTGTACAGACACTGTACCACAAAAGCCTAGTCTGCAACCTTCAACGGCAATTTTAATTCGCAGAATATCTTGCTCCATAATTTGACCGTATGAGAGTGAGAAAGCTAAGAAAAACTTCATTTTACTTTTCAAATATTATTTCCTTCATGAAGGATTTGCTTTTGGTTCGTAATACCCATGTTTTTAGGCGTAACTGTGCCCCTCCCCAACTCCAAACGCTTTTTAAACCAAGTGGCAGATTCTAATGAAACAGTATTTTAAGAGCAACTTTCTTTTAATGTTCAGCTTCATACTCAATAATGTCAACCTGAAGGCTGTACAAATTATTGACATATCGCTACTGGTGTCACCCTGTGTATCCTGCAGCAATTATGCATCGTCATAACATTCGGAATATATGCGACATTTATTGAAGCCGGTTTATTTGTTTGTATAACGTAAAACAGCATTAATAATACAATAATATGGACAGTCAACTAGATGCAACAATAACAAATTTTATTGATAATTACAATCAGCTCAACGTGTTTCGGGCGATAATTTCGCCCATCCTCAGGAGAACTAGACTGTGTTTACAGCTTGTGGTATAATACACCGACTATGGTGCCTGCTGGTGGCAAAGATGAGGTGGAACTGGTTAAGTGTTTGGTCAGGGGGATGTTGATCCCCTTAAAGTCACTCCCTTAAAGAAAGTCACCCTTCCGAGACTGGAGCTTATAGCGGCATTGATTGGAGCACGCTTGCTGCATTCCTTTTGCAAAGAAACGGGACACGACATTGCGGAAGCGACATTGTGGTCAGATTCAACCGTGGCCCTAGGATGGATATGTAATGACCCCAACAGGTGGAAGACGTTTGTCGCAAACCGCGTCACTGAAATGCAGACCTACACTACGCCCTCGCAGTGGAAGCACTGTCCAGGGGAGGATAATCCGTCTGACCTGTCACGTGGGGTCACAACCGAGCAATTAAAGAAGCTACGAAACTGGTGGCACGGTCCTTTGTGACTGTCACAGGACCCGTCTCATTGGCCAAGCCAGCAAACCCGAACGCATCTCTCATTGCCAGATGAAAGGACGAAATCCTTACTCGTTGGGCCCACGGCAACGCCCGGACGCCTTATTGAATCCTACTCCTTCAGTTCCTATTGGAGTCTGCTTCGGGTTACGGCCTGGATCCTTCGCTTTGTGCGACATGCGAGACGGCGAAGGAGATCTTCGGGGGAATTGGACGCCTCGGAACTAATAGAAGCACGCGCCTATTGGATCAGAGAGGTGCAACGGGACTGCTTCGGGCCAGAGCTTCAGGCGCTTCAGAAGGGGAACCTCCTCCCACGCGAGTCACTGGTAGCACATTTCAACCCCTTCTTGGACGATGGATACTTACGCATCGGCGGTCGACTTCAGTTTGCTGATTTGTCAAGAGAACAAATACACCCTATTCTCCTACATGGGTCGCACCATTTTACTGCGCTGTTGATCATGCAGACGCACATTCGGCTACATCACTTGGGAGTTCGCATTGTGCTTTCGGAATTGCGGGAGGACTTTTGGATACTGCTGGATCGGCAGGCAATTAAGAAGGTTCTGCACACTTGCCTCCCCTGTAAAATCGCGCGGAACCCCTTCGGGCAGGAGCGGGAGGCTCCTATGCCTGCCGATAGAATCACTATTTCTAGGCCCTTTCAGGTTACCGGTATAGATTTCGCCGGACCTCTCTGCGTCAAGGGGAAACCCCCTTTGAGAAAATGCTATATTGCACTGTTCACCTGCGCAACAGTGAGCGCCGTTCACCTGGAATTTTGCAGTGACTTGACCACGGATACGTTCCTCTTGTCCTTCCAGAGATTCATTGGACGTCGCGGGCTACCGCATACCATCTACACCGACAACGCGCAGACATTCCAAGCGGCGAACAGGGAGCTCGCCGAGTTGTGGCGAGCCCTTTCAGCCACCAAACCACACGCCCACATTGCTCAGCATGGTATCACGTGGAAATTCATCGTTCCCAGGGCGGCTTGGTGGAGAGAATGGTGGGAAAGAATAATTGGCACCACAAAAAGATGCCTCAGGAATGTGGTGGGGCGGCACAGGTCACAGACGAAGAGTTGGCCACCACTCTTGTCAGCATCGAAGCCACCCTGAATTCAAGGCCCATAATACAAGACACCGAGGACGCATTAACTCCTGCGCATTTCCTCTGTGGTGCAAAACTGACGACGGTGCCCTCCACAACAGAGACACAAAGGGAGGGTAACCTCAAAAAGACACTCCAGAGGACCAAGAGAATGGCCGACGACTTTTGGGGACGTTGGGAGTAGGAATACCTCATGGAGTTAAGATCCTTCCATGTAATCTCTCAACAAAAGGGGAGGTCAGGGAAGGTCCGAACAGGAGACATCGTCCTCCTCCAAGAGGATCGCACCCCCAGACGCATATGGAAGAAGGCCCGGCTGGAGGAGCTGAAGGTGGGGAGAGACGGGGCCACGAGAACAGCTGTACTCCGTGGGGCGAACGGAAATGTTCTGGTCCGCCCGATCCAGCTGGTCATTCCCCTGGATGTGGACCATGGTGGGGAGGATGTGGAGGATCCATGAGTTTATCTCTGACCAAGGGTCTATGCATCTTAGCTTTGTATCTACCTATCTGTGAGTAGTAAAGTAAGATGGCGTAATTCGTTGTGTTTTATTACGAAAGCTCAACAACAGTCTAGTGCTCTTGAGGATGGACGAAATTATCACCCGAAACATGTTGAGCTGACTGTAATTATCAATACAATTTGTTATTGTTGCATCTACTTGGCTGTTTATATTATTATACGCCAATGTATTTGCACATGTCATTGGCAATATGTTTGCTACAAATTATAGGCTTGAGACATTAAGAATTATTTAGGATATGCCTGACGAATGCCGATCCCGGTGACCGCGCGGTATAAGGCGTGGGTCTGCAGCTGCTTGCTTGCTGGGAATGAGGTTTCGAATCCCGCCGGGGGCATGTATGTCTCTCTGTTTTGAGTGTTTTGTGTTTTCAGGTAGAGGTATCTGCGACAGGCCGATCTCTCGTACAGATGATTCCTACCGAGTATGGTGTGTCTGAGTGTTATCACGAGACCTCCTACAATGAAGGGGCCTAAGACTACGAGGTGTAATCGTGCCATGGAAAAAAATCTGAAGGGGTTAATTTAGTTAGTGTCGGTTGTACGGTCGATTTTGTGCTTGGAACTGGATCACATATTATAGGGCAAGTTGTGAAGACAGTAGGTATTCGTTGAGGTTTTCCACCATTCTAGTAATAAAACCAACGAGATGAACTAATTTCTCAAATTTATTTTTGGAATAGAACTCTACATATTTCGGACAGTTTCTTTGTCCATCATCAGGAGTCTAGCACTGTACACACAGCAATACATACAGGTTTGCTGACAACTTGCTAGCAAGCAGTCAGCACAACCTGTATGACCTAAACCCATTGCTTTGTACACAGTACTAGACTCCTGATGATGGACAGAGAAACTGTCCGAAACATGTAGAGTTCTATTCCAAAAATAAATTTGAGAAATTAGTGCATTTCTTTGGTTTTATTGTAAGAATATATCACGATGCACGGTCCTCTGAATGTCAAATTTGCCCACCAGTAAGAAAACACACCATTGTAATCGTAAAGGATATGTTACGAAAAAACGCTGCTGTAGAAATGTCTGACTGTATAGATGTCCTGTATTGTGACTACTTAGAATTTCTTGCTGCTTCATCGTGTACAATGAAGCATCTGCATATAAAAGTATGAGTCATACGTTCTGGTTAGAACTTCATTTTGGGTGCAGTTACAAAAAAAATGCTTTTTCTCCAGTCAGCTGCTTCTGATATAGCTTTCACAGGAACCTTTACCGTTTTGTAGTTCCGGCTGTCGTCCGCCTCCTAACCCTTCAGTTGTTTAACTCTGCCGGTAGACATCCACACCGCCACACTTCTTCATTAAATAGCCCTTAATTAGGCCTAACCATCTAAAGTTCGTCAGCAACTACGTGGGTCTACCATCTGCTGTATCATTCCAAAACGCTTTATTTTCCCCACAGAATCAGCATGCTTGTTTATCTGATTATCAGAATAAACATTATTTTTTCTCTAATTAATATTAAAAGGCTAATATTTGTAATTTCGAAGCACTGTGATTTCTTGTATCTACATGTAATGTGTGCCGGTCCCAGTGGCCGCGAGGTCTAAGGCGTGTGTCTGCGGCCGCTCGCCTGCTGAGATCGTGAGTTCGAATCCTACCGGGGGCATGGATGTTTGTCTGTTGTGAGTGTTATGTGTTGTCAGATCTCTGCGACGAACTGCCACTCGTCCACAGCAGTCCTACCAACTGTGATGTGTCGTTGTGTGTGATCTAGAAACCTCGTGAATGAGGAGGCCATGGTCCACGTTGGGCCGCAAGGCCACAGGAAAAAAATTATATAATGTGTAGTTGAATTTCAGACCTTAAGCACCGGGACAAGCTTAAAGGAAGTTTAAATAAATGGCATCACACCTTTAGCGTATGTGAATAAGAAATTTTGTTTAATCTTCCCGGTAAATATTCGCATTAACAAATAAACCGGTTTAACAACGTATATAAAATCACAAGAAAAAATAAAATGAGTTATGGGCAGGCGTACGTTATAGCAAACTCCTCTCACACTTCATGATTTCAACTTAAAATTTATTCCATTGTCTTTTCGAATCTAAGTTCTACATGGACCGACTAGATCTGCAATGCAAAGAACACTGAACGTGGGTTTGAAAACCATGAAGGCGGTCATCATAGCTTGAAGCCTCCTAATGATGCCAGTTTATAATTTCCTACCATGCGTAACGTCTCTAGAACTCGAGAAGCAAGTCCAGTTACCTCTATCAGTCCAACATTCTTACAGAGTGTCAAGGAAACCAGGACATGTACTTATTTGTCCTTTTAACTTAGAGGCGAAAGGATTCCACTGTACGTCTCGCGAGTCTGTTTCACTAAGTGGAATTAAGAGACACGCCTGTATAAAATCGATAATATCGATCTGATATATTTCTATTCATTTCCTTCACATGAGCTCAAAAGTAATCTTATGCCTAATATAAGTCGTTATTTCTTCGCTTGATTGAGCAGATGACTGGATTGTATGCTGGCTTCATTAATTTATATATGTTTTAGGTTCGTTTACTTAGTTGCAAAAAGCGGCTATTACTTTCATTACGTCCATCCTGCTGACCGCATGTAACAGCGCGGCTCCTACTGGACGGATTGACGTGAAACTTCATATATGCGGACTTCTATAAATATATTGTCGATAAAGTTCAAATTTGTTTAAACTCTTTTGGGGGGGGGGGGATATTAGGCACATTACGTGAAGATCTAAGTACGTTTTATTTCTTCCGGTGACATAAAATCATCATATAAACTCCTTTTAATCGCCATAAAGGCGCTCTCTTCGAGTTTCTTGTCAAGCTGTTACTATAGCCGAGGAGGTATAAATGTTACACGAACGCGCTACATTGTTACGTTATACTACATAGCCTGTCTTTTATTATATTAGACTATAAGACGGATATTGCTGTATTCTAGAGTGTGAAGCAATATATTTTTATTGTTATTGGCTCATTTAGCAACCCTCTCAATAACTCGAAATATATTTTTCCACACCATGAAGCAACAGCGCTTAGTGGGACAAGGACGTCTCATTATCGAGTCTTCACGATCATACTCAGACACACCACAGTCGGTAGGACCCTCCGGACGAGTTCTTAGCCCTACGCAGAGAAATCTACCGGACAACACACAACTTTCACACGAGACAGACATCAATGCCCACGGTAGGATTCGAACCCGCAATCCCAGGAACCTAGCGGCCACATACCCACACCTTAGACCGCGCTGCCACTGGGATCGGCAACTCGAAAGCTACAGCCCCAGATTTTAAGAAAACCCGTAAGTAAATATTTGTCAAGTACGTGGAAGGATACGGTCGAGTGCTTGTTCGACTTATTATCCTCTAATTTGCCTGTAGGGACTGAGAGGAACCACAAGGAACTCCAGTCTTGATAGGTGGTCTATAGATCGAGATTCAAACTTGGGACATCACAAACAAGCAACAGGAAACGCCAAACCAAAACATCGGAGCGGACTGGTGGCTCCATTTACCACACTTGTCCTGTATTTCATTGACAAGATGGAGACAGCGAATTTGTTCAGACATTGTCACGTATCTACAAAAGTACACGGCGTCACATGGAAGAGAGTAAATTTCTAGTGACCTAGGTTGAAGAAATCCAACGAGATGCAACAGTACGCAGATATTTATTTACTGCTAAATTACTCATTTTTTATTTAGCAGTAAATAAATATCTGCGTACTGTTGCATCTTGTTGGTTTTCTTCAACCTAGAATTACGATGCACGAAACCACGAATATAAAATTTATAGTAACCGTTGTGAAAACATCCAATCTCGTACAGATAAACCAAAAGCAGTTCTCAAAACCCTTTGAAAAGTGCCGACAAATTGCAAAACCTGTTAATCATAGGTCAGTTTTTTTTAACTTCAGTACCGCGCTATGTAGGCTACCTGTTAGCAGCTGTGCTTTTTCAAACACAGACTATTTGGAATTCACATTTTAATAAAATATAATACAGTAAGCAATAAAAGTACATTAAAATGCAATTAAAGATCATCATTAATACGCTTATTTTAATGTGGAATATATCTCTGTTCGCAGTCCACCTGAATGTATTTCGCGGACCACTGGTGGTTTGCTAACCACGTTTTGGGAACATCTGAGGTAAAATGTGCATTGGTACAATGTTCTGCTTGTTGATCTGTCCTCCGACATTTTTTGTAATAGTTGACTTCACACTTGGGAATAAGTTGATAGGTAGACTGTGACTGACCGAGCATGGAAATGAAGCCGTAGCATTATAAAATGAAATTCCTAGATTTTTTAGGTCAAGGCAGAAAAAACCTTCGGAATCTGAACTAGATCTTTTCAGAAAACACATAACGGTGTGATGCTTGGAGGAGCCGAGTTAGATTTTATAAAGGACAATTTTTCCTTCAGCCCGGAGAGACAGAGGACGAGTTTCAGTATCTTGCATTTCGTCGCCTTGCTTTCTTTATAAGTCGATATGCTTGATGGAATGGTCAGCTGTAAAGAGCTAAGCTTACTGACTAATACAGCTGCTTCTATTGGACCTCTGGATTAAGTTTCTCCACACCCGATGACGGACGAATTGTCGGTATACACAACTTTGGTTTTATATATAAAGCATAACAAGATAATGGATATCGTCTGCACTTTGGTCCAACACTGTGCACTTACGTTTACCGTCAAGCTATATTCCGCCACGTTTCGGTGGCAGCTACCACAACCATCATCAATGATGAGAACAGCAAAGACAAAAAAATATGGGTATTAGAACGAATCTATCTTGTCATGCACACATCGTTACATTTCGGGTCCCCCTTTCAACAGAGAATGGGTCGGGTAGCGTAGTCGGTATAGCGACTGGCCACGGGCTGGACGGTCCGGGATCGAATCCCGTTGGGGACGAGATTTTCCACACCTCTCCAGACCGGTCTTGGAGCCCACCCAGCCTCGTGTACAATAGGTGCTGGGTTTTTCCCGGGAGTAAAGAGCTTCCGGAGCGTGATGCTGACCCCTTACCCCATTCTAGTGCCGTGGTCAAGAAAGAATAGAGCTATAACTCTACTTCCCCTATGGGGCGTACGGCCTGTACGGAGCCTAAGTACCTGTACAAGGGTGCACTTTACCTCCCTTTACCTTCAACACAGACCCATTTATGTACATAAACTTATACATCTTTGTCAGAAATGGGTTCACAGATTTTCCAAAAAAAAAAATCTACTAGTTACTTCAAACATTCTAGGCACGTGAACGGTTACATGGAGAAAGTTCCCTCCGCAGCACCCACAAGTAGCAGGCGCCACCACAAAAGTTTAGTCGCCTGGGCGAACTGACATCCGGGATTTGTGTACCGCTGATTAAAATGTACCATAGAATACTTAGAATAATGAAATTTTACCTTAAATTCATGATATATAATCATTCTAGCGTTGCACGCTATAAAACCCGGGCAGTGGGGAGCGTATTTATAGTTCATCCATTTAAATTTGGGTAGCGCCTGTAAACAAAAACGAAGCCTGTAAGTTGTGCTCGCTGAGTGCTTGTATGTTTTCATGTGGCTCTTTGAATAAACACGGGTTGTTCCCCTTTAATTTAGACTCTAACATAGGAACTCAATTTTAAGTAAAATTTACTTAGCAAAATGTTTACAATTAATAGGTACTATTAAGAGAACTGTTTTTAGGAAAGTGAGAACGAAAACTATTTAAAAATGTACAACACTTTAGTTTTACCTACATTTTTATATGGGTCAGAAAATTGGACTCTAACAGCCTCACAAAGACGAAGAATTGAAGCGGCAGAAATTAAGTTGCTCAGACCTTTGGCAGGCTACACCCTTTAAGACCACAAGACAAAAGACTACATACGCTGCGAACTACGGATTACAGGCATACTAGACAAGATAGATGAATACAGACGGAACTGGCTTTTACACTTACAAAGAATGCCACAAAATCGAATACCTTTGAAATCATACTACTACAGACCACAAGGAAGGAGAACAATTGGAAGACCGAAGAAGCGCTGGCGCGAGCAGTCTAACTTTGGAGACGGAACGGATCAAAGGGTCCAGTTCTTGATGTTTATAATGATGATGACTTAGATTAACTGAGCGTTCAAATTGTTAATTGCTTCGCGAATAAGTTATTTGCTTTATTTACTTGATGCATTAATCATTTGTTTTCTTTATTTGATCTGTTATTTGTTCAGGGATATTACTTTCTACTTATTAGGCACGAGAAAGTAAAGTTTTTTTACCCGGTCTTCTTGTCAGTTTATATCGCCAAAGGCCGAATTGTTGTTGCCGAAGGCCTTAGTTTGCTCGTCCTCTTTCACAGCATGTACAACGTTTTTTGCTGTTGTATTGAAATCACGCAGGCTTTTGGTCTACCAGTATGTTCGTGTAGAGAGACAATATCATTTACGAATTTGATGTTTGTTGGACCGTGCATCATTGTGATAACTGAAGAATAACAAACCAACTAGATGTCACTTATTATTTTATTGTACTTCTTATAGGCTCAACATGTTTCGGGCACTACTATGCCCATTATCATGAGCTCGCGACTGTAATGTTGATTACCACATCGGTCATTTCTTTCTTGGATTGCTGTAGGTTGGAGGTTAGGTGCGGTTAGGCTGGAGTAGTGTCCGGACTGCAGGCTAAAGCACGAATTTAGCCTGCAGCCCGGACACTACTCCAGCCTACCCGCACCTAACATCCAACCTGCAGCAACCCAAGAACGAAACGACCAATGTGGTAATCAACATCATAATCGCGAGCTCCTAATGGTGGACATAGTAATGCCCGAAACATGTTGAGCCTACAAGAAGTACAATAAAATAATAAGTGGCATCTAGTTGGTTTGTTATTCTTCAAATATCATTCATATTTTTGTAGTTTTGATATATCTAGTACGACATATTCTTTGCTCAATATAATGTACGGAATGTGTCATTAAAGCAGCAATCCCATTACACGCCTGGACAGGCCCTGAGGGTTCCAGAAGGTTGAGACTCCCGGATTTCAAGACAATCGGCACATGAAGGTGGTAAGGTTGTCAGCGCTACACACCGACCGCCTTTACACCCCCCCCCCCCCCCCCCCAGGGAAATCCCGTTCCCATTTCCTCTGAAGAAGACGCCAGCCCCCCGCGACACAAGGGGGCGGGCCGGGCGTAGA
>Ga0131853_10006887_pt1 | contig 20536 bp, 14 predicted proteins | sample TergutLab28metaG_FD_92764 | JGI IMG/M metagenome (GOLD analysis project Ga0131853, IMG submission 92764) | Labiotermes labralis P1 segment gut microbial communities from Petit-Saut dam, French Guiana - Lab288 P1 (version 2) (version 2) | ecosystem: Host-associated > Arthropoda: Insects >...
GAAACCGTGCAAGTCATTAAGGTGACGTGACAATCAAGGTAATTGCCATGGTCGCAAATTCAATTGGACAAATAACGATAGACAAGTAACAGTGACTATAAGCGACTTCACTTTTCGTTTCTAGCAAGCCTGAAACTCTGTCTGTCATACCAAGGGAAGAACGTGCAGTGCCTTACACAGCCTAAAGACCGCTGGTTACTCTGTATAGCGCCATGTTTAGTCCTACAACTCTGGATTTTTCCACGCTGCATTTTTGTTTCGTTTTATTAACTAAATAAAAAAAAACTGTTCCACTCTACAGCATATCCATCGATTACTGTGTCTAATCGAGGCACACCGTGTTCTCTGTTACGTACGATCTGAACACGTCTGATTCATTCACTCCGTAGTCTGTCTTAAATGAAGTCCATAGACGCTCCCAACGCGAGTTTTTCGCAAAGTGCGATCTAGTGCTTCGACTTTCAATTTCGAATGTCTTCTCTCTTTCTTCAGGTCATCCAGTAGCTTCTTACTTCTCCTTCCCTTTTTCCCGCAACTTCCATCCTCCCTCCTCCATCTTTCCTCCAATAATGTGCTTTATATGGCAGCTCCTGCACAAGATGTGGTCAATCCAGTTAGTCTTCGTTCTATTTATGGCATGTAAGATATTTCAACCTATTCTGGGTAGATCCTAAATACAGTCTCTGATGAAAACGGCAATTAACCTGCAAGTTCATTAGATGCATCTTATTTCTTGCCCAATGTGACTGTATTGCCCCTTGAACGGTACTGCTCCATTTAGTTTTTCTCTGACCCCTTAAGATGTGACATATTTCTCTTCGCCGTGAGTACAAGCAGGCTTGCTTTTCAATAAATATGTGCGACCATATCTAGAATCTGCCACTCACTTCTTCTGAATGCCGAAACAAGAAATCGTTGGAGCTATAGGTCTACTCCCCCATGCATCATCATGGCTTGATGCTTAATTACTAGTTAGTCTTTATATCTTACGTAATGCAAAATACAGAGCACGTTCATACCTGCAATTTCTGTTTAAATTATTTTAAGTCCTATGAGGCAATGCAGTGTGACGTCTGTTGTCTGTTGTCTGCCTGGCCTTGCAAACGACAAATTTGCGTCTGTAGTTAACGAATATGACGTCTAACGAAAACTGGTTCCTGCATGCATAAAGATATACAGAGTTTTTAAATAAACATCTTTAGTTTGAAACCCACTACCGACATAAAACTTCATAAAAATACGTTGATTATTTTCGGAGACGGAACGTAATGAGTGACAGAATGACGGACAGATGGTAACTCTATAAATGCGTTAATTTTATACCTTTCGTGCCAAGGAAGCATAAAAACTACACTTCGTACAGTCCCTATTCGAGTTCCTGGCAATGTGGGGACTGAATCCCCCTGAATGCTTTGTTAAAACATACAATGGTAATACCTACTGCTGATAACAAACAGCAAACGTTTTGAATAAATAATCGAATTATCTGAACGACCAGAAAATGATATATTTTTAGAACAATGTCTTTCAAAGCGTGTCAAAACTCCATTTTGGTTCAGTGGCGTGCTGATTGGTGCGCGTGACCAGCTAAACTAACATAGAAGAACAAGGTGGTGCCTTGTAAACATGGTTTGAAAGTAGAAGAAAAGGCTTCCAGATTAGATGGGCCAAGGGCACAAACCCTTTTACATGTTGTGACGGAAATGTATCTAAATTCCACGAAGAATTCAGTTACCACGCCACTGGAAACAAAATCCCTGTACTTTATTAAGACAAATATGCTCATGCTGTTTCTACAAATAATCGATATTAGTTGTAAAAATCCACAAGAAACACACAAATACAATGTGTTTAAACTGCACTGTTGCTTGGTGTTGCAGAAGATGGTACCTACATTTATATCATGGTTTTAAATACTCGAAGTTAAATATTTTAACGATGGCTGGGAACTGAATCAGTGTCCTGCTCAGTAGTGGTCTTTGGAGTTACCGTTATTGAGAATTTGTGTTCTACAACCAGGAATTTGCGAAAAAGATTACCATTATCGACACCACCACCACCACCACCACCACCAACAACAACAACAACAACAACAACAACAACAACAACAACATCATCATCATCATCATTATCATTATTATCATCATCACAACCACCATCATCAACGTCACGTCGTCCTCATCGTCTTCAAAGTTTGTATCCTTAGTACTCATTCCCTTTACTTATGTTTCAAACGGTCACAGGTTGGCCAACAGAAAGAAAGAAATGTGGGCTACATTATTCTTGAAAAGAATGGGTAGATATTGGCCATGGCGTATTTTACGTTATTATTACGACTTACTTGTGGCCGCTGCATCTTCTTGTGCGATAGCTTCATACCTTGTCTGTTGTACTGCAACAGGATTTGTATAGTGCTTTGCACACTTACGTGGCCTCGTGCATTTAGAATTTCATATGTTTTCAGCTTTGTTTTGATCGTTATTGTTCTTTAGATCACGAGGCTCAGTGCTCTTCAGAGCCGATCTGGGTGTTGTGGGGAGGAGACAAATTTCTATCCGATGGAAAGCGAATTCCAATAAATCAGTAAACACAGTCATTATACTTGTCAAGACGTTTCAGCTCTATGAATATATAGATGTATGTATACAAAGATTTCTACCCGACTTTCGGGGTAAAATGCAAAGCATTCCTTGTAAAGACCTATTAAAAGTCCAGAGCATTCCAGCAATTTGAGGCTCCCAAATTACAAGAAAATCGGCACACGAAGGTGGTACACACCGGCCACCTTTACGCGACAGAAAATATTCTCGAAACTCATTTCTGTTACAGCCTCAGTCGCACCCAGGAGCACAGTGCGACAGAAAGGATGACACCATCGGGGATCAAACCCGCGGCCTTCCGGCGTGTAGCGCAGCTCCTCAGTTATCTGCACCACAGGGTGCACCAGACTTCACAGGGTAACTGCCTCTAAATGAAGATTACGAAAGACTGAATATGGACTTCGAATAACGGAATAGAATGGACTGTAATTTCTTTGATATTGGACAGAGATACGCACTGTTAGGAGATAATCGGATAATTTCGGGAATAAAATGAAAGAAGTTGCTAGAATCAGATGGAACGGTGCCTTACAGCTGAGGGCAGCAGGGTGCAGTAGCAAGTTAACCTAACGTGGGATGCAACAAGTGGGCTTAGCCCTGGCATTGTCGCGGTGTGTCCTTCTGATTCCCAATTGCGCTATGAAGGTAGGCGTCAGACAACATTTCATGTGTTTCGACATGCAGCCAACCGGAAGCCAAACACCTGCACTTCCTTTTCTGTATAATACGGAGACGTAGGCTTTTTGAATCACAATCTCTGGCTAATTAATATGTCACTCACACAAAACTACAATTACTAGAGGATATACATCAAATATGTCCTATATATAATAATACTGTATTGTTAGAAATGATTATTATTATTATTATGTAAGGTACTTTATAATTTCTACGGCTATCAAATACTTTTAATAAATATCACACCAATGGGGATCTGACAGTGATGTCATAAACCGCACAACCTTTCTATATATGAAGAAAAATAAAGATTTCGTCAGTCCATTAAAGAGACTCTCACACCTAAATGAGTCTATGAAATACTCTTATCAATAAGCCGGTAGTTGCACAGCTGTCAAGGATTTCCTCTTTTTTTTTCAGGAAACTCCAAGTTCAAGTATCGTTTTCACAACAGTACGTCACTGCTGTTGCCCTAACGACTTGAATTCAAGGCACAATCTCACAAATTGTGTTTGAAATCGATATTAATATTATGCCATTATTTATTCTAACACGTCTCATGTGGTTTGTTCTCCGACTAACATTCATTTGTGCTTTATTCTTCTCTACAATGTGTGTATGTTACTTAACCTACCCACTTTCTTTCACTTTGTCACTAATAATAGGGCTATTTTAGTAAATATTACAAGTTACGATGTTTCTTACAGTAATTTGTTCAGAATTTATGCTTCTTTATCCCTGTTTTTGTATAAATATTCTCCTGAATATCCTGATTTAAATTTGCATAATTCTTCTCTCCTCTTCCCTTAGGAAAAAATTTTTAAGCTTCACATTCAAAACAGATTCAATTACACTATGCACGGGTCAGGGAAAGAATGTACACGGGTAACGGCCGTTAAGGTCAGCAGGCTTCTTCCCCCACTCTAAATATGTTTAATCATTTCTCTTCCTCAGCAACAGTATAATCTGAGATCCTATTGAAAAAAGCTGTAGACGAAACGAATACCGAAAAGTAAGTGGCACGAAGTGAGGAAAGGGAACGGAAAAAAATAAGAGAGGTAGCAGGTAGGTAGACAGGTGGGGAAGAATTTGTGGTCATTCTTTCTGTGACCCGGAACATGTGTCTTATTCTTTAGTCGAGGTTTATGCGACTAAAATCGTCTTATTACGTGGACTTTATGCAAGAATATTACAGGGGTGCTGATAAGTCCTTAACCCGACCATGGAGTAAACAAGAGACCAAACTCGGGATTTGTTCAACATACTCCCCACGAAACTCAATACACTTCTTAGCCCGTTTTTCTAACTTTTGCAAGCCACTCAAAAAAGAATCAGAAGGTTGCCCGTTCAACCAGGTCTCCGCGGCAGCAGTGACTAATGGCTAAGGACTTATTAGCACCCCTGTATGGCTCAGGATTACCAGTTTCGCTATGAACCATACAACTGGGAACCCATATTATATTCCTGACCTCCGTAAGGCGGAAAATGTTACAATGTGTCTAAACAATTCACACAGATTTACCTTCAGTTTAAAGCAGCAGAATACACTCATATTACATTCCCGCGTAACGTCTTAAAGCTTTTATGTGTAAGAAGCAAAATACATTGTAAAATATTTCTCAAATTTTTTAAGGTGATCCTTTTTTCTTCTTTGTTGTCTTTCATTCTTTATCACTTGCATTTCTTTCTCTAAATTTTTTCTTTTTTTCATCTCCTTTCTTTTCTTTTATCGCATCTTCCGTCATTTCTAAGTTACTTTTAATTAATTCTTTCAATAACTTTTATCATCCTTCCTTTCTCTCTACTTCCTTTCCTTCCCTTTTTCCCTCCTCACTTTAAATGTACGTTCCAGTGGATATGTGTTAAGTCAAATTTAATTTTCCTGACAAATTGTATGTCTTCTCATGCCACATTTTATCTCTCCCCATGAAGAAGGTTGATATAAAAAACGTACTTGATGGAAGGACATTCTTCTTGTTACGCATTTTTAAATTCGTATATATAAATTACACTCATATCTTTTTCCCTGTAAAGTACCGACATATGGAACAGGTGGATAAATTTTCCCGCAACATGCACAAGAGACGCGCATCATCCTGGGATATCTGAATTGTCTCGTCACACATCCTCAACAGTGTTTTACGAGTTTCTTAGTGAAATTAATAAAATTACAGAAAAAATGGAACAGAGACTTATAAGGATTTTTTAACTTAAAAATAAGAATTTTAAAGGCCCTTTCTATGAAAGTCTGACTTCAGAGGTGCAAACGCCAGGTGTGTCAGATACAACTGTACAGTGTTCCTTAATTTGTCACATTTATTCAAATCGCACTAAGTTTGGCGATTGTGACCTGTCTGACGACGAAGTTATTTCTATTTGAGCGGACAATATCGGGACAAAGACATATGTTTCAGGAGTGTGAGAAAGTAGGTACTAAGGTTTAAACAAGATGCCTAAATTGCAGCTTAGCGGCCATGTGTGTGGTACTTCGATTTATCAAGCGCGAACGTAAAAAGAACAGGACAATCTCTATACGCACAAACATTAGTTTGTTCTTATACTTTCTTTCCCTTGCAATAAATGTATGGTTTAAAATATGCTGTAAACTTTACAAAGAAAAATGTATTTCTACAAGGCAGTAGCGTTTACAGCAGAACGTTCAATTAAATACACAATGGCATATAACAAAATCCAGGTCCATGAAGAGGAATAATTGTTAACAGTCATTCATTACGTTGTGCACAATGTTCCCGTAAAATAAATTAACATTACTGCCCCTCTAAACCTCGGTCTACCAATTTTCTCTTTCTTTGAAATTTTCCTATCGGTTCTCTCAAAAATTGCTCTGGATTTTTGTACACGTATGTAAGAGGTTATATTGAGAAACAAAAGAGGATTTCAAAACCAAAACGAAAAGAGGTCCTTCTGACACGTTCGCCTTATTAGCACGCCCAGAGTTTAAATTCGTAAACAAGTCCAAGAAAAACAAAAGAAATACGAATATTTTAAGCTCGCCTCTCCATATTTTACACAGCACACTAAAGTACACTTTTGTAAGATTTCTCCGTATCTCAGCAACGGATTTAAAATCGATCACAAATTTATTCTGCTCTCTCCGTAGATTTCTCCTAGAATCCGATATTTTCTGCATAAGCCGTACTAAGCTGAAAAGATATTAGCTACATGAATGCACAAAGGTCAGTTATTTTGTCTGATTTGCACCTAAACTGGAACGTATGGGCAAATGTTAATGAAATCCCCAGTACAGAATTTCGCCAGAAACGTCAGGAGGGATTCGAGTGGTGCCATGCCTACAGCAGAGAGGCGAGCCGACGAATAGACATAACAAAGTTTTAGTGCTTCTGGCAACTGCTTTGGAAACGTGCCTCAAAAGGGTTCATATTTTGGAAACAGAATGTAGCTATGAGAAAGAATAGAGACTGCAATCAAATGGCTTCTTAGGTCGCTACAGTCAGTATCTTTCAGAGACTCAGTGCCTTCAGTGTAGGAAATACATTAGGTGAATAAATACCTGTTCGTCTATCTGCATGTTGTATCACCAAGACTACTTAATCGATTTTGATTAAACTTCGCACTGGAGTAACGCCTAATTGAAACAAAGTACGAGTATGACGGCGTTGTGAGACCCGAACTTTTTATTAAAAAACTTTCCAATACTGTGCACAGTTAATATGGTGCGAAGAGTAAAGTGGGTCTATGTTTTGTTTTGTGAATTTAAAAGAACAAATAATTATTATATTTATCTTAGTAATTAACCAACTTGATGGACAAAATTTTTGTTTTACAATAAGTTTATTTCATGCCTCTACATGTTTCGAGCACCATGTGCTCATCATCATCAGGTAAAAATTGCATTACACAGCCTCTGGTATCATCACACCTAGGTGTGATGATACCAGAGGCTGTATAATAAAATTTTGACCTGATGATAAGCACATGGTGTTCGAAACATGTAGAGGCATGAAATAAACTTATTGTAATACAAAAATTTTGTGTTTCAAGTTGGTTAATTACTAAGATAAATATACTGAGACGCACGGTCAGCAAAACATAAAAAAGATAATAAATATTAATTGCCTTATTTTGTCAATATTGCACCTACTCCGTCTTTCATATCTCTCTTTGTACCACAGAAAGATCATTACCAGAATCCATTCAAGGTTCACATTGACAATTCTGAGACGTGGAAAGAAGGGGAGGGCCATCGGACATTGACAACAGTGCCTTCTGCAAAGAACGCCTGCAAATGAAGGGCCTGTTGTTCAATAGAGCTGTTGCGTTATGCCAAGCACGCAAACTACAACCTGTGACAACAGAGAATTCCTATCAGCTCCATCAGATCGAGTTAGAACGGAAACTTTATTACATCGCTCGATCGGCGAGTCCATCCACTCAGCTCCCACGTCTCTTACACGTGATTCAGTGTTCTTGATATCAAATTTATTAGAACATTTATCCTTACCAAGGCACAGAGTATCTGTGTGAGCGGAAGTTACATAACGCTGGAAGCAGTAGCGCGTCCCGTGGGTGCCACTGGGGCAAAAGAGGGGATTTCGTGTTAAAAGGATATAAACAGAAGGCGGGGTTGGGGAGGGGTGAACATCCATTCTAACTCCTTTTCTTTTTCTTAATACAACAATGAAATAAGTGTCTTCCTTTTTTTAATTTACGTAGTTGTGATTTCGGTATTTTCATCAGCTTAGGTTTTAATGAAATCTTCAAATGTGGCTTGTTGGTTTTGTTTGTTTTCTCGTGTCGTAACAATGAAATCGGGGCCTCACGCCATTCTATCAGTCATTGGATAGGATTCTCCATAGCCACGTACATCAACCGCAGGCCTGCAGATGTGCACATACCTCTGACCACGTTCGGAATGATACTGCTGTTTTAGAACTACTGAAGCTTTCAATACCACTATCCTCTAAATGATGAAGTAATTTGTGTTAATACTTCTACGTTTGCCCTCGCCTTTGCTTTAACTACTTTAGAACTCCAGCCTACAATTTGATGTATCAGCATGTTGAGAAAGAGGAAGATCACGAGTAGGACAATAATTACAGAAGAAAATGACGCTGGAAAATGAGGCGAATACGAAGAGATGGGAGACACAGTAAGAAGGTGTATGAGAAAAATAACATGTTTAACGTTGCCTCAGCACTTGTGTTGGTTAGAAAGCCATTGGTGTTATAAAACAAACATAGACATTTTTACTGGCATTTGCAAAGTGAACTGAAATCGGTATGCAATAAATTGGAAGATTCCTTTCAGAACAGAAATGAAGATACTGATCGCATTACCTACGCTTAGTCAGTAAACTCGTGCCTAACTGCTCTTTCTCTTAGACATAAATGCCATTATTTATTACTTAGACCCACTCTCCATAACTGTTTAATATATGCTGCTTAAACTTCTTCCGGTTTTTTACAGTCCAGGTGACTCAGCTCACCGCAGCACTCAGTATGTGCATATCTTGAATTGAGTGTCATAAATATTTAAAGACAATTTGAATTCATATTTTTATTAAGATTACATGTGATAGAGTGTTATATAAAATGTTCGATTAGGCCTCTTGTGAATTTTCAAGCCTATTTAATAAAAACGTAGCACGTTCTGACGTGTGTAACTTCACATTTCATTGTGATATTGTATTCCAATCTTCCGTAAGTTTTTAAATGATTCACTCACATGGCACATATTTGTTTCATTAATACAAATTGCTTATTAAAGTGCAAAATTTAATCAGGCCTTTCTATTGCCTAAAAAAGTTTGTTGTTTTTGACTGCGGTAAATTACTTTATTCTCTCTTGTTTTCTTTATTATAGGGTAAAGAGCGAAGACGCCTCGACTTACACATAACTGATATGAGGCCAGTACTATTTTCTTATGCTCCGTTGATTTTAAAGGGGCAGTTCACACAGCAACTTTATGGAGTTCTTAAACATTTGAAGACGTAATGTATTATTACAAAGACCAAGTTTTTACTTAATACAGAACATATATTTCTTCCATTAGAAAGATCAAATTGGTTTAGATTTGTAGCCAACAGTGAGAACATTGTTGTGTATTGGGACAGTCGTACAGAAAACGTAAAGTACATTTTGGAAAAAATGAAGTTTTGAATGTTATCCTGGTGGTACACAGGCCTTCATATATTAACCACTAAGCTTCAAAGTGTTAAAGAAGTATGCTATAAAATTGTGGATTTATTTTGTCAGCCTCAGAAGAGGTTTCCGTATCGCGCTCTGTAAAGACTTCATCATTCTGTAATTACATTAACATTGAGAAGACGGCGACAACGGTGAACAAACCTTGGCCCGCAAACGTAACTGGATGGGTTCGGGAAAGTTGTCTGTGAAAAATAATATTCATGTACAGTGTACTCTCGATTGTCCGGGGTAATCCTGGGAAAGGGGTGCAGACTAATTGAGGAAAACGATAAACCAAAACATATGCTGTCTTGAGGCATATACTCGTACCAAAATATACTGTTTACATAAAGAGTCCGTGATTTTTGTTTGTGTTAAGGATTTTGTTCGAGCACGCGGCCCCAAATTACGTTATTTCTCGCCTTCGGCATTAGTCACTAGCCACTTACGATCGTGCAGGAATAACCCGCAAACCGTACAATCGACAGTACGCTGTAGTTTGCACTCTGAGGAGGCTGACCGTGAAAGGAGATTCAAAAGGTTTTCTAAAGAACGACACTCACAACTAACAGAAAATAACGTATTATATTTGTGCGACCAAGAATAAGAAGTCATAACAGAAGGAACAAATTTTCATTTTATTATTGCATGAATCTCGACTCATTTTCCGTCTAAAGTTCGCTTTTCCGAAGATGTTCCAGCTGACCATCCCCGGTATATGAGCCTCGCAATAAAGGTTCCGATCCATTGACTTTTTAAATTATTAATATACATTCTGCGAAGCTTCATAACATTTGATGATGTCGGAGTTCGGCGGGATTGCAAAGGTTTTAATAGGTAGATCGTTAACTGTCCGAAGTCGCCCACAAATCATTCACAGAAACCAAAGAAAAGCCCACACAAGTGACGCGACGCGACGCGAACCGATACCCGACATTCCAAAGGACTGTCCCTCAGGCACTGTTAAAACTGCCCTCCCCTTTTTGGTTTAATCATATATTCAATTACTTTTTAGTAACAAAAGCAGTTTTACGTTACGGCATGGCAATGTTAGCTGTAGGGGTTTCCGTTTCCGCCAATTGTCCTTCCTTCTGTAACGGACTTAGTTCTGTGAATTCTGACCGTAAAGAAGTGTCTGTGGACACTAGGATTATGGTGTAAACATGCCTAAAATATAAATTACCTATGAAATGGAAACATACAATAGAACCTGTTTCTTAATACTTTTTTTATTATGCTGAGTGCATGAATTTTCCAGTTATAATCCATCGACATCACAATTCGTAGCCTGTGCAAGTACCGTTGACCGTACCAGCGACTGTGGGACAGAGAGAGAGAGAGAGACGGTTATCGTGCATGATAATATTCATCTCTGCTAATAGACCCTTTGTGTTCTAAGGGAACTGAAAAAACTGTACTTTTGGATATAGTGCGTAACTGTCTCCGTAACACAGGCCTAATTACAATGTTTGTTACATCAACATTCGTATCAGTTGATATGGCTAGCTGGCAAACGCGTCGTGCGTACGATTTAATTTACAGAACTTTACAGAGAAGAAATTTAGGATGGAACCATATATTAGGGTAGCGTTTCTCAACCAGCGATAGGCAGACCTAACAAACTAAAAGATGAATACAATTTGATTACGAATGAAGCATGTTTCAGGTAGAACGCATTCTTGCAGCTTTCACTCACTGTAAAGTGTAAGGATTACGACGACCACCACCACTACCTCCAACATCACTAACAACCCACCACCACCACCAATACTAACACCACTACTACCACCACCACAACCACCACTACTACCACCACCACCATCACCATCAATAACACCACCACCAGCACCACCACCAACACCAACACCATCAACAACACCACCACCATCACTAGCACCACCAACACAAACACCACCATCACTAACACCAACAACATCAACACCACCACTAACACCACCACCACCAACACCACCACCAACACCACCACAACCACTACCACCATCCGCCCTTACCACACCTGAAATTCTTTTTGTCATTTACGAGTATAGTGTCTATTATCATCATCAGTATTATCATTATCCGTTAGTACAGTGGTTACGCGTTGGCAGACCTGGTTTCATTTCGCGACAGAGGAAGGTCTTCTACTCTCCTTAGCACCCCGGTGTTCTGATATAGTCTGGACCCCACACAGTCTACTATGTAGGGTGTAGAGCAGGCTCCTTCGACGGTGGTACAGTGGTCGGGGCGCTCCGCAATTAATGGTCAGTTGAACAGTTCGTGTACCTAAACACGCCCACGTTTCTTCAAGGCGTGGTGTTCAGTTGACACAGTACAGGTGACCTACTCAGAGTATCAACTAAACACTGCTAGTTCTTTCAGCCATCACTTCAACATGAGTGTCTTGAAGCTGATTTGTATTGGTCAGTATTATGTATTCCAAATATATTCATGTGTGTGGCAGGTAACATATTCGATATTAAGCAGCCCTTACACGGCGACTAAAAACGAATTTATTCTCATCAAACCAAATAACTGCGGATAGCCCAGCAGTACCTGGCTGTATACTGTTAAACAGCTTAAGACAAGTTATTTTATGAAACCGGTATGAAATGGGCACACAATGAATGCGAGCCACTTCTGTCGCAGCCTAGCTACTATTATCTGCTACACATGGCAGTACGACTGAGATAGGACCTGCAAACACTGTATATACGTGCAGGACACACACAACACAGACTGATACTCACGTATTATATGACTGACTGATTAAAGTCAGTCCACCTCCACGAACAATAGTCCAAGTTGGAGTCGCAGTAGGGCATTAAATTCTGGTTTATATCTTATGTCAACGTCTGAGAAAAAAACAACAATGTAAACACATTCTAGGCCAATGGCAGACTTAAAGGACGTGCCGAAGGTCTGATAAACAAGTGACATCGGTTTACAAGAGAATCCGACGCTTTGTACAGATTGCAGGGAAGATTTTGTTATTTGTCACATTAATATGCAATTCCAACTGCTACAGCCTTTTTGTAGAAAATATTAAGGGCTCCCCCCCCCCAAAAGGAATGCCCTCATTGTTATGGAACACGGTGTTATTTACTGCCAACCACTGTGTTACATTCTGCACCACGTGACTTTGTAGATGTGCTGTGTTGATCATGATTTTCTTCGTATCAGAATTCGTCCTCTAAATGTCATAGTTTCAGATTTTTTTTTTCAGAATTATTACTGACATTTCAACAGTTTTCGATTTGGTATGTGAGTCAAATATGATAAAGTGTGTCAATATCTTTACGATGGATTTCATTTAAATGGGTCGTAGTGGCGGTAGGGATAACAAAGTGGCTAAAAACTGTGCCCAACTATTGGCTTTGATTTTGGTGGTGTTCAAAATTCGGGTTTCGCTACCACAAAGATTTTTTTTGGCGTCAATTAGATTGAAGCGTAAAATGGAATCGGCAAATACAAAATTTTATTGATCAATCCACACAACAAAGAGTATAAAAATTAATTCTCTTAATTAAGATTTTGAGCCGAACATGTTACTATGTTATCGTCTGGAGTGGATCATTCAATATTAGCGGAAAGTTAGTGATGCAGCAGTGACTAGGACAAGTCATTAAGCTACGAATTTAGTCTTTCACTTCATAAAGTAGCCAATAAATTAGTTACTAAGCCAGTCAGTTCATTACTTAGTCACCCTGTCTGCAGTTTATTTGGTCATAATATCGACCAACTAGTCGACTGCTTAGTTCACCAGTTAATCGGTAACATCTTAAGATGATTGTCGATCAGCCAATTGTTCAATTAATCCATCAACCAATAAATTCATCCGTAATATTCTGAAGAAATTATTAAAAAACCAAAAATATCAGTAAGTATATATAATACAAATTACAATTTGTATTATATATACTTTACATCATGGGCTATGGCTAAGGTGGATAAGAAAAGACTGGGTACATGGGAGAGGAAAATATTAAGAAGGACATATAGACCGATGGGAAAGCAAGGAATATGGAGAATAAGTAATAACCAGGAATTGAGGGAGCTATGTACAGATCTAGACATAGTAGTTGGTTTAAAAAAAAAAAAGAGAGAGAGAATGGAATGGATTGGACATATAGTGAGAACAGATCAGGGAAGGACAGTTAAAAAATATTTGAGAGTAAACCGGAAGGAAGTAGAAGGAGGGGAAGACCTAGATTGAGATGGTTGGAAGATGTAGAAAAGAGAGGTGAAGGTTAAGATACGGCGACAGAAGGCAGTAGATAGGGAAGAATGGGTTTCCGTAATTAAGGAGACCAAGGCTGTGAGAAGGCCGTAGGGCAAAGGAATAAGGAAGGAAGGAAGTAATGAAGTATGTATTTTTACATGTAAATAAGTTAGTCGTGTGAACAAACACTTTGGCTTTCTTGGGCACAATTTGGCTATCAATAATCACAAGAGATAATTTTCCTTTCATAAGTGACTCAGTAAGATGTGTCATTTGTTTTAATTCGAATCATAACTCATGAATTTTGACAATAAAATAACATTAATAATGTTATTGTTAAAATTGCTGGTTCTTGTGGTGGCTGAATTTTGCACATGCTCGTCGTTCTAGATAAAAAAAAATCCTAGGAACTCCCGGTAGATGGATCTGCCCCGGTCTTCAGGTGAAAAGGGAACCTACACAGGTGGGCACATTGCAAAAAGCCATTCTTTGTCTGTCACTGAACCATCGGTCGTGAACTCTTTGGTTATGTGTCTGTTGAATTTATGTGAAATAATATATCTAAAACAATATTTTAGTAATTTCAATCTTATTTCACATGTGGCAATATTATATGTCTCAGTATTCATTAAAACAAAGCACAAAATATGGTTACATGGCTAATATCTGATGCTTTTCGGCACGATCGCATCACCTTCAGGCGCTGTGCTGCCGCACTAGTGGCATTGCAATGAAATAATGGTGTGATAAAATTAAACAAGACAGGCAAGATATGTATGACTTAACATTATGGCGCGTTCGTGCAATCATTGTTGCAGTGGAAAAGCAATAATTATTACATATTCTGAGTGTGTGTTTGTAACCTTAGGTATCCAGCACGCAACGCGCGTACGCCATATTTTCATCTATTGCCTGTCCGCCTCTAAAATATTTTTACACGTTTTCTCACAGACGGTACGATTTTCGGGGAAAAAATTATTGAACTTAAAATGTGTGTTCCGATTCTCTTTACTACTTCTTTCTGAAATATTTCTCATCTCCAGAAGAATTCAGCGAGCGAGGTATTATCATAATTGTACAGTACGTAGGTATGCATGTAAAGCACCCGTTAATATAGTCAGATTTGGATGGAAATTGAACTTTCTAACAGATTTTCAAAAAATACTGAGATATCAAATTTCGTGAAAATACTTTTAGTGGCAGCCGAGTTGTTCCATGCGGAGAGATAGACAGACAGACAGACAGAGACACATGACGAAGCTAATAATCGCTTTCCGGAATTTTGCGAACGCGCAAAAAAAATAAATAAAACAAATTCCATATAAAATGTAACATGGATTGCTTAGCACTTTCGTATTTGCGTAAATGTGGATGGAAAAATAAAATTATGTGTCTTAATATCATGGGAAAAGTATTACGCTTCCCTTATTGTATATAATCTGATATACACTTAGGTCATATTACGGTTGTCCAGTAGTAAAATCCAGATTGTGTCTACATTATCCACATCTTTGTATTAATTTCCACCGACGTGCGGTGTTGACCTGCCTGTTGTTGTTTTGTAGGTTTGTTGTTGTTCTACTAAAGGCTTGCCCCCAGAATTTTTCATTGTACAGGGAGGTGGGGTGCTGACCTTGAGGCTGTATATAATTTATGTTTGCTTTTAAAAATCCCTCATAAAATTCACTTCATAAATTTAACTACATGTCCCTCGACTTACCTAGTTTAAACCACAAGGTAAAATTTCATTTCTTAAGTTTTCTGTTTTATTTATCAAAATTCTAATTTCAACAGCCGATTTTGGTTAAGGGTAAATCTGTAAAAATTTCACATCACCTTGTCTATCTACAATGTGTGATTTCTTTTTTTACTGCGATTTAGAGATGAGGGAACTGCAGCCCGGGTGCACCCCCCCCCCCACCACCACCACACCCTTTTGGGTGTGTGCATGTTCTTGTATATTCTACTGCCGTACACAGGTGACTTATTTGTTGGTATTCTAGCGTTTATATTTATAGGTTCAGTTTAGGTGTCTTTATGTGACCTGACCACCTATTTAATTTGATATTATTTCCCCTTATGCATCGCGATATATAGCGTGTTGTGGTGTCACAATTTGTCTCTCCATTATAGAGACATCGGTATTTGTACTGAACGACCCTATAAGCCTTGTAAATGTACATACAGAACACGAGAGGACAACACAAGGAAATAAAACACAATAATTTGTCACGGTATTATGAACCTTAATTTTTATGGTTCCGTAAACATTTACAAGGTTGTGATTATGTTAATTAACTCACGGTCATATTTTATATGCAATTAGTTTTAATTATTTTATCTCCCAATTTTCGCATTTCATTGCGAACGTTTTGTAAGCATGCCAAATGTAAATAAAAAGATAATGTCGAAAGACAGTGTATATTATTCACATATTGACGTAACAGACCGCGTCGTATTGAAGACTCAGACAGATGGTAATGGTTTACCATCACATTTTTGTTAAACGCAATTTCTGTCAGTATGTTAGGTGTGACGGTAAAAAGAAATAATCTACAAAACAAAATTTCTCTTCACGGACATTTATGGGCGCTATGAGGTGGCTGCTATATCGAGACTTGACTCTAGTTGTTTTCGAAGCATATGTTCAGAATTTTAACACAGGAACTGATAGTTGTACAGTAATGAAGAGAATGGTGTGCAACAATTCCGGATGGAAAGCTGCCAACCAATCAAAAGATTGAAGGATAATAATATTAATAATAAGAAGAAGAAGAACACAGCAAAAGTGGTGAGTCCTGATCCGAAGGTCAGATCCAGCTGAACGTCACACAGCCACATTTGCTGCCCTTCCGCTAGACGTGACTTCCGAATCAGAAAAAATTATCTTGTTCATATCCGTGCACTAATATCACTATATCAAATAAATACCAACAAATGCACGCATATATTATTAGGTCAACAATTTATTAACACTATACGTCACTCCAACATGTTTCAACACTTGAAGGGTCATCTTCAGGGAGTACAACAAATAGGGTTCTAGCGTCGTAGGTCAACAATATGAATCACCATTCCTACTGTTGCTGCATAATACAGTACACACTAGATACAAAGTCGAAGTATGCGTCTGGTAACTCATTTTGTTGACCCACGCAGTCTGTATGTACCAAATGTATTCCCTGAAGATGACCCGTTAAGGATTAAAACATGCTGGAGTGACGTAAATTGTTACTGAAGTGGTGACGTGATAATATATGTGTGCATTTGGCGGTGTTTATTTTGTATATTTGATATTCCGTATCGGAAATCGCCACTGCATGAAAGGTTATGTAAAAACGTAATGCTGAATCAGTATCTGGTAATGCACATCAAATTGATATTGACGATGGTGATTGTATTGTTGCTGTTGTTGTTGTTGTTGTTTGTGGTGATGGTGGCTGTAGTAGTGATAATGAAATGAGAATTTTACCTTGCAATAGACATAACGTTTCATTAATTCGAAGTGTTAGAGGCAAGTTGGTAATTATCCATTGTGAACAATCGATCGATTAATTTGTCAATCACAAAAGTATTTAGTCACTCTGTCAGTCAAATGTGGAAATTATGCTCCCCAGCAAGGATACAGAATCTAGAATGACTAGAACCTAGTGGGAAATAACAGCGCAATCTGCTACTCTGTTCTCACGGTGGCTGACCAAACAAACATGGTTCACATTTTTAAGGGTCAGTTAACACGCAATATGATCAAGCATTCCATATGGGAGCACATCATTGTTAAAACTTCCGTCGCCAGGGCACACACGATGGGGCATAAAGATAGGCTACTTTAAAAACCATGAATACGTGTAATCTACTCACAATCTATTCACAATCGAGCCAGCAATAAATAGGCGATATATTGTGACTATGCAACACATTAATATCTTTACATAAACATGAGAGAGAGAGACAGAGAGCGAGAGGGGGGGGAGAAATATTTTGTTTCACTTTTTTTCTGCCTGGATATGATTCTAATAAATTTATGGAATTAACTCTGCTGTACTAGTGTAGATTTCCCGTCCGTCCGACAACCCGTCGAGAGGCGGACACTACAATAATTTTTAAATGCCCATTTGTATATTCTATTCGCACTGGTACCTCTTCGGCCTGCAGTCTTCTTCCATTTTTATTAAGCTCCTATATTTCATCTCCCTGTTTTACCTTCGTTTCTACCTCAACAACTATTATTGTGGCCTTTCGTCCGTATATTATTTTATGTGCCGAGAGAGGTCTCTATCTTGCCTGCCACTACCCCAGGAGGCAGCGGGGGAGGGAGGGGGTGACTAGCTACAAACCACAATGATAGGTCAGTTACGTTAATTTCAATGGAATGAGATAGACGAGAGTGGCTGAACACAGGTCGGGCATTTATAGGAGGTTGAAACATGGGGCTGCACTTAATTATGACATGTTCGTTGCAAAAAGTGTAGTTTGTAACCACAAAATGGCTGAAAGAATTGCTATGAAATTTGGTATTTGAGGTGCTAACTAGACGCTTTAGCAACCAAGGCACATTTTGTGTCATATCTTTCCTTGAAGTAAGTTTCAAGCCACATTTTACATGAACCTCAAACGGAATATTATTTCTATTATTTAAAAACGTTTCATCTTTCCAGGAATAAATGGCTCAATTTGTCGGATAAAATCTGAGGCTATGTATTTCATTCGCTCAGTAACACAATTACTACTTTTATCTCTCCATAAGTAAAGCCCTCAAAAATGACTTAAAATGTAGTCGCAATCTGTACGGTTAAAATTTTGCGAATAATGAGTTCTGTACGTTGCTCTAGTTTGTAATAAAGGAACAAAAACATTCAATGTCATTCATCATTGCAACACAATAACGAATTAATAATATGTACATATGTGGAATATTCAAGGAAGTATACACAAAATAATTTCTGAATTATATCCTAGCTTTTCAAGATTGTTTCTTTGCATTATTAAATTTGTAGCTGTAGTAATAATGAAGGTTAGTCAGAAAGGCAAGGGGGAAATTCGGACAAAATATGTCTACTCAAATTTGGAATGTGAAGAAGTGTGATAAATTTCTGTACTAAAGTGATCAAGGTCTGTTGTTAGGGTCACACAATTGTTCCGCTTGTTCCATCGTCTCTCTCTCTCTCTCGCAAAAACACAATAAAAATGTACTTATTTCTGCCAATAAAAAAAAAAGTCTAAAAATTCTACATTGTTTGGTTCGTAATTCTGAGCTAACCGTATCGCCACAGACATTTGACATCCAGAATTCTTCCAGCTGTGAATATGAAGAATCAGTAACGAGTGTTATGTACCGCCATGATATAAGGCAGAATGGCACCAACTTTTCTGAGGGCCCTGCTGTCTCCAAATGCCGCCAAAATTTGGTACTCCTACCACAATGCATAACGTCACACCCTAAAAATGTAGTTGGTCTTGTGCCTAGGCACCACGCCCTGTGGAGTGGTGGTACTGCTTCATGCAGTCTGAACACTGATATAACATGGAGATGGAAAGATAAGCTTGTTGGTCCTGACTGGTTTTGCGACGAAAAAGAACTCACTGTAGCGTGCTGAACAAAAAAAAAAAAAAAAAAATATGGGGGCCGGGTAGTTTGAAAAGTCGCCGTCTAGCTCTACTGGGAATCGAATCTCTGGCTAAGATGTGCGTGCAGACCTTTTGGACATTTCATGGTTTTGTTTTGAATTGCGCGGACTTCCTGCTCAAAGCTCATGGAACTGTTGCAACAGAAGAAAGCAAAAATAAGTGTAAAGGACTAACCAAACAAACCAATGCGACTAAGGACATGTTTGTAAGTTATGTAAGAACAGATATCCATCCCATAACCTTTTTTTCTAGTTCTGTAAGTCTCCAGCCGCTTGTGTCAAAGTTTAAACAAATAGACTAGACAATCTATGAGTCCCAGTATTACGATAAGAAACAATCCGTCCTTCTCTTATACACACAGGCAGATAGCAAAACGTAGTGTTTCTTTTCCAGCATGTGGTGCCTCCCTAGGAGCCCTCCAGGGGGCCAAGTGAGGGTCAAAGTCGTGAGTCGACAGGGGACCGCAGCAGCCACTTCCTTCCTCTAGGACGACGATGAAGGGGAGAGTACGGAATGCCACACACTGCGAGCGGAATGCTGGCAAGAATGCAGGCCGGACTTGAGCGTCGTCAATTTCACGAGCGCATTCAAATTTTTACGACTGCACGGAGGACGAGCAGTGCTGTTGTGAAGTTTAGGATGCCTTGCCTCCTTTGTTGCTCTGTCCACGGGACTGTGAGGTTCATCAGAAGTTGGTGCAGTGATGGGGCGGTTAACATTCGTGCTTCGAACTCCAGACACGTAAAGTTCAAATCTGTACCTAGAGACTAGTTTGTGTGTCTGAATATTTTTGTGGTTTTCTTCAAGCACATTCTGGGATAATGGGCCTGCCTTAAATTACGCTAAGATCGTTTCAAAATAATTACCAACACGATGACACTTATGGACTATCCTTTATTTTCATGGGTAGTCGTCATTCATTCTCTACATGTTTCGAGCTTTCGAGAAGCTCATCATCAGGAGTTCATTTTTTCACTGTACAGTCAGCCTCTGGTATAGTGTGTAATCTTTTGCTGTATCCCTCCCGTTCTCCTACGTGTTCTGTTCTGTTCCCGATTGTTACACACTATACCAGAAGCTGACTGTACAGGAAAAATGAACTGCTGATGATGAGCTTCCCGAAAGCTCGAAACATGTAGAGAGTGAATGACGACTACCCCTGAAAATAAAAGATAGTCCATAAGTGTCATCGTGTTGGTTATTATTTTGAAACAATTATAATGATGCACGGAACAATGAATGTA
>Ga0131853_10006889_pt1 | contig 20534 bp, 18 predicted proteins | sample TergutLab28metaG_FD_92764 | JGI IMG/M metagenome (GOLD analysis project Ga0131853, IMG submission 92764) | Labiotermes labralis P1 segment gut microbial communities from Petit-Saut dam, French Guiana - Lab288 P1 (version 2) (version 2) | ecosystem: Host-associated > Arthropoda: Insects >...
CAGTTCCTTAATAATATTGAAACAGATCCTTTCACCCAAACATAAAATATATGACAATGTACTTACATTTCAGTTCCTTAATAATACTGAAACAGATACATTCACCCAAACATAAAATATATGACAATGTACTTACATTTCAGTTGCTTAATAATATTGAAACAGATCCATTCACCCAAACATAACACATATCTTAAATTCAGAAAGTTAAATGAAAGCCAACTTTTCTTTTCATCAGCAACACTACCATAAAGGACAATTCACATAATTATTAATTTATAATTCCTGCTAGCTCCATACACACAAGCATTTAGCTTTTATTTTCTTGGAATAAGAAACTTCAAAACCCCCCAGTACTACGCAGCTGATGGGCATGTTTTAACTCAAGGACAAGGGAACACAACCCTCAACCCCATGTTGCCCAGGCAACTAAATTTTGCATGGCGGTGCCTAATATTTGTGGGTGCTCAATATGGAACGTGCCTCTTGTCACCCTTTTGGCACCAAGAATTTTAAGGTGGCTCCTAGAACTTTGGGAAAGTCTGTGTACTCCTGCTCAAGGATAACAGTATTATTTCAGAAACAATGTAATGCTTGGCCAACTGGTGACTGTGCATGAATCTTTACAAGAGTGCAACACATGGCAAATAAATGTATCATGACCTCTTTCCACAAATGCTATATTCAAAAGTAAATATAAAGGTCCAATATGAAACATCGACCTTTTTTGAATTAAAAGTTACAGATTCAGGTACAAGGTTTATGTCCCTTGCAGCAACATACACTACCTGCACACCACAACCACTCCACTCTGAATACTATCCATGGCTTGGTAACAGTACTGCTTGAGAAACAAACGTAACGCGCAGTTGAATGGCATGTGTCCGAACATGTTTCGGATGGTCAGATAGGGAGGTGGGGCCGTATAGTATCAAAAACAAAATTTACTGCCATTTTTACCTCTGTGGTCATTCTTTTCTGATGAAATATAATGTAGAAATGGCGGTTGCCCTAAATCACTCACCACTGCACAAGTGTAATTCTACATTTCACTAGTTAAACAAATGATGTGTCACTGGGTAAAATGTGCCGTCATCATAAAAAACGCCCAAACTTTAACATGAGGAATGTCGTTCACCTGAGCTGCCTTCAACGACAAACTCTGCTGGTTCGGCGTCTTCCTCCTGAGGTGAGGCGATCCTCTGCAGAGCAGAGTGGAACAGCTTTACTGCATGTCTTGTGGTGCCTATAGAGCTGCACACATAAGATAACACAAAATTTACATTACCTAACTGAAAAATTAAGAATGCACCTAAAATAAAATTCTCTCATTCTACTTAACAAACAGTTGGGACACGACACACTACAAAACAGGTTTCAATATTTTTCCTGCATCCAAGAAAATATAGGGGACATGAAGGTATCCACCCACTCTTAACAATGGCACTAAGGTATCGTTCTTTAGGGCTGCTTGAGGGCTATTTTAGAAAGGGGGTGGACAAAAGACCACAAAATTGTGGTAAATGGGTCAAAAGGAAAACCCTTAGTGGCAACAGATAGGAATGTAATCAGACAATCATCAGGTAATAAAACCCCAGATCTTTATGGACAAATCAATACATAATTATATTTAGTGTCAAATCACACTAACTTGCACGTGCAACACGACAATGATTCATCAGTTATTGTCATCAAACTTAAACCCTTGAAGTAAAAAAGTCATCTAAGTAATACTTAGAAATTCACCTCCTACATCAAAGAAAAAGCGGTGCCTCCACGACACAAAACAATATGTGAAAAAAGACAAAAATGAACACTTACAATAGAACATTTTGAAAAGCTACCTTATAAACAAAGATCATGTACCCAAAAAAATCTTTTGTCCCAGTAACGAATTTTAAAAAAAATTTTCCTTCTGAACAAACAATAAAAGTAACCTGTACTGTGCCAAGGCACCAGGCACAGCACATTTGCACATTCCAAACCTCAACTCTACACAGAAACCAGAGACATGGCCCACACACAGTTCTGTTCCACATCTAGCATAAACGTTCATAGTATCATTACGTGGAGGACTGGATAGACCACAGACACACTGATCACTTCATGTGACAACAATAATATGCCTCCGACAGGGAAATAATTGTGACATCCAGCAGATAGTTACAACACCTACCTCAATATGCTGCTGTGACACTTGGATGCACATGCTGGCCATTCATACGAAGGTGGACCCAAAAAAAACTGGACTGGCTTCGGGGAGCTCTTCCTAATCATAGTTGAGTGTTCCCCCGCTAGGTGAGTGTAGTTGCACCCTTCACGAGTCAGTACCCAGGCGGACGTCACCATAGAAGGTTGTAAGGGCTTGCGTCGTCAATTCTCCCAAGTGTTGTCAAGCTCCTCTCACGAAATCGCGATGTCTGACCGTACCGAACAACGAATCTGCTTGAGATTTTGTTTCCGTCTCGGAAAAAAGGCCACAGAAGCACATGAAATGCTTTAAAAGGCTTTTAAGGAGTAAGCACTGAGCCATACACAAGTTTTCGAGTGGTTTGCGCAGTTCAAAAGAGGAGAAATGAGCGCTGAAGATCGTCCTCATTCTGGGCGCCAGTCAACAAGCCCTACCAACGAGAATGTTGAAAAAATTTGAGAAAAAATCAACGAGGATCGTCGGTACACAAATGAAGAGATCTCAGAAGCTAGAGGTGCGAGTTGAAGTTTCTGTCAGCGGACTTTAACTGTGGATTTGATCATGAGACACGTTGCCACGAAGTTTGTTCCCCACCTGCTCACACAGGACCAAAAACAAACTTGCTTAACTTTGTGCCAGGAGTTGAAAAATCAGATTGAAAGTGACCCAAACTTTCTTTCTAAGGTCATCACGGGCGACGAAAGTTGGTGCTATGGGTACAAAGACCAAACAAGCTTCGAGCCAATGGAAGACGCCCACTTCACTGAGACCGCAAAAAGCAAGACAAGTGAGGTCATGTGTGAAAACTATGATTATTGTTTTTTTCGATGTTCAAGGAATCGTGCATCGGGAATTCATTCCTCCTGGACAGACCATCAATCAGGAATTTTACTTGGAGGTTTTGAGGTGATTGAGAGAGAATGTGTGAAGAAAATGCCCAGAATTGTGGAGATCGGGTGATTGGTTTCTCCATCATGACAACGCCCCAGCTCACACAGCTCTGTCTGTGACCCGGTATTTGGCCTCTCTGGGATGGCCCGTCGTTCCCCACCCACCCTATTCACCAGACCTAGCCCCCTGTGATTTCTTTTTATTCCGACAATGAATGAAACATTGAAAGGAAACAGATTTGCCACTGTGGAGGAGGTGAAAACAGCTTCACAGGAGGCACTCAACAACATCAAGCTTCAGCAGTTCCAGAGATGCTTCACACAGTGGGAAAAAATATTGGACAAGTGTATTGCCTCCAATGGAGAGTATTTTGAAGGGGATTAAGTGTTTTTTGTTCTAAATAAAATCCGGTTTTTTTTTGGGTCCCCCCTCGTATTTAACATAAATTCCTCACTTAATTCATGCATCTTGAAGTCACCGGACTTTGCTAAACATCTGTATGACAGCATGTATCACTGATTTACATGCACCCCTTTATATTTCAGTATTTGAAAAAATACAGGCTGATAATGGGGCACGCGTGGTGGTGCAATTGGTTGAGGGACTGCGCTACAAGTCGGAAGGTTGCACATTCAATTCCCAATGGTGTCATTGGAATTTTTCATTGACAATCCTTCCGGCCACACTACAGCCCTGGGGTCAACTCAGCCTCTGACGGGAATGAGTACCAGGAATAGTTCCCAGGGGTAAAGGAAGCCAGCGCGTAGAGACGACAACCTTACCACCTTTATGTGCCGACTGTCTTGAAATCTGGGACCCTCAACTTCCTGGAACCCTCAGGGCCTGTCCAGGCCTGTACAGGAATTGCTTTACAGGTTCATAATATGACCTGAATTTAACAACTACAAGTATGAGCAAAAATAAATACTTTGTCCCCTGAAATTTGCAGTGTATTCTGCCAGCAAACAAAACACATATAGTTACAAACAAATTAAGTTAGATATCAATAATTACAAAAGCAATAATCTGGCAGAATGACTGTGCTTACTTGACAAGCACATAAAACACACTCTGAACTGGACAAAGAAAGCACTGCTCTTACCAGTACAACTGCAGCCACGCACGTTATGTGCTCAAAATTCAATTACCATCGTAAGACACTAGAAATGGCAAGACATACCCTACAAATAGCCACACAGTTTTGCAGATTTCCACCCAAACAGATCCCTACTTTGACATAGTGGTGGGTTGCATGGTCAAATGATCCTGAGAGCTATGATGGCAGTAACATAACTACAGGTAGGACCTCCCATGTCAGACAGGTCAAAGGTGATGACCCGAACAAAAAGGGATACCCTCATCCTTCAGGTTGGGGGTTGCGCATGGGGTTGACAATCCCACCCCCAAAAAATATGTTTAGTTGAAAAACTACTAAAAGTGGAAACCAGAATTTGAGGACAATTTTGAAGGAGGAGGAGGAAGAAAAAGAAGAACAAGCACAAGAAGAAGAAAAGAAGTCATTGCAGATTTAATATCCTAGTTATATATGCTATCCAAAAATTTAAAGATCAAGATATATAGAACTATAATTTTGCCTGCTGTTTTGTATGGGTGTGAAACTTGGTCCCTGACATTGCGAGAGGAAAGGAAGCTAAGGACGTTTGAGAACATGGTGTTGAGGAGAATATTTGAACCTAGGAGGGACGAGGTAACGGGAGAATGGAGGAGATTGCATAACGAGGAGCTAAATGATTTGTACCTCTCACCCAATATTGTGTAGGTGACAAAATCGAGAAGAATGAGATGGGCTGGGCATGTGGCGCGTATGGGTGAGAACAGGGGGGTGTATAGGGTCTTGGTGGGGAAACCGGAGGGAAAGAGACCACTGGGGAGACATAGGCGTAGATGGGTGGATAATATTAAGATGGATCTCCAGGAGGTGGGATGCGGGTATATGGACTGGATTGGGCTGGCCGAGGATAGAGACAGGTGGCGGCCGCTCGTGATTGTGGTAATTAAACTTCGGGTTCCGTGAAATGCAGGGAATTTCTTGACTAGCTGCAAACCAGTTAGCTTCTCAAGAAGGACTCTGCACCATGGAGTGAGTAAGTAAGTAAGTAAGTAAGTTATATAACTGCCCATTATCTGGTGTTAATAAATAAAGTGATATTTTAATATATTTTTCAGGGAAAAAATGTGTCTTATAAGGTGGGGAATATGGTATATCCAATATGGTATATCCAATATGGTATATCCAATATGGTATATCCAATATGGTATATCCAATACTCATATCAACACTTGAAACATTTAAAAGCAGTTCATAAAATCTGATCAACAACACTATGATACCTGGAATTTCGTATTTTATCCTCCAAGTCCCTCACCATCTTCAGGGTCACCACACTTTTGTCATGGGGCTTGTCATCAGCTTCAAAGTCACTTTCATCACTTGCAACCTGCCGAAGAACAATATATGAAAGACAGTGCCATAAACATACATAAAAAAGAGTCTACAAGAACATAACAAATTTTGCGACTTAAAGTAGTAATGAAATTTGGATAGCTTTAGTAAAGAACTCCAAAAATTTGAAAAATTTAAGACCCCAATAAAGTACATAACTCCTTACAGACTTACTTTCAAATTAGTCATTGTTTATGAATATTCAATTTCCACACAAGCAGTTAGTGCTCCCACAAGACACTTCACGTTAAAGCTCAAATGGAAGCTTGAAGCCTAAATACCGAATTGCATGCCATCGCTTGGTTGTCAACCACATCATTTAGTAGTAACCACAAATCATGCCTAGTCCAGGTAATCTGTCCAGAAGACAAACTGATAAAAGAAACACGGATTATGCGCAACACAAAACCAGGTTCTAAACATCTGATAATGACATCAGTTGCTGAGCCTCTGTCATCAGCAAAACTGATTCTTCAGCAGTAAACTGAGGTGTAAGATTTGAGGTTCTTCCTGCAGTGAGGATCAAGAATGCAGACTTCTGGTATGTGATGCCAAGTAAGGTGATGTCATTGTGTGGTGCCATACTCCAGGTGACCAAGTCTACCACGTTCTCAACTCACCTCTAACTCATCTGAGGGTTTGTGTATCTGGTCTTCCTCCTCCTTCTCAGTCCCCTCTGCCTCATCTTCACTGTCTGACATGCTGAACTGAAGAAGTTTCCTATCATTCTCTTCCAGGTACTTGTAGAATTCGGGATCAGTATCACGTAGTTTTTCCAAAGACTTTTTGTGTGTGTATCCATCAAACATATTGCTGCCATCAGAGTCCTCACCTCCATCAGAACTTCCCTCATCTTCATAATCATCTGAATCTACAGGTTCATCATCACCACCATCACCATCATCAATGCCAACATCAGAATTTTCCTGAACTTCATTCATATCAGAAAAGTGTTTGTCTTCAGCAGATGAATCTGTAAAACAGTAAAGCATATAACATAATTTCAGCCACTAAAATGGTTCCCAGCATCTTACCGCCATACTGAAAAACAATGAATATATCCTACTTAATACATTCCATACACTGATCACAAGACATGACACAATGACAATGGTCCTTCATGTAAAAAAAAACAAACAACTTTTGGGATCACACTGTATTGCGTGCAAATGCACATGCTGCCAGACTTATAGTAATAAATACCAGAATACAACACATGTGACCTCTACAAATGCCACCCCAAATAAAGATAACAGCAAGTGATTACCTTACACAATGGGAAACAGTAATGTATGCGACTTAACGAAATGCAACAATACGACATCTATGAATTAATGACAAAATGGATAATGACAAATGTTTTTGTTTGTTTTGGGCACAACAGCCCCCCAGTGGGCCATGCACTTCTCATTCACGAGGTTTCTAGATCACACACAATGATGCACCACAGTTGGTAGGACTCCTCTGGACAAGTGATCAGCTTGTCACAGAGACCTCTACCTGACAACACACAACACTCACAACAAACATCCATGCCCCCAGGTGGATTCAAACCCACAATCTCAGCAGGCGAGCGCCCGCAGACCCACACTTAGACCGTGTGGCCACTGGGACCAGCAATGACAAATGTACACACACACACACACACACACATATTATATATATATATATATATACATACATACACACACACATACATATATATGTGTGTGTGGGCCAGGATAGCATAGTTGGTATAGCATCTTGCCACAGGCTGGACAGGCCGGGGATTGAATTCCAATGGGGGCAACATCTTCCTCGCCCATCCAGACCGCCCCTGGGGCCCACCCAGCCCTCTATACAATGGGTACTGAGTGTCTGGGGGGGGGGCAGCCAGAGCATGGCATTGACCACCCACCCCCATCTGGTGTCGAGGCTAAGGAAACAGTAGAGATATAGCCCTACTCCCTTTCTGGGCTTCTGTGCCTTCTGTAGGGTGAACTTAACCTTTCACCTTTTATATATATATATAAATCCCCAAAAAATTTTAATATTAATAATTAACCCAATGTCACATCACCTATCACCTATAAGGGTCAAACCACAATACAGTGTGTTGAATGCTGCCACATTACATTCACACGTATACCCAATTGCACTGCTAGGCGATTATAAGAAAACGCTAATATAGAATATACTGAAACATCCCTTCCATGCTGCACAGCATGTGCTCCTTCTTAGAGGCATGTAAGTTATTCTATAACCTGTAAGTTGCTGTTGCTAGGCTATTTAAGCTAGCTTCTCTAATTAATGTAGATGCTGCATTATGTAACCTGACAAGCAGTTGCTGTGGGACAGTGGTCATCACAACACAATCTGCAATGTTACCTATTAGCCTTTTATTTCTAAAATGGGTGGCTCTCGGGATGACACAGCTCCCTGTGTCCTACATTTCGTTATGTGCTTGGAATTCCTAAAGTAAAACACACCCCGGCTTGTCAAAGAACATGGAATGGGTGGAATAGCAGATCAATATGTAACAGGTGCATGATTCCAAAAACTACTTTAAATTCTCGCTTATCAGTTCAAAGTGTATGTTTTGTATATTTCCATATACAAAATATATGTTTTGTATATTTCTATATAGGCAAACACAACTTCAGGAAGTGTCACACAAAAAGACTGATGCTAACCTTTAAAGCCCAGTAATTATGTTATCAACCACCAGGTTTAAAGGTTCTACAAGCTGCCTACAGAGTATATTTCTGTGTTTTGTATGGATCTCAGAAAAAAAGAGCGATAAAGTCACTATATAACATTAAATGATTGTTTCTTATAACAGACAGATAGTGTTTACTGTACAGTGCAAACTGATGTTTAAAAATAATACATGTTAATCTCTGCCTTTAATGACAAAGACCCTGTATATATTGCACATAGTCTTTAATACTGAACAGATTTATAATTTCCAACATGAAACATTTATACAGGTAATGTGCCATCAACAGACACTGACTTATGACAATGGACAGATCCACAGTCTTATCAGAGAGGGTACCTCTAGTATTCTACAGAAAAATTAAAATCTAATAATGAGCATCAGCGGGGGCTCCACACCAAGATGGACTGACAGACTGACCGTCAGTCGTAATGTGACTCTGACTTCGTCTTTAAGGGGTTAAAAGAAATGAACAGAGTAAAGTGGTGCCAGTTTTTATCTTTATAATATACAACAGGGTACTACCGTACATCTCGAGACACTTATTTTTCCAAGACACAAATTTTATGTCTGAATGTACTGGTATATTAATAGTATTCATGCTTTGTTTTACAAAACAGAATCCAAGCTCCAAGGAAGGGCAGAGCAAATCAATGGCAGTAGGGACTGCATATATTACGTTTACATTATTTCTGTATTGAAAATACATTGGTATGGATGCAAAATAGCATTATCTTCAGGTGGCACTGAAGACAAATACCTTCTTCCTGTTGGTCTCCATTCACTGCTCGTGTTACATCATTCGACGCACTATCATTATTGATGTAACCGACATCACTGTCTCCAGATTCTCCAAGTCCATCACAAGCAGAGTTCATGAAATCGTCTACGCTCAAAGTGCTTAGATCAACAAACTTCGATTTCTTTTTCTTACGTCTATTAGTTATGGTATCCATTTTCTTTATTTTTCTTCCTTTCGTGGGGACTTTCATACCGAGTATTAACCGTATTCAGCACGCACCTACGGATTATTAATACACGACAATGTGCGCACTTAACCTAACTCTTCGACCACGTGGTTTTTAATTTTCACTCCAGGCACTTTGGATTCGAAGGAAAAACAAAATCAACTCATTTGTGGTACAAATAGTAGTTTTATTATAAACGCTGGCACCAATGTGTAATCGTGATTATAAATCTTAACATTAAACACGTTTAAAATGATTATTCACAACGCATGATCGCCATTTACAAATATGATTTTTGACGTGTCTGCGAGATGGCACGCCCATCGCAGTCACAGATCATCTAGATCGCAGCTGTGAACGGACCTCGCGTGTGAAACTATACCCATAGTGAGAACTTCATTATCTGTGCGGCTTTCAATTTCCGAATGACAATCAGGAACACGCTCGATTACTGTGTGATGCCAAATCTCACTCCCTGTTCATGTTCAGTTTCAGTTCCATTAGATGCCCTATTGTGGTTATATAATTTTTTTTTTTTTTTTACCTTCGGCACGGATGAATTGCTGCGCCAGCCTCCATGTTGCCCCTGTCCCGAATTTGTGATTTGGTCTTTTAGGTTATGAAAATATGTAGTTTCATAGGTGGGTGCCATAGATTAGCACTACCACCCTTAGTTTAGTTTGTAGAACCAACTTTACACGCACACACGTTATCATTTCTCCAACATGTTTCGTCACACCACACGTGCCATCATAAGGGAGTCTCCGCGTTATAACCACGAATACTCCTGAGTATTGCACATGTGGTGTGCCGAACCATGTTGCAGAATTTATAACATATGAAGAATACATTTAGTACATGTAAAGTTGGTTCTGCAAACTAAAATAATTGTCATACAATTCACAATCCATACAAATTAAAACCCTGCCACTATCTTCAGAACATGACAGCTATGCAGATTACATTAGTGTAATAGTAATAGTAGTAGTAGTAGTAGTAAAGAAAAAGTAAAGTGATCCCGTTACAGACCCAGTGTGGCCCAGAGGGTGGGTAGAGTTATAGTTCTACTCTTCCATGGCCACAGCACTAGAAGGGGGTGAGTGGTAAGCAGCACGCCCTGGCCGCACTTTACCCCCGGGAAAGACCCGATACCCATTTTACATGAGGCTGGGTGGGCCCCAGGGCCAATCTGGAAGGGCGGAAAATCTCGTTGCCACTGGGATTCCATCCCGGACCATCCAGCCCGTAGTCCATCGCTATACCGACTGAGCTGCCCGGCCCACAATAGTGGTAGTGCTAGTAGTAGTATTAGTAGTTGTTGTTGTTGTTACAGTAGTAGTAGTAGTATAAAATCAAGCGGTTCCACTGTGGACTCTAAGGATATGTAGATCGTAATAGTTCCTTTGTGGCTCTTCATTGTCAAGCCTTGTGTTAGCCACTAGGCTTATAAAGTTGTTCACACTCACCTAGAACCTCGGTTATCAAGAACATATGACCCAAGTTTTACAATGTTGTTTATACCGTGCATGTCTATCATGTTAGTGTCTACAAGTTGGTCCAACACAGTCAACCTAAATTCTGACATGGTACAGTGTATTGTTTGCATGATAAAATCGAGAAAAATGGGATGGGCGGGGCATGTAGCGCTTGTGGGGGACAGGAGAAGCATATATAGGGTTTTGGTGGGGAAACCTGAGAGAAAGAAACCACTGAAGAGACCCAAGCTTAGATGGTATGATAATAATATTAAGATGGATCTTCATGAAGTGGGATGTGGGGGTATGGACTGGATCAAGCTGGCTCAGGATAGGGACAGGTTGCAGGCACTTGTGAATATGGTAATGAACCTTCGGGTTCCATAAAATGCAAAGAATTTCTTGACTAGCTGAAAACTGGTTAGCTTCGCAAGAAGGACTCTGCTCCATGGAGTAAGTAAGTAAGTAAGTAAGTCAGTCTGGCTAATTAAGCATTAGTTTGAAATTTTAAATAGTTCTTTACCTCCACCAACAGTCTTGACCTCTGTATTGTATATACTTACGTACTGAAAGTTTGTTGAAGCAACTTGTCTGCTATTTCAATTGTTGCAGTTTCATAATCTGTGTTGAAACCATCCCATCCATGCTTCTGAATCTAATATTCATCCCAGAATCTGTGTCTGTTGCTAATACAGGCTGTAACATTGTTTGTCTGTCAGTCATGGATGATCATGTCTTCAGTCTGGTATGTACTCTTTACTCCAGACCTGCCACTTGTAACAGCTTCGAGCTACATGTGTCTTGCGCTCTGTTAGATATATATGAAACTGTGAATACAGCAATTTCAATATTAACAAAATATTCACCTTCACCGAATATGGTCCACAGTTTGTGTAGAATCCTAGATTATATGTTTCTGTTTCACTGAACCTACATTTATTATGGACAAAACTGCCATCACTACCAAATCAGTGACTGTTACTATACTAGCACCAAAACAATGGTATTCGTAGGAACTATTATTTAATTTGTCAATTGTGACTTTTGATTTATGTAATGATGCTCATTCTTGCTCCACAGTTCATGACAGAAAACATAAATGTACACAGTAATAAGTATCAATGGTAGAGTACCATGACACTAAATTCATGTACCCAAATAGAATATTTTCATGACAATATTGGTCATGCAGTTCAGTTACTGTCAATACACTGGACTAAAATGAACTGTGTGGACAGTGACTGATTATTGAACAATATCCAGTGTATGGTTACATGGTTCATGGTTTGGTTTCGATTAAGATTGAGCTATACCTGTAAAGCTGTCATGATTTTCCTGCGACGGGTTAAGCTTAATGTGAGTTATCACTTATAGAAATGTTTGTGGAACAATGATTATTGAATGTGTCTAAGTAGATTTGTTGTCTGTAGCAGATTACTAACGAAAATGAATATGCACAATCCGGACGTGTACTTTATTATTATTCTAGACTGACATTACCTTCACAATTCACGACAGTTCAATATAAATTCCGAAGATTTAGCAGAAAGCTAAACCTTGCACTCCTCGGTTACCCGGACTAAGCTTTGCCGCGGTTTTCCTCGGTTGTAAGGCGAACGCCGGAGTATAATGCAAAGTCGGGACATAGACCGCAGGCCTTCGGCCCGAGCGACCGAACCGATTTGGGTTCAAATTGCAGAAAGCCATCTTACCAAAGTATCGTCGCAGAAGTTACGAGGGGAAGTTAAAAGTTAAAGCACCAATCCTAATAATACAGTTAAAACTAAACCTATCATATTCCGCCCCAAACACTGAGTTAAACTGTGCAGTATAAGTGTAAAAAAACTGCACGAAAAACTGAATGTTCTCTGGCACAACACAGGTTTCCCATTAAGTTTGTCAGTATTTTTGCCATTTCTGTGTTTCTTTTTGTGCGTGTGACTGGTGGATAAAAACAAGGCTGTCGTTTGCTAGCCACATCGGCAATAATGTTATTCGAAAAGGAGAAAAAGCGTGAAATGTGGGGTAAGAAGTTGCATTTAAAAATGAATATATCATGCCATGCTCATCTGCTGAATGAATTGCTAGAAACGAATGTGCCTTGAGATGATGTCATTGTGGTTTCGGCAGGTAAATTGAGGAAAATATGCGATACCCTGAGTGAACTGCGCAGTCATGTGTGAAGGACGACTGGAAAGGACAGTTCTGAAGTCTGCGCCTTTGCCCGTCAAAACTGCGCAGTTTACTCAGTTATTCCATCAAGTATGACGTCACACAATAAAATCACTCATTTTAACTGAGAATGGATAGCGCCCTTCGTACTCTTCAGTTCTTGGATACTGTAAGCGACTTTTCCGAAATGTCAGTGTTGCGCGTACAGAACATTGGAACGGCGTATCGGTGTGAAAAAAAATTACTAGGGTTATTCGGTACTTAGTCAAAGATAAAAAATGCCCACAAAATTACTTGACTTGTATACTTATATTCGTCTGTACTTCGAGAGGACGTTTCATTCCTACTATAAACAAGAAGGGTTCTATTGTCGAGTTGCCGTGAATTGAATATACATATCACAATTGTATCCTTAATGTGTCAATACAAAACTCCTTCTGAAAAAGTTGCGGCCCTGAAAAGGGCCTTTTTTTCTGCCTCAAATGAAATTATTTCGAGCTGGTGTATTTGGTCACGGCCTTTGTTCCTTCGCTGACTGCATGTTTTGCCAGTTCACCAGGCAAAAGTAGACGCACTGCAGTCTGGATTTCCCGGCTAGTGATAGTCGATCTCTTGTTGTAGTGAGCCAATCTTGAAGCTTCAGCAGCAATGCGTTCGAAAATGTCGTTGACGAAACTGTTCATGATGCTCATAGCCTTCGAACTAACTCCCGTGTCGGGATGAACTTGCTTCAGAACTTTATAGATGTAAATGGCATAACTCTCCTTCCTCTTGCGCTTCTTTTTCTTGTCGCCCTTCGAAATACTTTTCTGCGCCTTACCAGCTTTTTTAGCAGCTTTACCTGACGTCTTTGGTGGCATTTTGGCACCAACAACAATAACCCCAGCAAATGGCACTATATTTATGAGCGGTAGCCTAATATAGAAACGCACCAATCACATACCAGTTTTATTCTGTCGTCCTCTGATTGCGTAGCTCACATTTCGGGACGCGTCATGGCTCATGAACTTCCTTTCTGATTGGCTAGACCTTGCTACTCATGTCAGTTATAACTGGCAAGGTTTTGGGAAAGTATTACATTCAGATTCCAGGAGAGTTGTGTGTTCGGAACGTGTACTATTGTGAGCATCATGTCAGGTCGTGGTAAAGGGGGTAAGGTAAAGGGCAAGTCCAAGTCCCGTTCTAGCAGGGCTGGTTTGCAGTTTCCTGTTGGTCGTATTCACAGGTTGCTTCGAAAAGGCAATTACGCTGAGCGCGTGGGTGCAGGCGCTCCAGTATATTTAGCAGCTGTGATGGAGTATCTTGCAGCGGAGGTGCTTGAATTGGCTGGCAACGCTGCTCGAGATAACAAAAAGACGAGGATAATTCCACGTCACCTGCAGTTGGCCATACGTAATGATGAGGAGTTGAACAAACTGTTGTCTGGTGTCACAATTGCTCAAGGTGGTGTACTGCCGAACATACAAGCTGTACTCTTACCTAAGAAGACCGAGAAGAAAGCATAAGGCGTTGCTCGACTTAAAACGGCCCTTATCAGGGCCCCATAATTGAAAAGGAGTCTTGTCTTGCATTGTGCTGTTTAGTTTGTGGTTATTGATCGTTAAGGGCAATTTGTTCATATAAGTTTTCTTAATGACGCAACGATTCTGATTTTGGGGGGAAAATAAAACCAAATTGTATAACATTACTCTGACATTTAGAATTTCCATCCGCAGTACATTATTTTCAGAAGCAATCTTGTGCCCGATAGGTTTCAGGCCTCTGCGTAACAACGTGTAAGCGCAGTGAATTTCAACCGTACGCCTTGAGTCATTTCCTCCAACAGTAATGATCTCACCTGTTAAACGTACAGGATATGATTACGTCAGCTTCCACGAATAACACGTGTAGTCCCGTATATTCTCACGACTGGATGAGCTGCAAAACTAAACCTATTAGAAGTCAGACACTCACAAGCCGACTTTAACTATGCACGCTCAGCCTGTTCTATTGATTTTTAGGAAAGAACACGTCAGACCCAAGCTTCGTAAAATGACGCTGCGTAAGCCATGCAGTAACTATCCTGGACCCTTTTAAAAGCAAGTTAATCGGAGTCATAGTTTGAGACAGCCTAGTACTCTAGTCGATATAGTTGCCAATCTGTTCGTTGTATCCATCCCCTCCTGAGACTCGGATCAGATTTTATAGTTTGTATTGGATTCTGCTTGTCTTCTCGCGCCCTCTTACTAGAGACAAGGGGAGTTGTACTAACTATCCTTGTCTGTTTTAAGTAGTTACATATAAACCTATTTCTCTCTATTCGGCATGTTCATACACTTAACACAGGCGACTTTATTTTGGAACATACCGTGCTACCCGGTCTTGAGATACATAAGGAAATATCTCGGGAGGTCACCGTGCTGCTTAAAAGCAGATTAATTTTAAAAACATTCGTCCTTGGTAATGGGTGCATCTTGTCACAGCGCATTGAGGCGGAAAATGCAACTTCGTTCCCCAGAATTCCATACAGTGTAAGAGTCTTGGGTGGTTATTACGGAACGCAAATAGACGATTAACGAAGGAATGGTTAAACAGACCGACGTGAGTTTTTGCGCAAGTTTTTTACAGTACATGTGCCTAATTGTACATTGCTTCTGAGATGAAGGGCGGATTATTCACACGAAAAGCTGGAACGCTTCAAAATTGAAGGCTTGTTTTCGATGTGATCCGTCCTGTCCAAATGAACCTAATAATTTCTGCTTACAGCCCGCAAATTTTGCGATAAAACTGCAAGTGAACTTCTTTGACTACGCACAATTCGCTAGTCAGTATGCGCCACTGAAATTCCTAAGCGCGGCAGGTGTACCACTTAGTTTCCAGCAGACCCCAAAAACGTTCAAGGTTTTGGCTGCTAGTAACTCACGTACTCTCTCAAAAGACGAACTTCCCATATACATGGCCTACAAGGTCGATCTCCGTCCTATGAATTTAAGAACCCCCCCTCCCATAGGAAAATTGTCCAATTTCAGTTAGTTGTTTCCCACATGACCCCATAAACACTACTGTAAATCACGTGGTGAGAAACCAAAACAAAATGTGCTGTTACACAACATACTAAACTCGAGGCAACTCATACGCCGTAGAGAAATAGCAGTGCACAATCACGCTAAACAAATTACATTTTTCGAAGAGAGCACGCCAACTTATTATTAACATTCCACGTTGGCAATAGAAACGGGTCGTCCCGTAGAAAAATCCTGCGCCAAAACCCCGACAAAAAAGCAAAGCACCTGATAATACTTTTAGCAAACTTAAACACAAACTATAAACAAAAACAACTCCTTTTGAAAATTTTGGCCCTGAAAAGGGCCTTTTTTTTCCTAGTAGAATTAACCTCCAAAACCGTACAAAGTGCGTCCTTGCCTTTTCAAAGCATATACAACATCCATAGCGGTAACTGTCTTCCGCTTTGCATGTTCGGTGTACGTAACCGCATCCCGAATTACATTCTCCAAAAATACTTTCAGCACACCGCGAGTCTCTTCATAGATTAAACCTGATATACGCTTTACACCACCTCTTCGTGCCAAACGTCTGATCGCAGGCTTCGTAATTCCTTGGATATTATCGCGCAGTACCTTCCTGTGCCGCTTGGCACCACCTTTCCCCAGACCCTTTCCACCCTTGCCGCGACCTGTCATGACTTGTTCACTCTTGCGACGCTCAATGGAGAGTAATACAGAACTTCCCAAAATGGCCCTTCTTATAGTTGGTTCCAGTTCCATCCGACCAATAGAAATTCGTGGAAGGCGTAGCCAACTAGCATCGCTTAATAGGCGGAGTCAACTGTAATAAAAACCCCTGTTTTGTAGCTAGAATCTGATTGTGAGGATAGTAAGATGGCACGAACCAAGTAAAGTGCGCGTAAGTCTACTGGTGGCAAAGCTCACAGGAAACAACTTGCTACGAAGGCCCCGTTTGTAAGAGTGCTCCAGCAGCCGGTGGTGTGAAGAAACATCGTTACAGACCTGGTAAAGTTTGTCCACCTCGTGTGAACTGTTGGAAGTACGCTCAAGCGCAAATCTTTCGGTTTATGGCATCTTGCCGAGCAATGAATCTGGTAAAATATGGATGTGGTTCTTTCAGTTGAGTTGTAGGACGGCATGAAAGTTGTGGTCCTTGGAAGGCCAGTAAAATAACAGCTAATTTCACTTCTGATGTATCTGATTTCGTGCCCTGCAATAAACTCAGACCCATCCGATCGCCTTGACTTTTTTTTCTTAGAAATTCAACCTGTTTCACCAAGTGGTATACCATGGGATATTTAACAGTATTGTACAGCGTAGAATTTTTTTATTTTATTTTAATTGTAGGTGTGTTACTCTAACATCGGTGGTTATGGAGACTGGTTTGGTTGGTTGGTCTTGCAGCATTTGGAATATGGCTGTAAAGACTGGTGACTTCCACTGTTTGTGATATTCCATTATCTTAGGGGGATGTTTTGTATTACATTTGGACTTCTTTACAAAGTAAGCTGCACTCTAACATGAGATGTCTCGCTGTTTGTTCGGATTCTTCTGGGCACAAACAAAGTTGTGTGGGTACTTCATTTTATGGAGGTACGCGCGGAAGCAGCCGTGGTTAAGCGCATTGAAAGGGCCAACTTCCAAACGCACTTGGAAGATCTAATTCTGTTCTATCCGGAATTGGGGTAGCATACCTCCAGTTAACGACTGGGCTCAACCAACCAAAGTTTTTCCCTCCCATAATTAGTCCAGGGCAACCTAGGCCATGAGCCTAACTTCGAAATCGTTAGCGTAAGCATATTCCACTGTTAGTGTTTAGGTGTATTATGGTGCCCAGCGATGTGGTCAAACGCAGGAATGGCTGACAGACAGTGGGGCGGAGTCTTGCGCATCGCACAAGATTTCCCCCCACTTAGATTTGCCGTGGTTTGAGTACTGGTTTTCTTGTGCTGTTTTTTCCAAGAATGTGGGAATAGAAACCTTTACTACTCAACACCCGAGTGTGAAGTAAACTCCATGTAAATTCTTACTCCAAACACGATCTTGCATGTGTTACTGCAAGCATTTTCAGTTAATTCTAGTGCGTTATTCTATATAATTTCATTTAGCACATTAGTGCTCTGGTTGTCCGGAGAGGTATTTTGTGTAAATGAATTGGTAGAGCATCTGTAGCAGAAATGACGGCATATGTAACACATCACTCCTTGGTCATGCAGCGGAAACTGCATCAACGGAAAGTTTTTCAGCCCAAAAAAACCCGCAACGTGAAACTCAAATTCCAGTATGAAATCCTTATTTTATATATTTCATTGCATTTTGTAATCGACGCAATGGTTTCTTTTGTTCTGCCCCAGTCTGAGGTTTGCCACAATTTTTTTTTTAATGGCATAGTCAACCTCAGCGAAACCACCGGAAACGAATGTGTCTGGAGAATGGTTTGCTTTGTTTCGACTAACCGACCACAAAGAGCTGAGAGCTAAGACAGCGCAATTCGACATCCCTCGGTCTGTTTAGCCATTGCTCCGTTAACCGCATCGCTGGGCTCAGTAACACACCTTAAACTGTAACTGGATACGGTCTTGTTTCTGATTTGACATTCCATCATAACCTGAAATTTTTAATTTTCGTAGAGGACATCCCGTTATATTTAAAATACAATAATAAATTATATAAGTACACAGTCAAGCAATGTATTTTTTTACCTTAGTTGCTACTAGTTTCGGCCACTGCGGTCATTATCAGTCCATTGTTATACAAAAATTTAAAAAGGCTGGTTACTTTTGGTGCATAAAAATGTTAGGTGGCATGGGACTCCATCTACATTAATGTCAATATTCATTAACAGCCTTAAAATTATTATTGACCTTAAAGTTGTTTTTCTGTGCTCCCTATAATATATATCGAGGTCCTGATGTAGAGAGCAAGTTCATATAAAATTGTCACAATGATATGTTTGTTATACTAGATTAAAAGTAAATAAAAGTTCTCTCAGGTCACAACTTTGAGCGCCATTACTGCTTATCGACATCTGACAACTAGTTGGCCCGAATCTTGATAACTGTTTTACATTTATTGTCACGCAATGCTAAAAAAAATTAGAAGTCCACTTTCCATTAACCACTTTAAATGCGGTTAAGAATTTTGTTAATTACTCCCACAGCTAAAAAATCAGATGGTGAACTTTATTGATATCTAAAACACCAATCCGTGCTGCCACGGTGAACGGCCCTTTCTGGAAAGAGCGTTTAAACAGCAACGTACATTTTACGCGCAATGCCGCAGAGCGCCATCTTGCTGTCAAGTCAGTTTCGATTGTAGTTGCTTCTGCCAGGCAGCTCTAATAAGTATCCTACAGGCGAGTTAGCAGTGAACGCTCGCCTGACGATATGTGTATTTTCCCCACTTATTGCTGATGTTTTTTTCTAGATCCCGGTAAATCTGGTAACCAACCGAAAAGGATAACTGAAGGCCGATAAAATATAAATAAAGGATACAATATATGTGCAGCAATGCATAAGACATATGATATACAGTACTTAGGAAATAAATTGCGTAATGTGTCGTCTCACAGAGGAGTGGCTTAAGATTAAAAGTGTGACGCTCGTCTCGACGGCCCGAAGGATCGTGATTAGACAGTCAGGCGACTTCTTGTCTGGGTATTTGGCCCTGAATATTAATACACCACACATATTCCAAACGTCGGGTACAACTCACATTACGGAAACAGTTAAATGCGACAAAAGTTGAACTTTCAGAAAATAATTTGTTTCGTCTAAAAATTTTTTGTTAGGAGTCCTAGTTAGGTGCATCTGTCAAGTCGCGCAAAGCTGCTGCTATCTTCGTCCTGTCCGTCCACATGGAAAAACATGGCTTCAGCTGGTCTTTTTTTTTAGGACATCCCGTTGTGTTATAGAATTGAAAGACAACAATAAATATATTTTTTCAGTCAAACACAACACTATTTTTTTTATGTATACTATACCGTGCATCTTTGTGATAGTTGAACAATAATGAGAGACCAACTTGATGTCACTAGTTATGTTTTATTTCACTTCTCTGCTCAACATGTTTCGGACATTAACACATCCATCATCATGAGTCTGCGACTTTTCTATTGTATCACCACAGGCTGAAGCACAGCTACAGCCTGCTACACGGATACCACCCCAACCCAGCCACACCGAAACTCCAACACACATCGAAACAAGAACACACGACCAATGTGGTGATACAATACAAAAGTCGCGGGATCCTGATGATGGATTATTAATGTCAGAAACATGTTGAGCATTGAAGAAGTGAAATAAAACATAATAACTAGTGACATAAAGTTGGTCTCTTATTCTTCAGCTAAAACAGTATTTTATTATTTAACATAATGGCAACAAGTTTCGGCCATTAGACCATCATCAGGCCATCTTTACATAAAATTTAAAACAGGCTACATGTAGTGCACATTAATTCCATGTCGCGTGGGAGCCCATAAACCCTACACCAATGTTAAATATCTGTTAAAACCTTCTGTTATATTGCCTGTGATATAATATAACAAGAGTTGTGCGAAGATCAGAAATGCAACTGAAGTCCAAAATCGATACATAACAATATACCACTTATTTTGGATTGTGTTATAATTAAAAAGTATATATATATATATATATATATATATA
>Ga0131853_10006892_pt1 | contig 20531 bp, 16 predicted proteins | sample TergutLab28metaG_FD_92764 | JGI IMG/M metagenome (GOLD analysis project Ga0131853, IMG submission 92764) | Labiotermes labralis P1 segment gut microbial communities from Petit-Saut dam, French Guiana - Lab288 P1 (version 2) (version 2) | ecosystem: Host-associated > Arthropoda: Insects >...
CCATTTAGCAAATATAGTGAATTCTCCCCCCCTTTCTACTTATATAAACTTTTCCCCTAAAGCCTCGATTCCCCCCCCCCCCCCCCCCCCTCTTCCCAACACTGCACTTCACTTCTCTTCACTTTATTTCATTTCACTACACTTTTAAATGATTTTCACTTCACTTTTCGTCACTTCTCTACACATCTAGATGATTTTCAACACTCCATATCTTCCTTTAACTCACCTCTGTTATCACCTTTCTTACCCTCTTTTTAAAAATAATTAGTTTGCAGGAGAGAGTTCCTAACACCTCTGCAGGTAACTGCTTCCAGTGTTGGATGGTCCGATTTCCCCAAAGGAATATTTCCCTATATCGGTCCTGTGCCTTCTACTCCTAATCTTCCTGCTCAGATAGTGCGGCCGTTATAATCTGTCTCCTATAGCCTTTCACGCCGGTTCTCCATGGAATGCTATTTGTGGAGGTTTAACAACTGCGGAGTAAGTTAAGGGGATGTGCCCCTGAGATAAACGTACGATTATGGATATATCATGATGGACTGGCTCCGCATTTTGGCAGACAATTTGCGGAGTATGTGATCGAAAGCTATCAAGGAAGATGGGTTAGAAGAGGTGGACCCTTGGCGTGGCCATCTCGGTCACCCGAATTGAACGCTGTAGATTTCTTCATCTGGTCTGAACGAAGTCTGTGTTGTTCCCACAACGGTTTGCTGGACAGAAACAAGGCAGCAGCTGGTAGAGTGCAGCACAGTCGAAACCGCTGCTTGCGTAAGAAACGAAATAGACGACATTCAGTGGAAACATTGAATGGAGTGACACGTGGAGGCATAGTTGATGCCTCAGCGCTGTTTTTTGGGTTTTGTAGTTTTTTACGTTGACAATAATAAAGATTAATTCAAGCTAAATGTGTATTTATTGCTGGAATACACTGGCCCGTAACTTGATAACTATGTCAGACTGTTCAACCGTCCTGTAGTTTATAGGATATATTTTATTTTCAAATAACGTGTACTGCACAACGCGTTCCTGAAATATGGTCAACCCACTGCGGAACACTGCAACGTCTGCGAATGTAAACGTACGTTTCCCTTTGCATAATTAAACACTACACCGTGCAACGTGTGAAGAAGTGGGGTACAGTGACACAATTTTGTTTTATCCTGGGCTGTAGATGGAGGTAAGTAACCATCTGCACACACTGGCTACATTACTCCCGGGGAAGGAATCCCCGTTATTCGTTGAGTAGGAGTTTGGGTGGACCGCAGTGCTGGTCTGGACGCTATGGACAAGAGACAAAGCTCTTGTCGCCGTGGATCGACACCTTGTTCGGTCGTCCGGCGCATGGCGTTGATCCCTATGCCGACTGAGCTTTCCTGGCTGCTGTATTACGGACACAGCTCCGCAGCGACACGCCGATCCTAATTCTGCCCTTCTTTGTAATATGAAATAAGTCACGCTCAGATTAAGACATTCCACTTTCCATTATTCCGAATAACTGGCATTATTGGCGGGAGTGCTTGTAGGTTTGAGGAGTTACAAGGAAACCTAAAATGTTTCTTCTGATTCTAAACGTCAAAGCCCAAATTACTAAGGCTAAGATACATTTTTCATTCTTACGTTTCAAGAGCCATTTCCCATCCTCACAACTCACGTCTCCAGACTTGATGCTATGCTTATCATTTCATAATGCATAGTTCTTGGTCGTAAAATTGTGCGTTTTCCCAGAGTTTTTTGATTCCCGCGTCCAGTTTGAGTTCATAGCTCTGGATGTAATGTCCTGGCAATACTGCGCAAGTCACGAAGATCATGATGAGTATAATTTTGAACTGCCAACCTAAATTCGCCATTTCTGTATCAGCGCTATTGCCTGTGTACTCTGTTTCCAGCCACCTTTAATTTATGCAGTTCTTTCGCCGTAAGAGACCTTGTACCAAAACCACATAAAACAACCGAAAACATTACAAGATAAACAATTGTTTATTGTTGTCGTCAAAAACAGTATATTTAGTTTTATAGTGTGTTTTCTTTTGGGTAATTCCCCGGCGTCTCAATTTTATATGCCGGCGTTTCGGAACACTATCTGTTCCATCTTCATAGGCACCTGCCTATGAAGATGGAACAGATAGTGTTCCGAAACGTCGGCATATAAAATTGAGACGCCGGGGAACTACCCAAAAGAAAACACACTATATTCAGAACACGGCGAAAGTTTGAAATCCAGAATATTTAGTTTTCGTTATTTTATTGGCGCTATGTTTCGGTCCTTCCCGATCAACTACAAACAGTTGTTTATCTTGTAACTCATTCAACACAACGGGATGTCCTCTATGTAAAAAACACTGAAGACATGATTATGCTGCAATCTTCCATTTAATGCTGTGGAAAGCAAAAACAATGACGAAGAATGTTAGAACTGAACTGTAAGTAGAATTTCGGAATTATCCAGATGTCCTCATGAGCCCTATTTCTGTTCGTTATTTTCGTTCTCAAACACTTCAGCAAACTGTCAATATCGTAAGGCGAATTCTTTTCCACAAAACAGTGTGGATTCAGTATTCGGCTTTTGTTTGGAAAAATCCACTTTGTCAGTAAATCTACGTACTTTGTAATGTGCAGAAGCTAATGTGTCAAGCAAACAGATTTTATATTTCGCCTGCGCAGATTCACTTGAAAAAGGAAGCAGGCTTCTGTTTGTACAGCGTAGCTCTACTGACTTATTCATGATGGATGCAAATTTGTGTGTATCGCCGAAGGTTTGTAATCACATTTTTACAACTCAGCGTCGGCATAAAAAACTGGCAAGGGAACTTCAAAATTGTTGGCGGTCTCTTTGTCAAATAAAATTACGCCCTTCTCTGTCAAAATTACGCCCTTAAATCATTACTACTGACTGTCACAAATTCGGCTTGTTTGGAGAATACGACCAGTCGCGGGGACCGGTAACTAGATTCGTCAATTCAATCATAAGGACCGAACTGTTTTGATCCGATCAGCGCTTGGAATGGAAACGTGCAACTACCGGATAGACGTGAGTACCAGCCGGGTCAGCGTTTGTTATGACTACCATGCCGGCCATATTGCTTAGTAGGGTTTCAGGGACAAGGCCTTCGGGGTCTAAAGCTGAAGTAACTTTTATACAGTAACAGGTAGTTACTCGTTCGTTTTAGGGATTACTTTTGTAAATATCCGCTTTTATGAACATCATATGGGCAAATGAAATCTACAACATTAGGGCCCTTTGCGACATAGGAAACGAGTTATTTGGATCATGCCTTTTAAAAATAGCCATAAACCATCACCGCGCTCACTATTCCTGAATCTGTCTCCGTGAATATCGAAGATGAAGGACTTGCATTTGGGCCTTGACGTCCCGGGTTCAGATCTTTGTCTGGAAAGCCGCTGTACTTTCGGGTCTTATTAACCTCACACAGTTTCTTGAGACATATTTCAGGACAGTGCCTTAAATTGAACCGAAACACCTTGTTTCGAAATACTTGTCTATTCAGTATTCACTGATCATCCTGTCGTTACGAGTCGGTAATTGCCGTGGGACTGTTGTAAGTATGTAAGACTAAATTGTGTAACATTCCGTACTGTTCAAAGTAATCACAGTACAAAAAGTCTGGAACGTGTGTAGAAAGTGGACGTGCCCGCCATGTGGGGATTTTTGAAAGCAAGGATTTAAAAAACATAGATCCTCAAGTGGCGGAAAGTGGCATCGAATTTTTTGAAATTCGCATACAGTTAGATACCACGTTTCCACATTGATTCTTTTTCTTTTCTTTGTGGCGTAATTATTAACCGATACGTTCTTTATGTCATTTTACGAACCACAAAGAACTATGGAAACATTGACAACCTTTGATGACAGTTTCAGCAAGTTCTTTGTACAGTTACGAACGTGAACGCCAAGTGGCAGTGATAACAGATAAGTCTGTTGTTACGAAGCAGTTTTAGTGGTTACGAACGCGGCCAACAAGGGGGTAGGACCACCAACTGGCAGGGATTGCCGGAAAGAATTCTCACTGTCAATTGCGTGCATATACAGTGAAGTCGTGAAGTTACTTATAATAGTGGATCTTTGGAAACAGCAAAGAGAGATGGGAAATGATTATTTCATAGATTGCTTACTCCTAGAGGATGGTCATTTCCGTGTACTAAGAAGGAAGACTGTGCGGTACTGTGGTTTGGTTACAATAATGTACGCAGAAAGATTACTTGATTGTCCTGCTGAATCTTATATTTACGAGAATGTATTCACTTTTGTCAATTTTACAATTAAATCATTGGTGATGCATAGTCGGTTTAATAAAATTATATATTGTAGATAGTGTTTCGAATGAAAAAGAATCTTCACTCCAGACATATGAACTCTTCCAACAAGAACTATGAAGATGGGCTGTGTCGCTTTTAATCCTTTGAAGCGTGAGTTTCAACCAAACAACAGGCCACAGCATAAAAATACAGTGCCTACCTCACAGGAAACACTTTTGGTCGTCAGTACAAAAGCAACCTGTCATACATGCGTAATACATTGTCCTAGGAAATTTAGAAACTTGTAAGTACAGTCCGTGGTCGAAATGCAGATCATTAGAATGTCAGAACATGTCGTGCATATCTCTTACCAATGTGCATGACGAGCTCTTAGCTGCGACGTAAAGGAAGAGAGTAGCAGAATGTTTTCGTATTCATACAGGAGCCACTGTTCTTTTTTATGGTGTCAGTGATGTCTTTTTCATGTAAAGTCGTGTACTATTCCAACACCCGACATTGTAGATGGGAAACTTACACAAAAATGCTGTCCGCATACTCTACAAAATGTATGACATTTCCTGCACTTATCTGCTGTTCCTGCGTATGTTCGAGTGGTGTAAAACTCTGGAAAGGATTGGCTGGATGTATGAACAAGTAAGAGAAGAACTGGGCCACCCTAACAGCAGTACAAGTGATTAGAGCTGCTGACTACTATCTGAAAGGAAAGTATCCTGTAATTTAATTTGACTGCATTGGTTTCTCAGCGCCGAGACTGCAAGACCATTGTAAATTGTTAGTACGCAGTGTAAGCAAGCATTGATTACTAGACTCTGGTTAGTATTATCCCAACTGAGGGAAACTACTTGAAATTTAGTCGTGGCAGCCGATAATGTGGCCAAGATTTTAACTTTTTCCTCCTGAAGTCTTAATGTGAAGATTATTGAGTTGTAATGGGCGTTATAGTGGACATACATTCTGAATCTTGTTTTGTGATTTATAAAGCGCCGTATAAGTCGACGCTACAAAAGAATTTCAGTTGACATAGTTTCGAAAAATAAACGAAGAATGAATCGGCCTTTCATTCATCCCATGAGTATCCGAAAGGAGGTACTTTACTGTACCAAGATGTAATTAATGAACCAAGTTGCTAGGTCTTTTACATGTGCCGTATAATTCGTCGAAATTTCAAATTGAAATTCATATGGCAGTAATTATCCAACAAGATGCAACAGAATACAGTTTATTTAAATCTGTCAACTGCTCGACATGTTTCGGGTGGTACTTCACCCATCGCCAGGAGCTCATAACACTTTATCGACAGTATCTGTCATTAATGAGACCTGTACAGCTACCTGTCGTGAACGTGGCCACAGATATTCAGTTCACATTTTGCCCTTTAAGTGAAGTTTTCAAAAGGCTCCTTCAGCAAGTCTTTCGCTCAGAGTAAAGTGTGGAAGGTATTATCAGCTAAATTGAAGCCTGCAGGATAACAATGCGACACTGGCTTCGTCGGCCATGCGCAGACTGCTAAATCTGATCCTCGACTTCAGCTGTAATTTACATTTGTATAATATTGTAGTAACTGAAAGCTTTACGTTACATGTACGCACTGACTCCTAGTCTGTAAGCGTCGTTTGAAGTTCAAAGGGGACTGTAATTCACGGTAATTTGAGAATCTCTGTCAGAATTGCGAACACGTGTACGGCCCATTAAAACTTCCCGGCAATTTACGTACATTAGTGGACAGAAATAATAAGATAATACGAGTTAAAAATTGCAGCTTATCTGAAATAATTGGCGTGAGCATTATTTAGATTCGTATATTAACTAGTAATGAAACCCAGTAGTCCGGCGACCTTCCTTGTGGTGTCTCGGACCGCCAAAGAAGCAGTGAGTTACCGAAGACCCTTAAGATATGTCTCAATTGTTCTGTGCAACTAACTACTTGTAAATCTGATTTTATTACCCATATATTTTCAGTGCACATATTAACCCATTCATGTGATATTAAACTGTAGGGGACGTTATGATAACCCACGTCGAATGTTCGCAGTTGAGTATACAAGTGCGCTTAAAATAATTCATGTGACCAGTAACACCCGTCTTCAGTATATCCGGGGTTTATAATGCGGCACTCCTATCTTATTTGTGAGCGATGCAGGATCGAATCCAAAACCTCGTTGTTCTCCTCCTCTCTACTCGGCTGGCCACACAATTAAATATCTCAAAGGAGGTAGAGGTAATGCTGTCTCTGTTCGCGCCATAAAAGCGTATGGGGGAGTGGTGGTGTTGCGCCATTCATTCTTAACCTTGGCGCTAGATGGAGGGTGAGCGGTAAGCCTCACACTCCGACGGTTTTAAAGATCAACAGTACTCCTTGTGTAGGGGTTCGGGTGGGCCCCAGAGCCGTTCTGGACGTTTTAGAGAAGAGAAAAATCCTTTGCACATGCCGAGATTCGGACCCGGGTTAATCAGCCCGAAAACAACTAATTTCAACCTGCAACCGTCCTCTTGTTACTGTCGTCGCCGCTGTTGATATTGTTAATGTTGTTGTTGCTGTTGTTGCCGGACTGAAGAGGCCGTAACGATAAGTAAAATTCGCAGATGGACTTAAATTAAGCCGCGGACCATAGGTTGATGAACACTGATAATGGCAGAGAACACGATGTGTGCCTACCGACAATCACGTACACTCGTCCTGTGCTTTGTTTTTAGGCACGTTCGCAAAATTGCGAAAAGAAACTATTAGCATCATCATGTATTTCCTTCCTTCCTTCCGCCTGCCCGCCCGCATAAAAAAAAACCGGCTCCCACTGGACGGATTTTCATGAAATTTGATATTTGTGTTTTTAAGGAAATATGTCGAGAAAATACAAGTTTTCAGTAAAATTTGTTTAGAATAACGAGTATTTTACATTTTGACCTATGCACGTGTGCGGTAATATCTCTCTGAATTCTTCTCATTATGAGGAATGCTTCAAACAAAATTTGTAGAGAAAATCAAAACACATTTTGTGTGTAATATTTTTTTTTCGAAAATCATTCCGTTTTGAGAAAATGTGGGGAAATATTGTGGAGCCTGACAGTCCACAGGTGACAATATGGCACTTGCGCATTGCATGCTGGGTACCTAAGGCTACAAACACACTGGCTATATGTAATACCTATTGTCTGTCCACTGCTACAATGGTTTCACGAACGCGCCTCAATGCTACGTTAATACGTACATTGTTCGTATTGTTGGAAGTGAGCACAGTTCAATTAAGTGACTAGCAATGGATGTGTCTGCTGTATTTTACAGCAGAGTCCATCATGACCGACTGGTGAACATTCGTCCTTCATATTCTTTAGATTCCAGGTTGTATACTCGGTCCGGGAGCTTTCGTTAGTCCATCCAACCAATTATTGGTCTGCCTTCAACTGGGTCATGGCCGTTCTATCTACGACTTATCCAGATTTTCATCGACAGAGTTGTATTTTTTGCATTGTAAGTTATTGTCGATTGTGCTTGTATGAGTGTAGAATTTTATCCGCCCCCACATTCCAGGCACATATTTGAGAGACCCCAGTATTCAATTACACTGTGTGTATTTTATTTAGTCTTTCTTGGTATGTCATTAGGACGGTCTGTCCCCCCCCCCCCCCCTCCCACCCGAAAGGGCATTTCAACTAACCCTGTGTGTGGACAAAAGAAGGAATGTGTGCGGTTTGGAGACCTGTATTGCTAAAAGCATTTTCTCATCATTTCTGCAGTATTGCTGGCCCCGTTCAGTCAGCAGTCTGTTCCATGGCCTCTACCATTGTTGCCCGTCCTCAACACACTGTTGTTGCTGTGTTGTGTCTACACAGGAATTGTTCATAAACATCATCCGAATGACTGTCTTACTTACCACGCTCCACTTTATGCGGCGAGTTTGACAGTTGTGTAGCCGGGGGGGGGGGAGAGTTTTTATCTGTTAAAAGGATATTCTATTAAGACCTCTTCGATGTTATCTTGATACTTGCAGTGTAGATATAGCGACAGTGCTTGTTGCAGAACCTGCCTGCCATCAAAAGAATGGTCGTCCTAAATGGATTTTCCTTGTTTATCATTTTCTTGCCATCTATATGTGTTTCTCGTTTACCATTGGAAGTAGGCAATAGAAACTTGTTTCCTGTTTTGAAAACACTGATCGGCAGAAATGCAGGAGTCGCGATTCTGTAAGTGCACGCGCACTGTTAACCACTACGATACATCACACCTGTCTCACTTCTACTGCGTAAACATAACACAGATTTTGTGCACATAATTTACATATCAAGTTTATAGTCTAGGCATTTTTTTTAAATTTTTATTATAACCAACAAATGCACAATTAATATCATAAAAGTAAATTTCACAGCAATGTTTAATCTGCACTGCTACATGTTTTGACATTTTCATGTCATCAGGGAGTATTACATCTGTGCCTCGCTAAGTTACACAAGTTTTCCAAATTGCAGCTGTTATAACATTATTAAATTGTTAAAAATATTTTGTCGTTTTGCAATCAAATGAAATGTTTTGACGTTACAGTCTCTCGTGCAGTCATTATGTATCTGTGGCTGGATACACAATCTGCAATATGTATTAAAATAATGTATAGTCTAGGTGTTCAACCACGTCAAGTTCCATAGACGCGTTCCTAATTAATCACTAATTAGTGTTATATGTCATGAAGTTGGCAAATGCAACTGTATAATTCTATGTTCAATAAAAATTAATGTTCTGTGAAGCATGGTGGAGTAATTTTGATCCAAATTTCGCGCACGGTAAGCACACACTTCCAAGCTATAGCCATAAAATTAGAGAATAAATCTGTGCTCGTCCCGCTAGTGTTGTTAGGAGCGCGCAGTAAATTTCGGGGTATAATTGTACAAGTTTCGCACGAGTATTGACACAGCTGTTTCTCTGTAGAATCACCCTCCTACTCCCCGCATTTTCTTCACCACTTTAGAAACTCCATAAACCCAAATACACAGGACATCACGTCTTTCGAAGCCCCTGCAGGAGATTGCGGGCTGATGGGACATGTGTTCATGTTCAAACTTCTCGTCCCCCATAGACCCCTACAGTAAACCCCCCCTCTAAAAAATGGGAATCGTAGGGAGATACCTCTGTCTCTGGGCTGTAAACTTATGATGGGTAGAACTATTTCCCATCTCTTATCCAGATTTGAGGCTGTCACCGTGGTGTTGAAGATTCATGTTTTATGGGATGGGACGATTCGAGTCGACTGATGAATGCTCACCGACGTTTCGAAGGATAGTACTGCCTTCATCTTCAGGACATGCAGTCAAGCACTGTTGAAAGCACTACGACGATCTTTCGAAACGTCAAGTAGATACGGCATAACATCTCAGAAAGCTTGAATTGTCACGTCCTTCAAGATTTTGGTTGTTGTCGGACAGCTCGGCCCGAACATTGTTATGCTAAAGAAGCACAGGTTTTTGCGCTAGACATGGCCATAAATTATTGTTTCCACAGATCCATTAAACAAGTATCCAGTTCTGTGCAGCGATGTTGCATGTAACCATAAGCCTGTGGGTAACCATACTGGCCTTGACACGGCTGGGCTTGCGCCACTGAGAGGAATGTGCGGCGCGTCGTCATTAGGAAAGGACTTCCGACCGCTTCATACATTATAAAACTGTTTAAGGACGAGGATTATGATAACAACATTCGCCTTGATCGTTGCAGTCAGCCATCGATGAATCCAAACACTAGAAGCCTGAGCAAGGAACTCTGTGACGCGATGTTATCCTGCTGTATATCTGCATGATTGATTATCTTCTGCATGACAATGAAATTAATTGAATGTTAAAATCAGCGCTTCCTCTGCTGGATATGATTGACTGACTGACTAGCTTAACTAACTACCTAACAAACAAACAAACACCATGGAGCCGAGTTCTTCCTGAGAAGCAAACAGATCCTCAGCTAGTCAAGAAATTCCCCGCATTTTATGGAACCAGAAGGTTCATTACCGCATTCACAAGAGCCCGTCACTTTCCCTCCCTGAGCCAGTACCATTTTTTGAAAATCCGTTTTAATAATATAATCCCATCTACACCAAAGTCTTCCAAGTGGTTTCTTCCTTCAGGTCATCCCCCCAAAGTCACGTATGCCCTTCCTGTCCTTTGCTGCATATAATCGCGGGGAACCTCGCAGGTTTCGTTGTTTCACGCCAAAAGCAAAATTACAGTAAATAGAGTTTGTAGGCTTTCGCAGCGGTGCACTTGAGGTCACTGTTTTTGTGGGATGTGGCAACTAGTGCCTGACGTTTCGAAGTGTCGTGGGGACGTCATGTTCAAGGATCGAAAAATGGACTTTTCGATCCTTGATCATGAGGCCCGTGGCTTGTTAATCAGGCAAGTACCTTAATAATGCAGCATGACGCAAAAGTATAGAACAGCTGGTGCTAAGTTCTTCAGTTCACAAGTTCATGTACTAATAAAGCTGAGAGGTAGAGGGGATTTTTTGTTGGTTTCTTCTGTGGATATTCTGGCGGTCTTTGTTCTTTTCTTCTTTGCCTCAAAATTTGTCTTTTCCTCTTTGACCTCTTTCGTCTGTTTCTTCCTATCGATTTCCTATTTCTTTTCTCCGTTACTCTGTCTTCTCTTCCCCTTGTGTATTGTGCAACTTTTCCTCAAATACGTCCGCCACCCGTGTTCAGCCTCATCTCATTTTCTTTCTACTTCTTCTCAACATCTTGTTCTCTGTCTTTCCCAAATCATAGCAGTTGTTCAGTAATGTCAGATGCCAAAATTATAGGTGATTTAATGCACGCTTAGTATTCTGCACATATTTTGTAAGATGTTAGGTTCTCACGGTGGTACCTCTGTTCTGTGGGATGTGACGCCGTTTAGTCTGGTAGCTTGATAGGCCTACCATCGTGTCGGAGGGTCATGCTGTGGCAGCGGATCCTTCCGACAAACTGTTAACAAGTTGCATGACTGCACAGTGCCACATCCTAGAAGACAGCATTAAACACGTGAATTCATGCTTCAGCCACGGTGTGAGATCTGCGCTCTTGTGGGATTTTACACAGCGTAGAATGGTAATTCCGTACCGACGTATCTGGAAACCTGTAGGTCCGAGCTTGAACCCTGAAGGTGGGACTAGTAGGTTGTACCTAAACGTCGGTACGGAATTGCCATTCTACGCTGCGTGAAATCCCAGAGAACGTTAAACACGTATTGTATAGAAGGAATGCCATTTTATTTGCAGTGTAAGTGCAGTGAATTGTCGTACCGACATTTCCAGAACCCATCAGAAGAGGATGTGACCTCTTTCAGATTATTCCACGGGTCCGCAAACCCCGGGCGCCAAGTTCCCCGGGCCGTTACATTTTATACGTTGGAGCCTAATATTCTTGGGTCCTCAGAATGGAAACTGTTTGGCACCTAGAGTTTTGAGGTGGCGTCTAGAACTTTGTAAAATTTGTGTACCCCTGCCGCATTCATTCATTTTTCTGCCGCGTAATGTTGCTGCGTGAGTCACATAGAAGAGAATTCCAGGACGCATCAACCGAAGTACTTTGGCTATGAAACTGTCCTTAACGCGCATGAGTGCTATAATAAAGTGCTTTGTAAAGAAACTGTAGGAATATATCCATGGAGCAGAGCCAGTCTGCACACCCATATCGAATACAGTTGTCACACGCCATTATTAATTTTAATCTTACAGACTGTAGGGCACGTATTTAATTTACAATTATTATTTACATACAGACGTTATTTTTCTTTCGTTTCTTTCGATTTGCGTTCGAGTTTCAATGCTAGGTCCGTATCAGATGGAGCCGAACGTGTTTAAAGTTGCAGATGCGCTTTGCCATTTATTATTGCTTGGCTGTGCATGCGCGCTGTGCGTCACCTCACCTTTATTTGACGCGGTAGGAGGAGCGGTGTGGCGATTTTCCGTTTTTATCTTTTTAATTTTTTATTATGGCTGCCTGTATTTTATGTTACTTTCGTACAGTTGCTGAGATATTAAAAGTGAAACACTTCGCTCTATCGGATCCGGTACCGAAACCCAGAGGATTAACTAGTTTTTGTGATTTTTTTTGTAATGTTTTTAGTATTTTGACAGAACGAGTAGAATTTTATTTCAGTCTGTCTTGTGTACGATTGTGTTCTTGTAGCTAAGTTCAGAAGCATGTACAGTACGTGGCACCACGTCGCTGTCCATGCGTGTTTTGGCCATGCACTATAGAGACCCCAGCGGGCGCGGCTTATAAAGATTCGAAGCGTAGCCCTAGTGTATTGGTTTTATCTGTCTGTCTTTTCCAGGGCAAATTAAGAGTATCAGTTGTCGTAAAATTATTGATGATTTTTATTTGGTCAGTAACGGCAGCACCAAAAGTTGGTTTAATACGATTAGTGTTACCAACATATGGAATAAACACCGACACGTGCGCTCGTATATTGTTAAATCACCAATTTGTTAACACTGCGTACTCCAACATGTGTCGACCCTCAGAGGGTCATCTTCAGGAATTATAATAGGTACATTTCAGCATGGTCAACAAAATGAGTTACCAGTTACGAAATTAAAGTTAGTGTAATGTGGTGTGCAGCAGACGGATAAGAACAAGATAAAATATTAACAACATAACAGTAATTAGTGTCTTAGCGGGTCATCGTCGTGCTGTGATCGTGGTATAATTTTATATTTAATTTGCTACAGTGGGTAGACCACTTTAAACCGACAGTGTTACCAACCCAGCTTGACGGGCGATGTGGCTAAGAGACACTGCCGTTTGGCTCAGACATGTCCGCATTTGAAGCCGACACTGTCAATGCACTTCAGGTTTTATAGAAGTGAATAATGACTGATTGATATTTAGGGGAAGCTTGCCGATTAACAGGTACTTTCTTCTGGTTATGTCATTCATCATGCAGCTGGGTTGGTAATACTGCCAGTGTACAGTATTCCGTGTGTATAAATAACATTCGACCGAACAGGCTTTTGGAGTCCGCAGAAAGGCAAGTTTCTATTTGTGGATGGTATGCCGACTGTGCAATGAGAGTAGATAAGGCGGCCCAAAGAAAATAAATTTGTCTGTCTGAAGGCATTTTTCGCCTGGAGGTACCAAAGGCATTCGAAAGTCATCATCTAACGCTTCTGACGTTCGGACTGGATATGAGCCCATTACACATTCAGGGCGTTACCACTGAACATTTTTAGAGATGACATCGAACACTTAATTTGTGTTTCCTTGTGTGTCTTTCTTTTATATCTTGAATTCCCGTGATGTGAAATAAGAGCGCTACTGCCGTTTCTCTAGAACAGGGGTGCACAAATCCCGGGCTCAAGATCGCCGTGGCGACTAAATTTTTTTTTTACTGTAGTGCCTAACGTTTGTGGGTCCTTAATGTGGAACGCGTTTCATGTCACCCGTCTGAGGACGAGAATTTTGAGGCGGCTTCCAGATTTTTGGAAAATGTGTGCACTTGCGCAACTGGATATTTTAAATTTTCCGTTGTGACAAATAATAATGTTGTACCTAACACGGGGTCTTAAAAGGCTACTTATAACGCCCAAACAAGCGTGATAATTGTGGATGCTTTACGTTCTGTTGGAACATTATGGTTATAACTGGGCCGACAGCGGAATAAGCTTTTGAATATCGTGATTTTATATTATTATTAGCACCATCATCATCATCATCTCCATTATGCAGGGTATTTATACTTGTATTCCTGAGACAAACTATGTCCCTAGGAAATAGAGTGTTTCAGCTATTCTGTTGTTACTATTCATGGTGCTTATATCGTTAGTTTCAGTGTTGAATCTATTGTATTTTTACATTAGTACTTTCCGAAGTAAGGGTACAGTGCCCAATGTGCCTGTTTTCTGTAGTTCCTTCATGTTTTCCTGGCATGTTGCTCACGTATTTTCTAAATGACTTTGAAATAGTCCCAGTCGCCCCTATTATTACTGGTATCACCTTTGTTTTTACATTCCACATATTATTATTATTATTATTATTATTATTATTGTGCGGCGGCGACAAATTAGTTATTATTCTCGTGCAGAACAGTGTTTTTTTTTTGTAATCAACTAAAGTATGTTCTGGTAATGGCAGTGTTGACTGATGTGGTTTTGCATTGTTGTCTGGTTTATACGATGGTAGCTTTTGTTAAACTGTGTCGGTCCATCAATCTAAATTATTCGAGCATTTGCACCGAGTCAAATACTCAGCGGTGAATTAGGCAGTATTTCCGCATTTTACTTTAAAATGGCGAGCAGGTTAGGTGAGGTGTGTGGTTTGTGGAAGTCCTGTCTGGGGGGGTGGGGGGCTTAATTTCGTGTGTGTATAGCCTACATGGCTTGCATGAAATATACAGCACAATTTGTGACTTGAATAGAATTAGTGAATCGTTTCTGCATTTCTGCAAATTGAACGTATGCATAGTTCCTTTCCCATGTTATTCCAGTTTTGTACTATAACGTAACCTCTGAAGGTTCTGGGCGGGAGGTCTTATGGGAAGAAGCCACTCGAGAGGCGTTTGTAGTATGAGAATATCACGAATAAAATGGTTTATACAAAGTAAGTTGAGGGAATGTCACCCTCATTGAATTAGATTCCAATTTCCTGGGGCATTACGCCGTTTCGACTGGTGAATGGTTACTGATGTTAAGAAGGGTTGTAGTGCACGCATCCTCAGAGTGAAGAAGAAGAAGAAGGAGGAGGAGAAAAGGTATATTATACGGGTAAAGAAGATTAGGGTCGCTAGCCGACCTAATCGTCCTTCTTCACTCGCGTCTGTAAAACTATAAGCTGGTAACGTCCATCCCATTGGCCGTGCAGTATAAGGCGTGGGTGTGCAACCGCTCGCGGCTATGGGTTCGAATCCCGCCAGGGGCATGAACGTCTTTCTCTTGTGAGTGTTGTGTGTTTACAACTAGAGAGCTCTTTATCGGGTTGCTTACTCTTCCAGAGGAGTCCTACCCAGTGCGGTGTCTCCGAGTGTAATCGTGAATCCTCGATAATGAGGAGTCCGTGGCCCACTGGGGCAGTTGCGCCATGTAAACAAAAACTAAGTTGTAGAGGAACACATGTCTTCAATATAGGTAACCATTGTAGCTTATTCGAAAAGGGAAAATGTTGAATTACTTCTTTTTTTGCGATTAAGCCTTTACTTATCATACCGCCAGATTTAACAGTAAAAGCTGCGTATGATCCCATACAGTGGATTTACGTTGTCTTGTGGTTCGTATAATAACCGGCCGCTATTGCCATGTACAGCATTCGCCCGTTAGCCTTTGTAATGGAAGCACAGCGTTTTTTCTTTGAGGTGCGAACTGAATGTTTGTATGTAATGTACATTGTTTTAGTTTTCAAGTGATCAGTTGTATACATTGTTTTATTTCCAAGGGAGTACTGGAATGTTATGAATTCTCGTTCTGTAAAAAAATGAAATACTGCTGTATGCGCTGGATAAAATGTGCTCTTGCCTCAGGGTGTTCCGGAAATATTGTCGCATGAGCAGTGCCTCTTCTGCTCAGAGGAAGTAAACGTCGATAGAAGGAGTAATGTGGGGGTGGAGAGCTTCATTTACGTTATGTACTTCTTCGGAAATGATAGTCTTTTACATGACATTCAGAATAGAATTCCATTAATAAAATTAAAACTCACAGGACATTTGTGTAATCTGCGCCTTTTAATAGGTTTATCTTGTTACTTGAGGTTGCGCAGTAAACAAACACAGATAATCCTGTCCCCCTTTTTAATGCATTTAAAAAGCATAAGCCGATAGTAAAATAAATTCTTATGCGTGAAAATGAAGCTGTTTTGGTATTGAGTTAGAGGATTTTTTGAATCTACCAACGCTTCCCTTTTACGACTTCGTTATTCCTGACCTTCTAGCCGTACACGAAATTAAAAACTTCAGTTATTCTGAAAATAGCCGCCATAGATTCTTTTATGGATGTATACCTTTATAGAGATTTTGTACTGCAGGCTATTAGTTCTGACATTTTTCATCAGTACCGACTAGCTATGAAACACAGAAATACTGAGAGCGTGAAACTAATGTGAAGGACGTAGCTAACCGGGGTCTCCGCGTATGAATTTGAATAAAATTGCTGAAGTTTGATGTGACATAGTTTGTGCTGTGTCCTGTTAGTCATGTGTAAAGTGATCTGTTTAAGACCGAACGACTGGGGTTCCATTCCAAACAGGGCTACTGGGAATTCTTATTCACTGCCACTTCCAGAATTTCTTCGACTATGATTTTTACTTTCCAGAAGTGACGCTGGTCCTCCACCCCGATCCATTGGCGTTATCTGAAAATCATAGAAGCCGTTTCCACCCGTGCACTTGCGGTACATCATATACTGGGGCTCCAACGGAATGCGTACCTCCGTCGTTTAATATTTTACACTCGGCGTTAGTGTGTCCTTCATTCTCGTTATGGAATAGATGGGCATACCACCGTAGAGAACTGGATGTGGGACGGTGGTTGATGTTAAATGAATTCAGGTGTGACATTGCGTATAGGAGTCGTCCTTGTCGGGATTGAAACTCGTGACAGGTTCTTTCGGATTGTATAGAAGTCGGGGGATTTTCTTGGCTGCTTTATAAAATGTGAGCTGCTTAAAAAAAATATTCTGCTCCATAGGCTCAGTTAATTAGGGTAATTAGTTTAAATCGATTGAAAATAAAGTGGCATGGATATCCTTTAATATTAAGCGATGTGCTTGGATTCGGAGGTTGAAGTCACATTTAAAGAAATGTCATGATTTCCTTAACTGATGTCATAGCGCTACCAGACGTAGAATGTGGCATGGAGCGTATAGAAGAGAAACGACATTTTAGAGCAAATGCTGCAATGTATAAAAAAAATAGAAGGATAGATTTTTTTAGAATTTAACCCATTTTAAGGTGATGTAGAAATGTCTGGCCGTCCCCGTGTCCATGCGGTGTAAGGCGTAGATCTGCGGCCGTTCCATTGCTGGGATGGCGGGTTCAAATCTCGTTGTGTGTTTGTTGTGTGGGTGGCAGCCTCTGCGACGAGCTGATTACTCGCTCAGAGAAGTCCTACCGGCTGTGTTTGATTGTGATTGATCCAGAAACCTCAACGGTGAGGTAGTTTATGATCGAGTTGGGCTGTTGCGTTGCAGAAGAAGTAGTAGTAGTAGTAGTAGTAGTAGTGGTGGTAGTAGTAGTAGTAGTAGTAGTAGTAGTAGTAGTAGTAGTAGTTATGTCTTATTGTTCAGCAGCGGACTTTGTTGTAATAGCAAACATTGGACCCGAAGGAGCGAGTGGGTGATTGAATGAATAAACGAGTATTTGTATGAGTTATTGTACTTTGCTTGTTTTCTTTAAATGCCATGTTGTTATGTTACGATTTAGATGGATGAGCGATTCTGCTTGTCATCTTTCCTCCTCAGAACTGATGTGATTTCCTTGAAATCTAAATCAAGAGACATGGAATAAGTAAATAAATAAAGGACATGCTTTGTAACTGTACATCACTACCGCCACCCACTTCACACACATCCTCTTGTTTACTTCGTGTGTGTGTGTGTGTGTGTGTGTCTTCCATCAAGGTCAAATATAAATAGGACCCCCAATTATGTTTTGTGCATATGACACTACCAGTGAGGCATCATTGCACCCATAATCAGCTTGCGTGCTGAACAAGGAATCCCAACACAGACATTTTTCGTGATTATTCTAAGCATCGGTATTGGGCATGTAGCTGACTAGTTGCAAATTACGTTACCTTCCTGGTATAGGATATTCCTTAATTTGCTGAACGTTACTGATTTGATAAATCGCCTGCTGCTACGGGATTCTAAAATCTTGAGTTTCAAACGATCCCTTCTACTTTATACAACTTCACTTATGTAACAAGGTGTGAACCACCTGTACACATACACTAAACAACATAAACACGCCCTTGTTTACTGTATTCTAGCGATAATATTATACGATATTTTATGACCATAAGGACTGCTGTGGAGAATCAAATGTCGCACCAAGTGGTTTTATCGTAAATTTGTGTACAGTTACTTGTATGCTGATTGTATTCTGGTTAAAAGACACCCTGATGGTGGTCACAGAAGTGACCGATATGTGTTGGTGAAAAATAATATATGATTGAACATATTTATAAATGTGTTATTTGTTGGTTTTTATGTGTAAGTATAAAACATTATTTAAAGCACGGACAGGAACACACAAAGTTCTCTTTACAGTCTGTGATAATGAACGCCCAGTACAGCGCTAGAGTTGGAAGAGATTATTGTTGTGTGGGCCTGAAGAGAACTGAATATGAAAAAGAAAAGAGAAAACCAATGTGGGGCATCCTGTAATATGTGACGAGAGAAACAGCGGGTTATTTTGGATTATATTTGAAGATCTGAGGAGAGACGAAGCGAAGTTTAATTGTTTCAGAATATATGTGGACTCATGAAGAACTATAGGAGACAAATGAATAATCTGTACAAAAAAGAAAAAGACACAAATATGAGAAAATCTATACCACCCGGCGACAGATCAGTAGTGACACTCAGGTAATCACAGCGTTTTAATTAGCGAATTATATTAATTATTCAGATCACAGTTTATGCTAAATACAACTCAGTTTGCAAATTATTTGTGACATTCCACATGTACGAGTATGTGCTTCGAGTCGCCATGCAGACTATCGCCTCTCTGTAAGCTTACATTCAGCTGCGTGGTTCTGCTGTCTCCCGTCAGTCTCCTTGTCTTCGAGCGACAAGAGAGGGAAGGCTACAGTAATTCTGTCGCCAGGAGACTTTACACATTGCTCGCTATATACAGTATTCTCTGTCGCCGGTCGACCAGTCGCCGGCGACACTGTCGCCCGTGTGGTAGGGGCCAAAGACGGGAAACTTTTCGTCCTATTCAGAAAGACCGTAAGTCTGCAAGATAATTATTTGGCATCTCATGCTGCGTACTTGCAGCAGGTCGTTTGGCTAGAGTAAAATCCTCCAAAGACTTTGCAAGGTTTTAGTACATAATTCGTATTACAGAGAGGCGCTTTAGGTGTTCTTGGTGCCTCGTTTCGCCACTTCTGTACTTCAGCACTAGTGATTTATCCAGTAGACATGTTTCTATTTCAGCATCGATCCACGCCTCTCAGGCGTGTTATTTCGTGTAACACGTATTCCGGAATCGGCTATTCTTAATTGTACCATGCTTTGCTGCACTTCTGTTAGCCTGCTCTTCCCTCATTCGTCAGTTTCATTCTTCGCAGTTTATATTTATAACCCGTGTCTGCGGACTGTTGCACGGTGGACAGAACAAACACTGTCAGTTTTAAAGACCAACTGCACGGTCTAATTCATACAAAATCTTGAAGAACAAAGAAAGCCATTTTAACCTCAGCGCATATCGCCGGTGGCCTGAACGAAATTCGGACAGAATTCTCGACTGCGAGTCCAGTTGGATTAGTTTACTGCTGATAATTTACAGACTTGGATGAAGTGTTGTCACGAAAAAAGCCGAACAAAGAAGTCTCAAAAGGTTTGTACAGTATATTCTCCCATACTTTCTACGCCTGCGAGCTTGATAAATAAATATTTTTCAGTTTCTGGACCCCTACTCAGTATGAACTGCATGCCACTCGAGTGCGGTCTTGCGAACTAATGAGGTGAAAACTGCACTAGCGCCATCAAGTGCAGGCCTTGAAAATCGTGTGGGCGAAACCTTTCGCAGTACACGCAGTTACTGTTAGAATCAGTGTCTGAGAATATGATTAGGACAGCGTAGGGAGAAAATTTTTGGATTAGTACAGGTAAATGATGTGGCACGGGTAGCTCAGTCGGTATAGCGACTGACTACGGGCTGGACGGTCCGGGATCGTATCCCGATGGGGACGAGATTTTCCGCCCGTCCAGACCGGCCCTGGGGCCCACCCAGCCTCCTGTAAAATGGGTACTGGGTCTTTCCCGGGGGTAAATTGCGGCCGGGGCGTGCTGCTGACCACTCACGCCCTTCTAGTGACGCGGTCATGGAAGATTAGAGCTATACCTCTACCCACCCTCTGGGCCACAACGGGCGTGTAACGGTATCACTTTACCTTACAGATAAATGATAGAATAATAAAAAATTCACGTTCGAAAATCCTTCCGTGGCACATTAGTATTAGTATTGCTAGTAGTGACCGCCTCTGTGGTCTAGTGGTCAGAGTTTCTGGCTACAGATACAGAGGTCCCGGGTTCGATCCCCGGCGCTACCAGATTTTCTGAGTAGTAGTGGGTCTGGAACGGGGTCCAC
>Ga0131853_10006893_pt1 | contig 20529 bp, 17 predicted proteins | sample TergutLab28metaG_FD_92764 | JGI IMG/M metagenome (GOLD analysis project Ga0131853, IMG submission 92764) | Labiotermes labralis P1 segment gut microbial communities from Petit-Saut dam, French Guiana - Lab288 P1 (version 2) (version 2) | ecosystem: Host-associated > Arthropoda: Insects >...
TGTGGGGATTGGTTAGCAAATGTGTGTGTTGGTGTTGTTTTTTGTTGGTGAAATAATGTGGGGGGGGGGGTGGGGGAGGGAGGGGGGGGGGGGGAAGACGAGTGGTGCCGTCGCCCCGGGTGGCAGAGTCCAAGGGGCGACAAAATGAATATTTTACACACAAGAAATTGATTTTCTGCTCGCAACAATTTCTGAATTGTTGAACCAAACAAAGGGGAAGTTCAGTACGTAATTGTGATTTGTGATTTTTTTTTTTATTTCATGATTTCTAGTTAGATCTCACTAACCAGTGATACATTCTGCACGTGTATCTGTGTATTTTAAATTTTTTTGAAGTGATGTCCGTTGAAGGGTTTGGAACCGCAAAATGTATCATTGGATAAATAATATATAAAATGCTGTGTTTGGCTGCAATACCTCGTTTTGTATTTAGTTTATAGTTTTGTTTAGGGTGACCTAGCTAGCCAGTGCGTCATTGTGAACTCTGCCTTACTTGCACTTCACATAAAACTTTGTTCTATAAAAAGGAACCCATCATTCAAAAAAAAAAAAAGACTTGTGCACCAGATTAACTGTAGACCCGATTAGGTAAAGGTAAAAGTAAAACCGCCGTACACTTACCTAAGCAACATGCCAAAGTGATGTATGGAGGTACAGCTCCACTGTAAATGGTTAACTGCCGGCTATTACTGCTTTGTTTCCAGGGTAAGCGCACTGCATTCCAATTGGACAGGGGACTGGATGGGCACCAGCGCCTGTCTTACGCGGTGGCGAGAAGTCTCCCCTCCCCTACGGGAATCGAACCTCGTTATCCAGTCCTAAAGCCAGTAGCTTATTATCCAGAGTACCCGGTTTACCGGACCCCATTAGCAAATATAATATTTATCCCAGGCTTGCCCTGTTGTGATGTATATTTAACGAAATGGAAGGAAAATAATCTGTACATGAAGTGTCGTATGTTCTGTTTATTGGCCTTGCCACCAGCGGACATGCACTGGTGTTTTGACACTGCTTGTTCGTCTTGAAACTGTAGATTTAAATCTGTGACGAGGAGACGGGAGTGTCAATAAAATACTCCTGTAAACTGTGCGTACTGCATATTCAGTTGTGTTCATTTTACGTGCTACGGACAAGCGCTTATGGTCCCCCCCCCCAGTAACTTGCATGCAGCCGCAAGTAACAGGACGTCACATTCACATTGACCGAGCGAGCATATCAGCTTTATCACGATAATGCGACTGCGCATTCTACAGCTCTCTTGCAGACTTTTTTTTTTTTTGCAAAACATCGCATCACCCCGGTCTGTTAGCCCCCCCCCCCACAGCCCAGATTTGACTCCTTGCGACTTACGGGTTTTCCCAAAGCCAAAAATCGCCGTTGTAAGGGAGGAGATTTATGAATGCGACAGTCACACAGTACACAAGCTCAGTCATTGTCGTCTCACTGCCGTCTGACTAGCCCCACGGGATAGTGACTGTTCACGGATGCGCAGTGAGGTCTCCTCTGACAGGCTGCCGTATTACATCAAGGCCACGCGACCGGTTTTTCGAGATATTCAAAATGGTCTGATACTTTCCGTACATTCCTCGTACTTTCAAATAACTTCTGTCTGTGAATGCAATGAAGGCATGTGTGGGAGTGACTGTGCACCGGATGAGATCGGCTGTATGTCTCGGGCCCTTTACCTGCGGTCCCCGTTGAGTAGGAGGCAGGGTGGACCCCAGTGCCTGTCTGGACGCTTGGTAGAAGAGAGAAATTTCTGCTACCCAGCCAGTAGCTAGTCACTATACCGACTGAACTATCCCGGCTCCAGGAGTACCATAAAATCGTCCTTGATATCTTGCTTCTGGGTTCTTGCACAGAGTTGCTGCTTGTCGTTCGACGCAATACAGGCTTTCGTCTGCAGTGAGAGCAGCGTGCTTAACCAGCTTAACATTTATTGTAAAAGAAGGCAGGTGAATGGAAACGTGCAGTGCGCATGAGAAATGGGAACCGCGTACAAAAAGTCCGGACCTTGAAATAAATGGTCGATGTAGGTGTGGGTTTTATTAAGGTATGTCTTAACTGTGGTTACCATTGCTTATTAGAAAGAGGGGAAAACAAATAATCAAGATTTTATTACATAAAATTAGCATAGTCCTTTCAAAGAAAACGAAGTATAAACAACTACAGAAGGTTTCCCATTCGTCCTGTTTTTCCCCGGGACTGTCCCGTTATTGAAGGAAATATGTCTTGTGTCCCGAGAACTTTCTTCCGGAACGCCCAAATGCCTCACTTTCTGGTGTGGTAGATTTGTCCGGATCATACACCAGTGGTTAGCGAGTTCCTTGTCTGTTGTGTTCGGTTTCATGTGTGTGTTGGTGGAAGTCGGCATTCGGTTGGTAATGTTGGCAGTGTTGTGTAATTGTAGCGTGTACGTTGTGATAAACAGCACATTTTGTGTATCTTCCACAAACAACATGCCACTAAATTGTGTGTGCTGTACATACAGTCTGCTTGTCTGATGCCATATAATGTCGCTTTCCACCAGCCACACAACACAGCATCGCGTACTCTGGACTAAAACCCACCACACTTGCCTATTGTACACATCATTCCAGACTCTTTTAACTTCTGACATTTATAATCTATATATATCATTTTATTTTGTACCATTTTATACCATCGTCCTGCTTGAAATTCTAACCAATATGAATTTCAATATTGTGTAGTAATTTGACACGTTTGGCCACACTGTAGTCTTTTAACAGAAATGTCACCCTGAATTTGGACGTAATACCGGCGGAAACTTGTGGTTGAAAGTGTGGCAGTAAAATACGTCGGTGGAATCAAGTGCATTTTGTTGGTCCTTGATACACATCGCACAACTTTATTGCTGGATCCGTTTAGTGTTGATTAAAAATACAATGGCTGTTCATCGGCAAGAGGGTGTTACGTGGCACTTGTGGATGTATGAGTGTCAGTTCGCCTGTGGAAAATACGATCTTTGAAATGTTTCCCCTCTCCCCCGCCCCCCCCCAAATGAATGTTCTTTTTTAGTAGAGATTTCCGAAAATGTGGCAGGTTTTTCTTAAAGGTATTTCTGGAACTCTAGGCGTAATATACCACCAGAAGACTGGAATCTACCGTTTCTATGCCAGTTTCTGTTTAATCGCAGCTGACTACTGGTTGAACGTCAGAATAACAGGTTCAGTTGTTTTGGGTTGGAGGTCACGCAAACGTAAATATTTGCACTGCTAACGTTACTGGCGTTCATTGCTACTAAAACAGTCGCTGTGTTCGAAATGAATGCGACCTTTAGAAGTTAGCGCGAGTTCCAGGAAGTAGATCCGCTTCTACGGACTGTGCGATGAACCCGGGCGATCTGCCCACATCGCCGAGCTCAGTGCCCTTGTGAATTCCGAAGATATGCTGTCGGTATTTCACCAACTTGTCGTCGTCAATGTGGCGTGACGTCGCTGTGTTGACTAACCGCCGGCCTGTCGACACGAAAACCCTGGTTTGATCCCAGGCCAGTGCGTGTGGGATTTATGGTGGACAAAATTGTACTGGAACAGGTTTTCGTTTAAGTATTCGGTTTTCCCCTGTCAGTATCGTTTTCCTCGTTGCTCCAGGCTCATTCATCCATCCGTCACATGCTACATAATCGCAGCAGTTGCCCGGGTCATTAAATAACGCGCCCTTAGACATTCTTGTACGTGTTGAAGTTTCCTAGAAAAGAAAGAAAGTCGTAGGGAGCGTGTGTGTGTGGTGAACAGAGAGGCTGTTTTGTTTGGTACGTGCTGAGCTACCCAGACACAATTTTGGCAAAGTGCTGGGGTGAGAGGGCACAATGCAGTTCGATTGTGAATTTCCCACTTCTGCGTCCATTTGTGATCCATTGCATCACAGAGTTGTCGCATGAGCAGTACATTTATAAGTACTGGTTTATATTCTGATCTTCGTGGGGCATACAGATATTACGTGACACCTCCATAATGTACCTGTCAATAGTACTTTTAATTTTGCAACACATATAAGCATACGTTTTCTCAATCGTGGCTTGAAAGGGAATTTTTGGTGTTTTGGTTGCTGTTCAGTTTTGGAATCGCGGCTGTGGCTTTATGTCGTGTCGCATGGTGCATTGTTTTGTCAAGATGTTGACTTCGGTTTCTGCACATTTAGACATGTCAGAAGCCACAAAAGGAGTGTCTCTTTTATTGCTATTGTAACAGCAGCTGTGGAGTGAAATGCTGATATCATTCCAAAATCTTGTGTTAAGATGTCTGGATATGACCCATGCAGAGTTTCTGCTGCTTATGCCATTTGACGAATAGTCGGTATTCCTTCATTTCACAGCACACACACTTGGGTTATTAATTCATTGTTTACACTGATTCAAAGATGTGCAGGATGTATTTATGTTTCATATGATTCACACATTAAACACTGATTATTACCATAAACAGCATTAAGCATTTAGCCTTTGTAATGGACATAGGCAGTGTTCTTTGACAGGTGGAAACTGAAGTTTTTTGTATAATTTGAAGAATATCTTAAGAGGGTTCACCGTGAATGAGTGGCGTCAACGAATGAGTTGCAAAAGCACCTGGAAATTTAGTAAGTAGGTCAGTACATATTATTCACAGCAGCATTCCAGTGTAGTCTAACTTGCTGGAGATATGATTCAGTGACAGTACTTCCTAATGAGACCGTGTACTTGGGCTGATTATTTTGCAAAAAGTGCTGCAAATTAATGATTTTTTTTTGTATGTTTCAGCTGGACAGATTCAAAGAACCTCCTGCCTTTGGCCCAATGTGTGATCTTCTGTGGTCAGACCCCTTAGAAGACTTTGGCAATGAAAAGAATGCCGAACACTTCAGCCATAACAGTGTGAGAGGTTGCTCATATTTCTATAGGTAAGTCCTTTTGTTACACTGAATTTTATTGGGTATTGTGGGCATGTAGCTGTTATTGCTGTCTTTCGGTTCCTGCAGCCTGTATGTAATATGTGATCTTAGGTGTGTGGGTTTGGCCACATCATGTGATTTAATTTCTTCATACATTTGGCATACGTCACAGCCGCTGCCTTAAGGTTGAATGAATTGAAAGAGGATGTGGCTTGATGTGTAGGTTTTGCAGTGGTAATCAGGCTCATATTGTAGAATGTGTTTAACCGTGTGGCACCAGATTGAAGTGCCAGGTGTACTCTGGAAAGAAAAAAAAAAAAAACCCCCCCCCTGCAATTTAAATGACCACCTTTATTTTGCATGTTCTTGACAATGACTAGTCAGCATTTGGTTTTCTCAGCATCATGCTGTTTGTCAACTGTTGTCTACTTTCGGTGCCGCAGGGTTAAGAAGAAAGTTTGGTTGAAACAAGTTGAGACCAAACTTTACTCGTCTTGTATCCATCCCCATGGTTGAAGTTTTGACTCTTACATTGGCTTCCCTGGTGATATAAGGGGCACAAATTGAATTTTCAGTAGCTAGTGTAATGTCTGCTAAATGCTGTTCACTGTAACGAAGCTTGCTTTACTGAACATCATAATGCATGATCAGCTCTCCCAATTTGTATTCAGAAGGTCTTGAATTTTAATCATGACACTCAATGTCATGATTGATACATGTCTTGTATTCAGTTCTCATTCCCTCCACATGAATGCTGGAATGTTTCTTTACAATAACTTTTCAGCGAATTACATTTATCATGTCATTTAACAGAATATAACACAGGCAGCTGAAATTTGCTGCTTGATGGATGAGTGATGAACTTATGTACAGTATTATGAATGTCCACTCATGTTTTCAACTTTCGTCAATCAGCTTTTTTTCTTTCTCCTTTTATCTACCGGACATGCTGTGTAGAAATGTAATTGGTAGTTCTTCCATACTGTTACCAATTAATGATAATTAGGTGCCATACCTCTCATTTCTCATTGTCCATCATACCTGGTAATTAGATGTGAAGAAGATAAAGAAATTGCACTTTTTCACTTGTAATTACAGGTAAAAAAATATGCACACAAGGGCAGAGAAATACTACAGCCAAAATACAGACATATATGATAAAGTGCTCCTGTGCTTTTGACCGTGTGTGTGTGTGTGTATTTTGTGTTGTTCTCGTGCCATTAAAATGGATATACTATTTTCACATGTTTATATGGGTAGCAACTGTATGAAATGATTCCCCATTGCATTTCAGTGGATATATTCTGCTAATTTATATTAAGATAGTAAAGTATCACTTATTAACATACACTTATATAGTACTTCCCTTCGTAGTATTTGCAACTTAATTTCAATAATTTACGTTTCTCATGAACCTTGACCTCGGCTGGGAAATAAAACAGCCAGTCACAGTAGGGGGTTTCGGATAGCTTCACTGAAGCCTTGAAATTGTCTCTTGACAGTAATGTGAAAACTTTGTCCTTATTGGGAGAGTTGCAGTGTCATCCAATTTTTTTACTTTAGTCAAGTACAGTGAGTGGTTCAAAAGATGGCTAAACACTTGTAAAAATTCGTGAGTCTACCGCTACACCATGTGACACAACCATAACTTGTTGGAAAGCAGACAAATACAGCTTGCAGACTGAACAGCCTTAATGCTGTTGTACGGTGTTATTCTGATTGGTTTGCTCAGGCTTTACATGGAAGTAAACTGGTTATAACTGTATTGTCATGCTGTAAAATTCTTTACAGTGGTGAGGATAATGAAATTGGACAAATTTTTATGAGTGCAAGAATTCTGGTTTCAGGTTTTTTTTTGGAATATACCATTGTGTTGATTGCTTAGTGTTCCCTGATGCTTTTGAATGAATGTGTTGCCTTCGTCTTCTTAAGGATTGAAGGGTTCATTCCTCTTGAACTGCTCAGCCCTTGAATGTGAAGGCATCACATTCCTTTGAAATGACAGGACACACTAACCTGTTGACAGTGGAGACATCCCACAAAATATGAATCCTAAAGGTTTCTTAAGATTTATTGAACTGAAACTACTCTCCCAAGATACGCTTTCAAAGCAAGGATGGGGCAATCATTTATATGAGACCTTAAATGCCATTTCGAGTCTATTTCTTGGCACCATTTGCATTTCCCATGTTACTAACATGCTGCACTTCCAGGTGTTCATTCTCAGGCACTGCATGTGTTACAATCTGTCAAACAGTTGATCTATTAAAAAAAAAAGCAGCCTTTGAAAAATTCTGATTTTGTGTGGAGTCCGTTGATAACCAGCATTTCATGCTTCACCTCTCGTTTGTGTTTAAATTCCATATTTTAGTTGTGGTCGAAATATACTATGCATCAGGCCAGAGAAGTAATTTTTTATTTTCTCTTTTCATTGCACCAAGACATTAATATTAACACCTTGTTCCAAGTAGAGGTCACTGTATAGAAAACTCACATTGAAACCGTCTGAAGTACCTAATCCTTTGTGGGTTCTGGTGGCTGTTTCATCCAATTTAATACAGGAGGTCTAAGAAACTGACCATGCAGTTCCATATTCGTTCATGGTGTGCTCAGGGACAGCTTTACCTTTACTTAATCCTTTATGGTAGTACCTGAAGGGAAGAGATCACTTACAGATGGGGTGATAATATTGAAATGATTTATTAAAAAAAGGGAAGGGAGGAGGGAGGGAGGGAATGAACTGGACATATCTGGTGCAGGATGCTTGGACCAGTGGTGACCAGTTGTGAATATACTAATGAATCTTTGGGTGCCAGCAAATATGGTGAAATTCTTGACCAGTGGAGTAGCCATTAGTTTGGCAAGGGCACTCTGCCCTGTGTGCTTATTTGGTTACTTGTGGTTCATATTGCTTTCAAGTAGTCCAGTGCAGGTACTTACCGAGCTCTTGGATTAAGATACATGTTTTGAATTTTAATGTCTTTGGATTTACACATAATTACATCAGATAGTAAATAGCATGTGATACAACATTTACATATCTTTATGTGCTGTGCTGTGTCTTTACTTCTGGCAAACACTTCAGCATGTTTTTAACTGTATGTTATACTGTTGGTTTATGATAATGGAAATTTCTGCAGTCTTAACTGACTGGACAAAGCTTATAGCTACACCATTATTCTGAGATGCAATCATGACTCTTAAAGCACAAGTTCTTAAAGGTGGTATGGCATTGTATATTATTAGTTAGGCAAATGCTGTGCAGGACAGACAGTTTTATAGTTTGTGGTAATGAAGTGGCTTATTGAAATATGAATCAGTTTCATGTCTTCTTTTTATACTCTTTAAAAAAGGGCACACATAAAGTAGATGTACATTAATATTTGATTTATGGTGTTATGTTAATGAACACTATCCTGCAAAATATGTAGAGGTTAAGCAGCCAGTTGGCAGGATCCTATCCCACGTAAGAAGTCAAGTGTACTATGGCAAGGTTCAATAGTTATTTCTGTGTGGAATTTGTAAAGCCTACATTCCTGTTACAGACTTCAAGTTTTGCCATACTGATCTCCTTTATGCCTTATTTAGGTACTGTAATTTTATAACGTAATATTGCAATGAATTTATAATCTCTAGGCTTTAACATCTGGTGTTCAGTGCATTGGATCTGCTTTTGGGGTTAGAATGAAGATTACTCTACATTTTGAGAAATTCTACACTGCCTGTCTTCAGGGTTAAGTAGTCTTTGGGTTACCACAGGTCCCTGGCAGTGGGCCATATATAGGAGAGTGATAGCCAAGTTGGTCAGGGAGCATACAGCAATGCAGTTCACTGTTACAGATCTGTAGAGAAGTGTGATGGCCAGATCGATGAAAGGTGATCTTTACAGATCTGACTGTGGTTGGGGTGTGAGAAGGTGGTAACCTAATTGATTACAGAGTTGACCCTGCTGCCTCACTGTTGGTTGGCTCCACATTTCATTCCTCACTGAGCTTCTGATGTGCCACCCCATTCCCAGATCTATGCATGGGGCCTCCTGTTTCCCCAGACCCATTCATTCTGAAGGTGGAAAATACATTTACTGTATCATTGGGAAATCTTTGTTTGTGTATGTGGCCAATAAGCCAAAAGCTGATTCAGTGCTGCTAAATGTAATTTAGCTCATCATTCAGCATACATGACTCATGGTGGTAGTGATGGCAGCAGTGGTGATCGTGGTGGTGGTGGTGGTGGTGGTGGTGGTGGTGGTGGTTAGGACAATGACAGTGACAGGGAGGATTTTATTTTCAGTTTACTACAGATTTTAACATAGTTGAAACTGTTGGATGTAATGCCAGAGATAAGCGCCATTAACACATTGATATTAGTCAGTGCATAAGTAATACTTTATGCAGGCTTTGTTGGGATCTCACTGCACACTGGTGTTCCTATTTCTGAGCTCCATTTGTGCTTTAGTTGATACCATCAAACCAGAATATCAGTATTTCATGCAGGTGCCATGTTGTTTTACAATCTAAAAGAAAAATTACCTCATTAAATTTGGATGCATGAAGATTTTTTTTTTTGCCATATAGTATTGATGGACTGTTTATTAAATTATGGTATCACATTTCAGTGCCTGAAGTGCATCCCACAAAAAACCTTTCAGGCATGCCATGAAAAGGCACGTACGAAGGTTTGATTGTTGTTGCGCAACGTGCTGTCAGATACTGTAACATTTCTAATGTACATAGTTTGTCTTTTGTCCTCCCCCCCCTCTCTCTCTCTCTCACCCTTTAAGTATGGCTTGTCATTTAGTTTGACCTTCTGTCAGTCTTGATCAGGTTTATCACTCCTCTCTTCTTTGTGGTGTCAAAGAGGTGGATCATTTGTGTCTTATGACATATATTCACAAGGCTGTCCAAACTACATGTTCTTTGGCAGATTTTCCATGAACGATATGAAAAATGCATTTGCTCATTGCTTACATCACACATTCTTTGTTTTCAGTGATGTGTATATTTCTTTTAATCTTCTTCCTCTATCTTTAATATACATAAACAATGTAATCAGTAACAGGCCACATTAATTTCATAACTGATACATGCAAATTATTGCATTTAAAGAAGACACAGAATTAGTATTACTTTTGAGATTTGGATTCAAAAAATGAAAAGATTTTATGTAAGTGTGCTTGGTAGGCATGTTTGCAAAAGTGCAAAAAGCACCTGTTAGCTTCATCGTGTCTGTCTGTCTGTCTGTCTGTCTCTCTGTCGGCTGTCTGCATGGAACAGATTGGCTCCCACTGGATGGATTTTCATGAATTTTGATTACTTTTCAAAAATCTGTCAAGAAAATTCAGCTTTCATTACAATCTGACTACAGCAAGACCTAAGAATATTTATAACTGTGTCAGGCAAACATTGTATAGAAATGCAAAACACATTTTATGACCGATAACCATCCACCCCCCTCCCCCCCAAGGATCGTGCGGTGTAGGAGATAATGTGGAAAAATATGGTAGAGCCAGACAGGCAAGAGATGACAATATAATATGGCACATGTGCCTTGCACACTGGATAGCTCAAGCTATAGCAGACAGACACGCGAGTGTTTAATACTTATTGGTTTTCCAAAGCAGCAGTGATTTCATGAATGCATTTAAGTGTTAATTTGTACATGCATTGCCTGTCTGTTTTTCACATTTGCCCCAATGGTGTACTTGATGATATGACCTCTAAACATTAAATTGCTGTATACATTAATACTATATGTGATCTCCTGACAGCCACCTGCCCTGTAGGAGGGAAGGAGAATGAGCAGCCTGGTGGATTGTGTATAAGTAATGTTTGTTGCTGTTTGCTAACCTAAGAAACAATTTTTCTGAATCCATATGCAGTGCCTTGAATTTTTTGTTTTTAAAATCTAGTTGCTGTTTAGCATCATCTCTGCTGATCTGCTGATGGAAGAATTCAATTAGGGAAGAAACACTGAGTGGAACACATGCTTAGTTACAGTCTTTGTATTTGATGTATGTATTATCTTTTCCAGTTATGCTGCATGCTGTGATTTCCTTCAAAATAACAACCTGCTTTCCATAATTAGAGCACATGAAGCCCAAGATGCAGGGTAAGTTATCCTTATATTTTGGTAACTATCACAAACTTACATGTTCTTGGTAACATATAGTTTGCATAAATTCAAGCGTACTTAATGCCTCTTGTTGTTAGAATGTGTGTACACTGTGCGGAGTGCAATGTGTGCTTTTTGCCTTTTCATTTCATCCCCACGTTTGATATGATAATGGATCGCATCAGAGCCCCTCTGCATCTATGTTCAGGAATTCTTGAATGAGAGATTTCTTTATTCTTAGATAAGCACTTAATATGTCCATCCACATTGTTTGCCAGAAATACAGCTTAGCAAGTGCCGTATTCATTATATATTTAAATTTAAACAGTCTTTCGTATATATGCACAGAATTTGCTTCTTTAATGTGGAAGCTGATACTCTGGAAATCCTGATACTTCTCCAGTTGAGGAGAATAGTCCGAAGTTCAGAAGTTTCAGCACTGATAGCACACAGTAAGCATAGTGATTCTGTGATTTTATCTTGTGTTGTCTGGACTTCATTGAGGCCGTCAAGTTATTGTAATAGCTTCAAAAGATTTCACCATGAATAAAGAAGGTGCCACAGGCAGGGGGAAGCATGTAACAGTAGTGATGCATCAGAAACTTGAATTAATTTGGAAGTTTAGTAGTGGTGAAAGCCACAGTGTGATTATGGCAGAATACAATAAAGAATAAAATAAAGAATTACCTATTAGAATTTAGGTCATTATAGGTGCTGTTCGATAATCCAGAAAATTTGGTAATCTGGCATCTGTTTGTTCCCACAGGTGCCAGATTAAAGGAATTCTATTGTACGTAACTGTTCAAGTTGTGTGTCTGATTGTATAGCACATTTTGTGCTGCTGTGGCTAAATGCTTGCTTTCTGCTCCCCCTTTCCCAAGTAATTAAATAACTTGCTGACTGACCATGCATAAAGTCTGTCAGAAGCTGACAGTTGTTCACCCAGTAAAAAGTCCATTACATGGTTAATGAAACCAAAATGTTCATTACCACATCCACAAGTACCTCTACAGCACTGTTTCTTGAGTCAGTTGAATCCAGCCCTCGCCCTCATTGTCTTCTTTCCTTCAGATCCATTTAACTGTTATTCTTACAGCCATCCCAAAATCTTTCATGTTGTCTTGTCCATTTATCAGTGATAAACAACAAAAAGTGGCATCACAACTTTATGTGGTATTTTTTTCTAATCTTATCTCTTTCTCAGTTTTTGTACTTTTTAATCAGTAACTTGCCAAAATGTGTTTCGTACAAGAAGAAATCCAAATCTTCTTCTTCTTCTTCTTCTCCTTCTTCTTCTTCTCCTCCTCCTTCTCCTTCTCCTCCTCCTCCTCATCCTCCTCCTCCTCCTCCTCCTCCTCACTGTGGGCTTTGGCCTGATGAACAGTGTCCTTCCATTTTTTCCTATCTGCCACCAACTCTCTCCATCTTTTCACTCCCAGCACTTGAAGATCTCTTTCTACTTCCTCTTTCCATCTTTTCCTGGGTCTTCCCCTTCTTCTCGTCCCTTCCAGTTCTCGAGTGAAGATCTTTTTGGGCAACCTGTCCTCCTCCATTCCCTCCTTATCCTTTGCCCTTTTATCCATTTTACTATATTTTCTCCTTTGCTTATCTCATCTAGTTCTCGATTCGTCCAACTTTTCCATTCCCCGTTTTCATGTTCAGTACCATATATTCTTCTAAATATTTTCCTTTAAAAAATTAACATAGCTTGTTTTTCTTTCTTTGTCACCATCCATGCTTCCGCTCCACACAACACTACCAGTCTTATTAGTGTCTTATATTATATAATTTTAGTAACTCTGGATAAAAGTCAACTCCTGAAGAGACTTATAGCGGCAAAATAAGTTCTATTGCCGGCCAAAATATGTCTTTGTATTTCTTTTTCTACACTTATTATCATACTGATTAGTGTACCCAAGTATATGGACTCGGCTACTGCTTCATAAGTTACACCATTTATGGTTGCACCTTTCACTGATCTTCATGATGGGGACACTGAAAATCTCATATATTTGGTCTTGTCTGGGTTTATTACCAGGCCCTCTCTACCTGCTTCTCTGCTTATCCCAGCACACATTGCTTCAAGAGCTGGAAGGCTCCTTGCAATTACCAAAATATCATCGGCATATCCACAGATTTGTGTCAGTCTGTTCAAAATCATATTGCTTTGTTCCAGGTTTTTCAGTGCTTTGTGGAGAACGAGGTTGAACAGTGTTGCAGACAAACCGTCTCCCTGCCTAATCCCTCTACCTATGACAAATGGGTTACTTATTTTCCCATCCACTATTACTTTGCCTTGGGCTCCTTCAAGTGTCATTTTCATGAGCTGTTCTATATTTTGAAATCCAAATATGCAAGAAGAAATAATATCAGCAGCCTCTGATTAACAGAAATCTGGCAGTTTTTTATACTCATTTTCATGGTCCTTTCTTTCTCATGCTGACAGTTCATAAAATGCAATTAAATGTTTTATTTTTAGTGCATTATTCTTTATGAAGTAAATTTAAATGTACTGTATAGCAGCAGTAATAGTACTGTGACATGGCTGAGGAATGTTGTGAGTTTGTTCATATGTAGCAGCCTGTCAGTCGCACTGCGTGTGGAGCTTTGTTATGTGGCCTTCTCACATTGTAATAGTTATGAAGCTTGCTCTCCTTTCAGAAGACAAGAATGTACAGTCTTTCAGAATATAGAAAACTTTTCAGCCTGTCAAAGAGGTGTTTGCCCAGAGTACTCCATCCTTTGTTTGAGCATAGTTATCAACCTGAATGTGATATGTTCCTCAGTTAGCACTCCGATCAGCAATAAGCAGACAAGGACTGAGGTTGGGTACATTTCCTGTGAACAGCAGTCACATGTTTTATATATTGTTATTTCATGTAAAATCATCAGCACTAGGGTTTTAACTAAAGTATCGTTCAGTCAAAACACAACAATATATTCAATAATAATTGAATATATTGTTGTGTTTTGACTGAATGATATGTTAGTTAGTACTACAACACAACGGGATGTCTCCTGTAAAAAATTTTTTAACCAGGGCTTTTTTTTTTTGTAATTTTTTATTCTTTCCCACTTAGTCGTCATTTCAAATCACTTAGTAGTAGTGAAAATATTCAGTTTTTAGCATATTTAGTCAACCATAAATTTTGCAGCCCAAGAAATTAAAAAAATAAAATTTTGGAAAAACTTATGTTAATCATTTAACTACAGACATATTCTTTTATTGCTTCATAAGCAAAGATGGTCTACAAAAATAAATACAAGGAGTGTTTTATGTCTTTGCTTTTTTTTTCTGCATTCAGAAGTTTATGGGTAAAGAATAACTGGGGGACATGACATTATATTTTGTGGCCCAAGATGTCAAGTTGGGATCCCTAATTGGGCCCTCAACTTGTGTTGAGTTTGACAGGCCTGATACACAGTGATATACTTGGAAGTGAAAGTTGTTGTCACCTCCAGCCGGTATTCACATGGTACATGATTATATCAGTCAATTCCTACTGGAGACCACTGACTGAAATTTTTCGTTGTTTTTTTTGTCATTTTCCTGTGTCAGATGATGAGACAATACATTAAAGCAGGCTGTGATCATTTCCTTAGCTATTGATTTCAGTTATCACACTTGCTGTCATTCCATGCTGTGTATAGTCTGTGTTTGATATATCTTGCTCTTGCAAGTGTCAGAACAGTTATTCTGTGTAGTATTCAAATGAATATGTTCGTTGTCAGCACCTAACTTGCATTGAGGAGTGCCGCTTTCAAAACTGACCTATTACAGCTACCCTGACAGAAGTGTTGTGGGTTTCTGCAGTGTCTGTATGTAATGCTGGGAGAGTACTTTCAATTATGCCAGTACCACTTCTCTGAGATTATTTTTTCTAGTTTATTGTTCACTGTTGTCCAGTCACTTGGTTCTGAGCTAGAAGCATTCTTGTTGCATAGCAAACAAGCTTCACAGTACCAGTAATACATTCTGCTGGACCTTTTTTCTACTGTTGAAACTGAATTACTGGTCTGTTTCCAGGCCACCCATAATGTTTATTATGATCCCATTATTTACAGCCTGTAATTTTGTCTATAAATTTCATTCCAGAGTCTATAAGTATGAATATACAATAGTTATATTTTTGATCTGTCAGTATGACACAGAATACTTGTTTGGATGATATTTCATGATGTATACCTAACATACTGCTGCTGGCTTCTTGTGATGGATGAATGATGCTTAATGCGCTGCAATAGAATTATTCGCTACGTGAGACAGATTTCCACGAAAACCCCGTCCATGTTTGGGAGCACTCCCAAAAAATTAAATTAGTCAGTAATGTTCACACTGTCAGGAACCAGTATTTATCATTCTGTCCCTGTATTTATTTTTTAATCACATTGGAGTATGAACAGCATATTAAAATTGCATTATGTTTTCGGTTGGCATAGTAACAAATTTATATTTTTCATTGCTTGTAGCTGTAACTCTGTTAACTGACCATAAATGGCTGGTTTGTGTCTTGTGTTGCGTTGCAGTTACCGAATGTACAGGAAAAGTCAGACAACGGGTTTTCCGTCACTCATCACAATCTTCTCAGCACCGAACTACCTGGATGTGTACAATAATAAGGTATATACCTGCCTTGTTTTTTCTCTGTGTAAACATTTCATAGCAGGTGCAAGGTACCCAGAAAAACTGCAGCAGTTCAGTGCGCAGAACACTGATAGTTTTCTTGGGTGCAGAAAGAAGCATATAGTTGTGAAGAGAGAGAAAACCAACAAGACGCAACAATTAGATGTTTATTATCAAATTCTGTCTCAACATGTTTCGGGCATCATTATGCCCATCTTCAGGAGAACAAAGATCGTGTTACTGCATATGGTGTACTGCGCTGGTTCTGCTGGATGTGGTTGGTAGCTGTTGTGGGGCGCTGCGTTGTAGGATGCGAGTGAGGTTGATAATAGACATCTAATTCTTGCATCTTGTTGGTTTTCTCTCTCTTCACACTTCGCTCATGATGCACGGTCACAGGAACCTAAAGCAAGCATATAATTCATTAATGGTAGCTCACTTAATATGGAGAGTGTAAGTTTGTCATCTTTGTGTGAACCCATATTCACCGTGAGGTCTTCCACCATCATAAACTTTCTGTGAACAGACCACAAAGTTGTCACTGTAATCTTTTCAGCACAAGCTTGGTATGTAACAGTAAATAAAACACAGCACTTGATTAAGGTGATCAAGAAAGCTACATGTTTCATTTGTATAAAACAAACATTATCGAACTTCGTACTTCAGAACTGTGTAAAGAAGGAAATCATATAACTAGAGCCGTACATTCAGTCAGAATGCTTATGGGCAAGATCTCGTCCGTGCATAAAATATTTACAGAAATCACATTTGGGAAACATTTTTACAAAATGTAAAAGTATTGTAAAACATTATTAGTTAGGAAAAAGTAAGACATAAAATTCTTAAAATTGGAGGTGTGTCCACAATAAAAGTGTCAGAATTGATGATTGGTTGGACACATGGGTGATTAAAATAGAAAGTTGTAAGTCAGTAGTCCATTGGAGCTATAGTACTATAATGGTATCTGTAATAAGATGGTGTACTGTAATGAAACGTTATGTACAAGAAATGTAAGTTGTAAAGAGAGTGAGGAAAGTAATTTATGCCAGAAATTGTACATTGACGTGTCATTTGAAACTCCTGAACAGTGTACAGATTCTGTACTTGGTAAATCTTACAAGGTGCAGGAAACATGAGTAAAGCTTTGCTTACATATTGCGATATTCTGTGGTTTGCAGGCAGCAGTGCTGAAGTATGAGAATAATGTGATGAACATACGACAGTTCAACTGTTCCCCACACCCATACTGGCTGCCCAACTTCATGGATGTGTTCACATGGTCATTGCCATTTGTTGGTGAGAAAGGTAAGCTCCGTTGTCCTTCTGCATAGTGGTTCATGGTAATGGCTGACAATGGAAATCTCAAGATACTCATTTTGAACTATTTTACTACCAAGTTTATTCTTGTAGGATGTGAAGCCTTGTATACAATTCCAGGATTGTGTAGTGGTTTACTGCCTGAATCTTCAGGGTACGCAGAATCACAGAAGACTGTAATTCTGATGTTACCACCATGAAAACCACAAAATTTCAGTATTGATGTAAAAATGCCATGTGCTTAAGTTAGAGAATGAAGGAGTACTTAATACTCATTTTTGACTAAGGTCACACAGCATTATACAAAAGTTCAGCATGTCTTTACATAAAATCCAGTTATAGTGTCTTATTCAGCATGTCTTTACATAAAATCCAGTTACAGTGTCTTAGTATCCACCCTAACTGAAATGAATGGGGAATATACGGTGGTGAATTGAATGAAACATGGATGAGGAGTTGCTAAGCTTTGGAGCATATCTCAAGCTATTCAATTGGTTTTCATATCTTTATGCTGGATATTGGTGATACCTATTTAAATATAAAACATTTGTGTTGACTTAAGTCAGTTCCCCCTTGTGCAAGATGTTTTTATTATCTTTAATCCTTTGCAGTGACAGAAATGCTGGTGAATGTCTTGAACATCTGTTCAGATGATGAACTCATGTCTGATGGAGATGATGCCCTGGAGGAAGGTATGTTTGCATCATCAGTATCTGTGTTTACTCAGCCAGTATTGTTTAGAAGGGACATTTATTTTGCCTGATAACTGCATTAGAACAGGATTATGACATGTTGATCCAAGGATTATTATTACCATAATATAGAAGACTGATTGTTGACAATTATTTGCAAATCATACTGTTGATATTCTGCTTATGGTTCAAGTGATACATGTGTACTTAATTTTTAAAGCAGTTTCTTCTCTGGATTTGAATCAGTGTTAGTGAAGTGTTGAAGTACAAATGTGCAAGTCCATATCTTAGAGGGAAGTTGTCCACTGATGTTTTGTAAAATTCTGATGGGTCACCATGCTCCAAGTTCTAAATAGTAATAATCATAGACAGTGTACATCTACACTAAAGTCTTGAAGTTGTAGAGTCTCAATGTTTAGGATTTCAGTTGGTTGTAATTGCCCATTTTGGTAGCATTGTATCAACCTCTATTGTCTGATTGCAACAAACTTGGATGAGACCATGTGGCAGGTGATTGAGCTCCTTGCCCCCCACCCCCAATTCTGCTGTTTGCACAGACCACTCTCAACTCATTCAACCTCTTGGCTTTCATTAAGTGAAGGTTGACTGCTTGTGTGGTGCGTGGAATGAGACTGCTTCAGTCAGTCAACGTGTTTACACCATTAAAAATTGTTTGTATTGTATTAAAATGCCTTTTACACTTCATGAGGTTATTTTATATTTTTATTATTGGTATTTCTTAAAGGACTTGGAACCATACAGATGTTTTATACTGCAAATGGATTCCAGTGTGTGTGATTGTGATTCTGATGCCTGTGATGGTTGTATCAGTTTCAGTTAATCACCAACATCAAGACTCTACAGTTATTTAACTAGCAATAGTTGCATAATCATTCATTCATGTCTACTTACTATCATCAAAAATATTTCTATATTTACACCTGTTCAGTAACTTGTCACATTTATGGTAAAGCATTGCCATAAACAGCTTAGTATAACAGGTGAGGTTTTGGCAGTTTGTTTTGTAAGCAGGAGCATGTCACATTTTGGAGTGTGTCATCACAACTTTTACTTACTGGCTGTAGTGCCGAAATTAAATTTATATCTTACTCACGTCTCGACACGTAATGTACTTGAGTAGATTAAATACATTTGTAGCTCTACATCGAAATCACCTCTTTTGGAGGGAGGGCAAAGTTGGTGATGCCTGTTGAAAAAGGCTTCATATTAGTATTGTAAAATTTGTAATTTTACAGGACTTGAAGGTCAACTAGCAAAAAGAAATTTGTACATGTTCTGATGCTGGCTTTCTGACCTGCTGGGACTGCCAAGTCCCCCCCTTACAGCTGCTTATATCCACCTTAGGCAACATAAATTCCTTGTTTTCTGTTGGAGCTTATACACCTTTCACTGAGCCTCTATCCAAAAACAAGAACTCAGATTTTAGAGGTTTGAAATGTAGACAGAAGATGTTGCAGTTCGGTCATCTCAGTTAGGTGCCATAGGAAAGAAAGGGAATATTTTTTTTAAATTGCCGTGACACATTTGAGGCACAACATAAGAGAAACATATTCAGATTGGCGTCATGCCATGAGAGGTCTAAATGTAGCATATTTTTAATGGAGTTTTTGCTAATGTATTGCTTAGGAAATAACTTTCTTTTGAAGACGTTAGTAGTAATACAGATCAAGTTTTTTCTCTATACTTTGCAGTGGTCAGCCTCTCTCAATTTTATGGTCTGATGAGTTGCAGATTAAGGTTTAGAGTTTTTAGGGAAAAGTATGCATAACATAATACTATAAATAAATATAGTTTGTTTGTAATGAATATTGAACTAACTGATTTGAATTCATTGTCATTCCTTTCAATTTGGATAACTCAGATGGTAAGAAACTGTTCTTAATATATTGCCTTCATGTAGGTGTGTGTTTAGTAGCTGGACTGCACAGGTTACAAGTTAATTACCATTATTATTATTATTATTATTATTATTCAATCAATTTTTATTGTTCTTTTTAAATTATTTGTTATATGTTCTGTTGGGTTTTCAGAGCACAACCCAATTGCTGCCAATACTGGTTAAACACGTTTATGTTTTTTATGTATTCTTGTCCTTAATAGAATTTCATTCACAAGTTTTCAACAGCCATTTTCATTGATGAGTATGTAAATGTACTGCTGTGTGCTTTGGTTAAGATTATGGCAGTGTTAATCGAGTTATATGTCTGAGAAGTCTAATCCTTTTTATGTTTGAAAAAGGTGATGTGGGGCATGGACAGATGTTGGTGAACGTTGTTCTGTTGTTAGTTATGGAAGGGTTTTAATGACAAAGTATGTGTTTGGCACCCACTAATGCAGCAATACTGCCAAGAAGTGGGCCCACAGTTGTAGATAAGACAAGTTTAATAGTTACCAATGAATTAATTCTCCATAGTATGCATGGAGTATTGGTTAGAGTGAAAAAAATATATAGATATATATATGTGTGTCTAGAAATACTAAATTCCTTATTAAAATATAACCAACTAATTGCACGAATATGTGATACTAAAATCTTATTTACACATTAAAACACGTCACTTGGTTAAAATAATCCCTACAACTCCTACATGTTTCAGTCTGTCAAGACCATCTTCAGGGAGTTTTGTTTTGCCTTATTTTGAAGTTGCTAATGCTTCTATGCTTAATATATATGGTACTGCAGCAGCATGTGTGTGACTGTGTAGGTTGTGGCTGTGCTCCTTTGCTGGTGTGCGTCCTGTACGGAACCGGCACAATCAGTACAGGACGCACACCAGCAAAGGAGCACAGGCACAACCTACACAGCCACACACATGCTGCTGCAGTACCATATATATTAAGCATAGAAGCATTAGCAACTTCAAAATAAGGCAA
>Ga0131853_10006894_pt1 | contig 20529 bp, 16 predicted proteins | sample TergutLab28metaG_FD_92764 | JGI IMG/M metagenome (GOLD analysis project Ga0131853, IMG submission 92764) | Labiotermes labralis P1 segment gut microbial communities from Petit-Saut dam, French Guiana - Lab288 P1 (version 2) (version 2) | ecosystem: Host-associated > Arthropoda: Insects >...
GTGGAATGTAAAAACAAAGGTGATACCAGTAATAATAGGGGCGACTGGGACTATTTCAAAGTCATTCAGAAAATACATGAGCAACATACCAGGAAAGCATGAAGTCAAGGAACTCCAGAAAACGGCCATATTGGGCACTGCACACATACTTCAGAAAGTACTAATGTAAAAGTACAATAGATTCAACACTGAAACTAACGATATAAGCACCATGAATAGTAACACCAGAATAGCTGCAACACTGTATTCCCCAGGGACATAGTTTGTCTCAGGAATATAAGTATAAATACCCTGCATAAAGGAGATGATGATGATGATGATAATAATATAGCAAATAATTCCTTGTTTTGAAATTTGTATAGCAACAGCAATGTATTAACCTTTTCACAGTTGGAATTAAATGCCACCAGTCTGTAAAATGCATGGTATACAACAAACTGGAACTCAATAACCCTTATTTACATTACTTCCTATGGGCAGAATTTCCCTGTTTAAAGGGGATTCATTTTAAGTAGAATTTTTCTGATCCCAGCTAACAAGTGAGGAGTAACTCCTTTACCTGTCATGCTCATACAATAAATAAATAATTAATTAACACAGCAGTGAAATATAGCTTACTGTTGGAGAACAGACATCAGTCTGAGCTGGAACTGAAGTTGGAGTAGTAAGGCTAGCTGTAGTGGCAGTACCAGTGCTGGTTGTGGTGGCCACCACTGTACGAGTAGGTGCCGGTGCAACATCTGTCACCACCACAGCACTAGTCATTGTGGCGGCATTAGTTGTGGTGGGAACTGGTTTGCTAAATGAGGGAACTGCATTTGCTGAACCTTGTTTTTGCTGTTGCTGCTGTTTGCTGGTAACAGATTCTCCAGGTTTGCAAATCACAGTCCCACTCACACCAGCAACTTCACCATTTAGCAGAATATCATCAGTCTTAGTGGATTTGTCAGCCATACATTTGACAACAGGAACTGTCCTGTAAACAAAACATGTTTGAATTCTGGAACGCAAAAAACTTGTACAGTATTCAGTAGTTAGTACTGGAACCTTGAATGAAAGTGGCCAATTCTGTGAGGTAAATGTAACTTCTATAAAGATTTTTTGAATAAGAAATATATACGTTTACACTGGCTAGGTTCAACACTTGTATCACATGCTAACTCAGATTATACACCAACACAAATATAGATTTTAGGTTCTCACGACAGTGAATAGGTTGTCATCCTCCAGGACGTGATTTTGTGTGGTCTAGAATTAGAGTGACCTTTTAGAGAAGCTGCAACCTCCATCACTGGTTCCTATACCATGATGATGAAGGTTGCAGCATCTTCTGAAACACTGGCATAATTCTGTAAGACTATATGGCATCACATCCCTGAAGTCAACCATCATTGTGCTACAGCTAATTTAACTTTCATATTCTAGTTAGGAATAAACAAAACAAAATGTGGAATTATTTTAAATTGTAACTTTTGAAGACTTTTTCTAAGCCAGCATCTACCCTACGCTTACATCAGCTTACACCAACGTTCATCTCAAAACAGCAGCAAACATGATAGGTAAGGATTTTCCATGCTTTGAAACTACAACTTCATTTCATAAGCATTTTCACATAAATGCATGCACAAAGAAATGAACATGCATGGTCACATAAAAAAATGCATCAAGATATGTGTTCAGATTTGCAGGCATAATTTATAGTAGTACAGGTGTTCAGACTTTTATTAACCCCACGTACAAATATATAATACACAAGGTACAATAAAAGGCAGGTTTTACTGTGCGTCTCATTTGACACCCAAGGACTAGGAACAGTCACGTACTCAGGTAACACAGAGACGAACCAGAACTTCCCTACAACTGCCCATGTGACTTACAACAGATTTAAATAAACAATTCCATAAAACAGTGTCAAAATTTGCAACATGTATGCTCATTAAGCCCTTAAAAACACTGATACTAAAATGCAGAGAAATTATGATGTTATGTACTGTGTGACCACAAATTATGTTCATCAGTGACGGACACTGTGCCTCTGGTGCACACACAAACATACATACTTGTCTGGAGAAGAAGGTGGAGTTTGTGAAACTGTATGTAGGCTAGGGTCACTGCTCGTCCCCACATCTTTCGCTTCTCTGTCACATGACACTGCAGAGGATTGAGCTTGGACAGATAGTGGAACTTGACTAGGTTGCTGAGATGGTGGTGGAGGTGGTGGTGGTGGCTGTTGTGGCTTCATCTCAGGAACAGAGGCTGCCTTCGGAATAGGAGATGCTGGTGATGTTGGACGTGGAGATGTGCAGACCACTGCACCATTGTCCTTTTCTTTTGAGTTTGTGCTTTTTGGTTTGGCAGTTCCTTTTACAACATCTGACAACCTACAATGCATAAAATAAAGCAAAGGCTAATCTTAATTACAATTACATAACATACGTAAAAGGGGAGAAAATATAACACTGAATAGAATAATATGCAATGATGAACATTTTTAAAGAGATTCATGGATTCAACTGAATGTTAAATACCATTACTTTACTATTAAATGCAGTTGCATATGAACACTATTTCAGTAACATCAGTAATTATCATTGTAGTTCAGCACTGAAGATCAGCAAGTGCCCTGGCTACCACACAAGTGCACAAACAACAAACCAGTCTAAATAAATAGCAAGCAGCATTGTGCAACAAGACACAGGATATTGTGTTACAAGAAACAGGCTTATGTATTCCCTCCTGCTTACCAGCACCTTGTAACAGAAGTGCTCATGAGTGTGTTAATGTAAGCCAGTGACACCAGCTTGAAAGCTCCACTGAAAAGATGTCAAAGGTTATGGACACAAGCATCCACAAACATGGAATCAATTGCAAATAATGGTGTATGAAGAAGGAAATACATACCTGAAAATGTTCAATGATCAATTCATGACATTAGACCATTTAAAAAAAAGACTGTTTAGTGGTTTACAAGTAAACCACTAAAAAAAATGTCACGAGATACAGAGAATTATCATGTGCGCCAAATTTTACAACTACAGTCAGTGGTAGTTTGGTAAAATGCACCTACATTGGAAAATTTAACAGTAGGAACATAAGGAATGGTGCGAGAGACCTTCCTTCAAGAAATCAGTGCTAATTATTGAAACCAACACATGCGCACTTATGAGAAACATTATTCCAGACTCACTGGTTCTTTTTTGTAAAAGTTAAGATGACAGACACGCGAGTCACACTCATCTTTGATATCCATGCACTAACCTTGTGCATTATAGCAGCCTATCTCAGTGCTACATTCTTGAAGTAGTATTCACAAAACAGCAAACATTTATAGAGACTTACAAGCTGTACATGAAAATTGGCCACATTTTTAGGCGTTAAGTACTAGACATCTCTAACGCTAAGGTCATGGATGCAAAAGCTTTGCATACACCACTCCACATTACATTCATGGTGTGCAATTATTCAAAACTTTGTGGGAAATGTAATATTTTAAACCTTCCAGGACAACAAGGCTGCCACATATGTGCTGCTGCTGTAACACTAACACATGGCTGGTGAATGTATACTCACAGACATGTTCTTTGGATAAGCGTATCACTGAATGTATCTCCAGTAACACACTAGTTTATCACTTTCTTGTGCCAAAAAATGAATGATGCATCAACTACACCTTCATACATTATTCCAGCCAAATCATTATTCTGGAACAGCAATGTCGTGTGCTCATGCTTTCAGCAGCCGCTGAACATGTGTAGAGTTACTGAACGTCAACACATGAACGAAAGTGAACTTACAGCTTGCAAAGAAGTGTTTGTCAGAAGCAGTAATAACTTTGACATGGAAAGGTGAATGGCCAGTTGCTAGCAGTGGGGGACCATTAACTTTTCCATTCCTCCACTGTGGGCATGCAAATGACCATAATGTTGTTCTAAAACTGTCACATTTAGCAATTATTTGAAGCTGAAGGCATCTGTAGTTATTGTTAAGGGATTCCAAATCTCTCATGTAACAACCTACAAGTAATTACAAAATGTAACTTAGGTTCTGCAATATTGTTATCTGAGAATTCTTGAAGATTATGATGCAGTATCACACCAGTTGCTTAATGGGTTCATGACTAGGGACCTGCACTTAAGGAAAAAGCCTTCAGCCTTCTAAGTCAACTAGCAACTACACCTACTGAAGCATCCATGATGGCCACTGCTTTGGTGCACATTATGCCAAAACGCCCATACTTTTAACAGCACAATTTTTCTCTTCTTTGTACACAGATTCTCAGTGAAGATACTTTGGCCCAACCTGTACTTTCAATACCATGATTTATATATCCCTCCAGAATGTTACCAATTTTCTGACACTTTCATTTTTATCCAATTTAAAAGGACAAAAAGGAGGATGGATGAGTTCATTCAACCACTGTGTCAAAAATTCTTTCACACTCTTAAACACCAAACCCATTCACTACAGCATTTAAAGGTCCATCAAAAGAGACAAAGGTAACTTCCTTACTGTCAAGTGCAACCACTCTGCACAACACCTAAGAAAAAAAATCATCTACCCACAGAAAAAGTTTTGAACTCGATGCATGCTAGACTTTTAACAAACTTTATGTAATGAATCTAAGAGGCACACAGTTGTATTATAATTAATTATCTGAACAATGTTCCTCATTAAAACGGGTCTCACATCGGCGTTGTCTTTATTACCTTGATGCTTTGAAACATATCTTCTATTATTACCTAAACAAGTAAAAACCAGCAAGAAAGTACCCAAAATTCTGCATACTTTAGAATAAATTTACTGCAGGAGGAATTCTTGTTTTGTTTCTCAAATTCAGCAGGGTCCCTCATTGAATTTTCAAAGCCTGTAGTTTCCTCCATTTAAATTTCTCCACTTGTGCATTTAAAACCACCATTCAAAGATATATTAAACACAGACTCCACTGCATCATGGGATTTCTAGCCATATTTTCCAGCATACAGTGACACATTCCAATCTTTTTACATTTGCTCAGCAGCAAGATCCCTTAGAGTTCATAAACAATCATGTGATATGCCACTGTTCTTAAATCCTCATTTTGTTACTACAGTCCAAATTATCTGCATCACATCTGCACAGCACTGAAAGTATGACTTATAAATGTAACTGTAACAAACTTATCTCAACCTATAATGTGTCTGATGCATAGTCATGTACAGTCACCAACACACAGATTTCAAGGTCACTGCGGTACACCAGCAAACATCAGGCTCCCTAAACAGCACACCAGCATTCAACTGCTGAACTAAAAGCCACTTTCAGTCCAAATTGCAATGAAAAAGTGGGGGCCATGTGAAAATTTCTAGAATTTGTTAATTATGAAAAATGTTATTGTGTTTATACACATTAGCCCCCTCATTTATCTGAAGTTTTGTGTAATTATGCAACATCTTAGAAGACACCCTACCTGTACACAGATTTTAAAGTACTGCAGTCACCTAAGAAATCACAAATGGACAGCAATAAAATCACACAATCATCCCTTGTTTGATGACAAGCCAGTATCATCAAGTGAAGTAACATATTTTGCCTCAAAATTACACAAAGGCAGCACCTCAACGTGGTCCACAAAACAAACAGAACATACATGAAGCAGGGCATGCACTATTTTAGTTCACTTTCAGGTGATGAACAATTTCATTTCCTGCACCATGCATCCACATTTTCTACAGATTTCCAAGCGTTTACAGTACAGTGCTGATTCTCAGTGCCAGATATCAATACTGAACCACATTTTGCAAATTGCTTCAATTCTTCTTAGACTCTTATTAAGACCACAAATTTCCATGCAGCTGATACGCAATAAAGATGACAGATGATCACGCCTAGTTATACGGCCAAAATGACGATCTTTTGGACAGTCATCTCTCTGAATCAACACCAATATTGTTTTTAATATAAAGGCACTACGGGAAAGACTACACAATTTTGCTGCTACTCCATTAGATGCTCTAGCCTTCTGCATCAACATAAATGCATTCATGTGGGCTCTAGGGGTGTCAACCAACTAATGCCCTTCTACATCTATTTTATGGAGAGTTCTATGCCTGAAACCCTTAGACGTGTTTTTCTTCGGATGATGACTTGTTCATCCTGACAAAATATTACACCGAGCAGCAAATCTACTGTACTACATTCACAAGCAATGCCTAGTACTAACTCACCTATTTTCCCAATGAGAACTTGAACTGTCCACCTGCACAGTTTCAACTGGAGGAATACTCTTGGCACTCACACCAACTCCTCCTTCCAAACCTGGCAATGGGGGAAAGGCAGTGGCCTCTAGATCAAACTGTAATCCCTTTGAGGAATTTGTTCCAGTGCTGTCCCTGTTTAGGGGCAGGGGACTACCACCTGAGGTAGGTTTGCCACTCCCCATCATGGATGACGCTCTTCCAGGACCAATCACCTCATCCTCCTTTCTCCTCCGCCGATGTCTACAAAGTCAACAGCGGAGAAATCAGCCGACCTCACCAAATGCAGCAACATGAACAGGATCAAACATGTGTGTTACAGGCAAGGCTCCGGCATTTGTAGGTTTGGTCCTGCATCTTTTACTGTCACTGTTTCTCCCGAAGTGAGGTTATGCACAGTACTAGCCACCAACCAAGTATGCTGATGCACGCTACACAGTTACCACATTGCCTCCATGTAAGTTTGTAGCTATCCACATCATGCAGTTCCACTCCAAAGCATATATGTACACACATACACACAACACCTCTAATAACCTAACGGCATTCAAGTAGCAATAATCGCAAGCAATTTTAAATTCACAACATAATGAAAACAAAAAGTACACCTTACAGAAGACCTCGATACACAACTTTCCCTCAGGAGTAATTCAGTGAAGATACAGGGATGTGCAACTCAGTTTAATATACAAGAGAATCAAACTTGCATATCCAAACTTAAAGAAACACCACCACAACAAAGAACAACAACACTCCAAAGCAATGAACAGATGGTACAGTAAGTACATTCTAGTCATCTGAAATCCAGCCACCAAAATCAGCTATTTCTAAAATACACAAATCAAAAATATCCCTTACAATAGAGTTCTGTGCTCACAAATATGTACAAAGATGGACCATTATTAAAAAATGAAAAGCATATTTTCATAAATCATAAAATTATTACAGTGTGGGTATACTTGTTAATACTGTAAACACATCAGCTTTGAATTGCAACATCATAAGACATAAGGCATACTTGAGGTAGCTACATAAGCAATGAAGATTGCTTCCATTTATTCCCTTTTATCACTCATAATTTCATTCGTGAAATGGAAAACCAAAGATGACAACAGACTAAATGTTTTAAAATGTGAGATTCCAGTGAAAGTGTCAGTCACATTTCATCTCCAGTTTTACTAATAGGAACAATAATACACATGTTCATGTTCTTGTAATTCCTACTTACTCAAGTAGAAATCACACATGAGGTCTGATAAAAAGCACTGGAACTGGATTTGTATCTCAGTTCAACCGCACCATGCAAAGATGTGCTAGTAATGACAAATTCAACTCATTCCATTTATTCAGCTGTCTACGGCCAATGTTCTTTCCATGTGTCTGTCTTATTCAACCAATCCCGAGGGCATAAAACAAAAAACAATTCAATTGTGTGTGAAGAATAAGCATCCTTCTATCAGCAGTGACCAGTAACACGGTAAAATAACATTTCCAAAGATTTGTAAATATGATTCACTTTGAACCAATTTATTTCATTACTACTAACACAAGAATAGAAAGAAATCTGCTTGTCTGTGACTTCTGGCCTGCTTCAATGTGCACAAATAAATGAAAAAAATTCCTAAAATATACAACAGGTAAAGAAACGTGAGTCTGGAATTATAAACTTGACACCAGGCAGTATAAGCACTATGAAAATCCTTTTCATCACCATGACTGCAACATACATGCAAAGTGCACAGCAAAACCATAATGATGTGAATGGTTTAGTTTCATTATGGGGAGGCTATGCACCATACATGTGTTCCAAAATATTATACTGAAATCTGTGTAGTAGGGTTGAGACATTTCCACAGTGAGGTGCACTGTAAATGTCAGCGTAAGTAAGAACGTGCTGAGCAGTAAATTTACCATAAAACTGCACATGCCCACTCCGCATAGATTGTGCAGCCAGTAATCAGCACATTCATAACAAAACATAAATATGTGCCTATTACCTTCATCATGCAACTATCTGTCCATCTGTCCACATATAATAGGATCATAGGCACTGTTGGGTACATTATCAACAAGGCAAAGGTAAAACTGTCCCAGTGGTTAATTAAGCACCATCGCATGAAGGCATATAAGGGAGTGGAGATGTCGCTCCATGCATTCTGAACTTGAGCACTAGATGGATGTGAGTGATCAACTTCATGCCCTGGTGGCTTAACCTTGGAAAGAGCCCCTAGTAGCTACTGAAAAGGAAGCTGGGTAGGCCCCACAGCCAGCCTGAATACTTTGAAGTAAAAAAATCTCATGTATCTGACAGGAATCAAGCCCTAATTCCTTAGTTGTCCAGTTTGCAGCCTACTACTCACTGTACTGAGTGAGCTATAACAGATCCTAAGTTTTGGTGTACAACTCTTTGTCTAATTTCAGTCCAACTTCTTGCGCTAGCAGCCGCATCAGGTGGATGAACAATGAGTAAACCGGCATTTTGAAAACCATCTCTGTTCTTGTCAGCTCCCCAATTATGAGAAAAGAGATGGTTTTCAAAATGTTTGTTTACTTGCCATTCAACCGCATGATGCAGCCGTTAGCTTGAGAAAGTTTTACTGAATTCAGTCACCACGAAAGATGGAGATTATATATTACAAGAAAGCGGTATTCTATTTCATCTCCAAGTTATCAAGCAGAAATTTTCACTGATGTTTACACTACTCATACTATGCTACAAATATAAAAAATATTGGTGAAATTACATTCACTCAACTCCTGTTCACTTCAGATGAGGCTACACATGAAGCCAAAAAGCCAAGGCCATGCATATACAGAAAAGTAACATAACATAAATTTCAGAAGATCTATGAATATCAGTAGAGAAAATCAAGCACTTATATCTTAGGAATGATGCAAACAGTGACATATCCTGTGGTAAGAAGATTTAAGAACACTAGTTTAAACACTGAATCTGGGCAGACTTCCTGTCTTACATTCATGCACTTTCATTACCCAGGCAGTACATACCATATTTACCAAAATATAAGACTCCTCCCTCGCTAAATATTCTGACAATGCCCCTATAAAATGTATTTAACTTTGTGTACAACTGCAAGGTGACCCTCATTTCTCAGATGAGGTATTATGAAAAAAATCCCTGTCTTTTACACAGGTAAATACAGAACAAATTCCCGTCTTATATTCAGGTAAATAAAGAACAAATTGTTAACACAGTGTCATGATGAAATGGCACATTATGAATAATAATCCACTGCTTGGCTTGGATGTCTGCTGACAACTATAATGCTGTTTTGATATCTAGTTACTTAGTGGCTGAAATACACAGAAGTAACTACAAATTCTTACATGGTAGCAGAAAGGTGTGACCTGGAATTCATGCATTAACGCTCAAGAACCTTTGTGATTTGTGATTACTGTATGCTAGTTAAAAACTACCACATAGTGAGATTCACACATGGTGGCCAAGAGCTACACCATCCTCAAATTCCATGCTTTACACAAACTGTTTATTATGAACATCACTAAATTAAATTATGAAATGACAAGGCACTCTGTGCCATTTGTATCTAGAATTGTTGGAAAGAAAGTTTCTGTTCATGCTTTGCAATATCAGCAAACCCTGACAGCCTACACAGAATGTGTATGCAACAAGTTCAAAATTGACCCATATTCTGGGATGTGATGCTGCATAGTCTGGCATTAAGTCTTGGAGGAACAGAAAAGTTGTCCTCTGCAACATCTGTAAATTTTTCCCACACTATAAAGCATTAAAGGCAGGTCACATTTTATGCCAGGGTTATGCTACTGAAAAATAATGAGCAAATAAAAAACACACAGATCAAGTACGAAACTCCCACTTAAAGCAATTTACTTCCTAGTGGTTAGGGGATTTACAACCTTTCCCTGTACTGTGTTTGCCTAATCATATATATCATATACAGGTATGTAGAGAGTATACGTAATGTACATAGAGAACATGCACATTACTATAGTGTGCGCACGTGCATATATGTAAATAAGAGACTCACATCCAGTTTTTGATACTTTTCATTCCAATAGGAATACAAAAACAGAGGTCCAGGTCACATACTTTTCATGTAAAAGTAAGAACTCAAACATCTCCAAGAGGCCTTCATCCTTCTTACATTCAGCATTTCAGAATAACATGTCAGAGACTCTAAAAATATGATATACCAGCAGTACATTCACCTTTATCAAGCCAGGTTATTACATCTAATTTCTCCCTAACCCTTACCCTGCTAACATGGAGAATATGGTGAACTCCTAATAATGCCAGCAGATGGCAGATGGGATTTAACTTGGCATCTGAAGGGTTAATACTATCTTTCACCAATTTTTGACTGGGATTGAACTAGGTGATGTAGATTTATGTTCCCCAGCTACTTTTGGTATGAAAGACCAGCACTACTGAAGGAAACAAAATGAGCCACAGGCTACATCACCGATGTATTCAATCCAACATACAAATAATGGCATGCATGTGACAACACTTTCTGATAGCTTCATACATATAATCCACGTGACCACTACCATCTATGCCAAACCATTATAGACAAAAAATTACCATATAAATTCAAGAAGTGGTACAATTTTTAATTGGCACTAAAGTGAAATCATGTAAAATTGACTTGCATAAAAAGAGACCTGCCCATACATCTGGAGGATGGGATTCACCAAGGCTGCGAGCATCCCAAATCTCACAAGGCATTTGTTCCATTCATATATTTCAGTCACATTCTGTAAATATAAAAACAAGAAAATGCCAATAATAAAAATTAAAAGTAAATATTACCTTGGAGGCATGGGTTCCTTGTTAGCCAAGGTTTCTCTTGACTGCCTGTAGGAATTGTCTTCACTATCCGAGCGTTGAGGAGGGCCACAAGGAGTACTCTGACTAGGTCCAGTGCTGCTTGGGTCACTGCTGTCCTGTAGCACTGGGGGATGATGTGTCTTGGAATGACTGTCTGCATTTACTCCAGCAATGGGCTGCTGGGGGGGTACTTTACATACAACGGTACTACTGCTCACGCTCTTGGCAACAGCCACTGCACCACTAACATTCCCTGTTCCTCCTAGATGGTGATATGAATGTGAAGAGCTGGATTGTCTCACCAAGCTGGTACTGTTGTCTGTTAAACTTCCACGATCACCACCAGGCTGGTTTCGTTTGTTTCTGTAGAAAAGAACACTACCAGTACCTTAACTGCCCACAATGCCTCCAGGAAGTAATTCTCAACCAGCAATCTCAAAACCCCTGCCAATTTGCAATTTGTCATTGCTGATTGCTTCAAATATTATTACATGTGCAAAAATAACCTTTCAATCTCTGCCCAATTTTTCATTTCCTTTTGTCAATTTAATCTGTTCACAATGCAAACAATGTCCATAGTGGCATGATCTTTCAAATACAGTACTGAAAGTTAGGTGTCACACAAGGCAAGGAATTTGTAACTTGCCCACGGACTACTAGATTCACAAAAAGAATGTTGCACTTGATTCTCAAGAACTCTGTTCCAAAGAGTCAAATACTATACAGTGTACTCTCAATTATCAGGGGTAATTGTGGAGAGACAGGTGCAAGGATAATTGAGAAATGTGGATAATTCAATGCACATACTTCATTAAACCACAAAGCAAAAAATAAAACTGTAATTTATTAGAAATAAAATACACAATTTACAAGCAGATGCATACTGTTTACATAAACAGTCTCTGCTTTTTGTTTGTATTGGTGATTTTGTTCGAGCACTTGACGCTTAATCACGCTTATTTCCCACCTTCTTCATTACCCATTCGCACTTATGGTCATATATGGATAATTGAAGAGTACACTGTATTTTCACAGACCTCACTAACCATACCACTTACAATTAATGCATACCATGCAGACTACAATTTGTACATTTAATTTAAGAAAGACTACCTGAAACCCACTGTTGTTTTATCAGTTTGTGATTCATATGAGGTTGACAGCCACTGCTTTAGAGGACATATAAGTTATTCTCACAAACATCTGTTACAGTCATAGCCTGCTATGTGCACCACAGAAGAAAGAATGACATTGCACAAGTATATTATTGTAGAGGAGCCATATTCAAGTTCAAACTCAAGAAAGCTACTCTGGCAGGGTACAATGCCTCCTTTTCTCCTTGCTCTCAGTCTAATCCACACAGAACTCATTAAAAAAAATAAAGAATGTTCAGAAACAACAAAATACACTGAATAAGCAACATAAATGACTTAATGCCCAATGAAAGAACAAACATTAAATGAAAATTAATCATGTTCAATACATGCTTCAGTCATGCTGTAACAGAACACTAAAAAAAGAATAAAACTGTTTCAATTCCTGGCAAGGTGTGTTTTTGAAGACTGTTGATGACCGTAATATACAGTCCAAAACATACAGAGTTCCTTTCATTTAATTGTCTCACACATCTTAGTGCTGACTAAGAAAATTTATAGGTATAAATGTCTTTCACTCTTCACCGTAGTTTCTCACTCCAATACAAATTTACCAAGTTATACCTAAGATGCAAGCAGAAATACAGGCCACACCTCATGGAACGTGACTGTTAAAACAAGTCTGATCTAAATGAAAGAAGCTTGGCAATTTTCTATAAAATTCTCCAACATCAGATTTCATGACAATTTGTCCAGCTGCTCTCAAGCTGTTACATGTGCAGAGACAGACACAACAGCTTCATTAACAATATTCTGGACATCAATGTGCCAAAAAACAGTTACCACTATTAACAAAGATATCAACAAGTAGTCAAATTCATTATCAGCTAATAATTCCTTATTTATTTCAACAGAGATATCACCAGATACTGCTATCTGGGCTAGACATAATTAGTTCTGACACACTTGGTCCTAGGAGCCATCAGCATATATTTATTTTATTTATTTATTTAATCTCAATCAAGGCTTTCAGTCTCCAGACCAATACACAGACCTGGGACTGCCTGAACCAACAGAAGAAATAGAAACCACTGTAAAGTGTATTAACGCACTGCTGGACATCAATGTGTCAACACTATACTATCCAATTCCTGCTTTAATAGGTTGTCTAAAGAAACATCCAATAGGTATTTGTCCTAAGTACATAATATATTACCTGCGAGGGATGTATCTTGAACTTGGTGGTTTACTGAATGATCCCTGTGGTGCAAGACCATTCACAGAAAATACAGTGCCAATATCGTAGTAAGGACTTGTAGTCCATGGCTGGATCATACTTGGATAAAATGGCTGCTGTTGGAAAGTCTGAAAAAAAAAATCAAAAAACTTGACACAAATTCATCAAAAGACAACTAAAAGATGTATTAAATTCATTATCCTATTCTCATGTCAAAAAATACATAAATATACAAGATTATACCCTTTTCATAGGCATGAGACTCAATCTTTCATTCCAAGGACAGAACACAGGTTATGGCTGAAGGAACCACTTAAGAGTTCATATGGTGACTTCCCACAGGGTTTTGGCCAGAAAATTGGTCGTGAGCAACTGTGGCATGAAGTCACACAGATGACTTCAGTCAATATGGTTGGTGCTTTGTCTAGAACCATCTCCAAATTATGTCTGTTAAATTTACTGGTCATATTTAAGTCTGGGACATCATGATTCCCATAGTTTTGTGAAGTCAGCCGACATTAGTCATCAGACAAACTTGAACTACCAGCATTCTTCTACACAAAAGCAAGGCACAATTAAGTATTGATCCACATTTTCTGACATCCACCATGTACTAATAGTCCAGACTTTCCAACTCCTTTCACCCCTAGAGTAGAATCTCACTCCTTCAGACAAAACATCAGATGATAGTGCACTGTGTTCAGAACCATGTCCACAAAAAATCCTAAGACACTTATTCCAGGAAATTGGTGATTCAAAATAACCTGTACATGCAGCCACAGAACTGCTGTTTTGAAACCACACAAGTTTACAGTTGTGCAAACATGCCAGTCTCTGTTGTGACAGTAAGGTTTTGTAACCAGTTCTGTTGAACAGCACAATCATGAAGCCAATCTACTGCAAACATATTGTATAGATGATATTATTCAAACAATCACATAAATGCTCAAAATAACAGCATACTGGTTGGCAAATAAACTACACACAAAGTACAAACTAAAAGAAATAATGTACAAAGTATCAGCAATTTCTACACAAGGACATCAGTTTTCATAATTCATACATCTGGTGCCCAGCATGACTGCAACTTCAAGGTCATGTCCTAACATGCTGTTAATTTATAATATACAACAGAAATGGTTAATATAGATTCTACAGGAAGATTCTGTGTTCAGCCAGATGTTGTGTACATGCCTCACAGAATACACCTCAACTCTGAAAAAACTACAACATTAAACCACACTGAACTTCCATGCAAGCTGTTTTTGGAAAAAGTTAACCTTTACTGTCCTTAATGCCCACATGCTGGTCTCTAAAATGTATTGGCAAACCGGCTGCTTGTGCCTGCACGCTGCACTTTGGATATGCAAATGCCCATGCTAAGCCATAAGAAATCCAGTCATCAAGAGATACACTTGGCATTTAAACCGAGTAGTTAAAAGTTAAGAACAAAAGCAAAATCTAGTCATAAGTTCTGTCCTGAAGAAACAGCAGTATGAATGGTACTTACATATACATGAACCTGATTTCCATAGCTAACACTAGGAGGTATTGAGCTACCATTAGTGTATAGAAACCTCTGCTGACTGCCCTGGTAAGCATTGGGGTCATACAATGCTGCAGGAGGTGTGCGGTAACCATTCTTCATTGCTGCACCCATAGCAGGAACTGGTGGCATGGGAAGCCTATTCATTGGTTTTGCTTTGATACGTGCCATTATAGGCTTACCCTGCAAATGATGCAAGCAGATATAGCACTAAAGACATCCTCTGTAATAACACTTAAACTTGGTTCGAGTAAGCACCTCCGGACAGCATGGTTTTGATCCATACAGCCATTATAGAAACAACGAATGTAAAAACTTGCATGTGTTATAGAGTAAGTGTAATATGAGTACATAGACATAAAAATTATGTTAAACATACTTATGAAAAAACAAAAATACACAAAATGAAAAAATTTAAAAGTAAAAAAATATAAACAATATATCCAATCATGTTTCAGCTGGTCAACTATGATTTTATTAAAATATAACTTGCTACATGTTTTGACCCTTTTCTGTCATATGTAACATCAAAAACTGTCGAATTTCAGTCATGTCTAGGAAGGTCAATTATTTAAATTACCAGCACCACAAACATGCAATAACCAACTACTTTGTATCACAGGTATTTATCATGTACATATGTACTGTAAAGTTAAAAACCCATTTAGAACTTTTGTGAAGTTTCAAGTAAGTGTCTAGATTTCATCAATATTGATACAATCTTGCAGCATTATTACTTCCAAATGATTTGTCATGCTGACACCAAACTGGTACTGAACCACGTACTTTCTCATGTATGTGCGCTTAGAAAATATATGGTAGTAACATTAGACTTTGTTACATCTCACTTTACCTGAAACTCCCTGACTTCTTCCCTTAGGAACCTATATGCTCTCTGCGCATCTTCATCAGACTCGAATGTCACATACCAAGAATTGTTGTGTGCAAATTCACATGATATTAGTCTAGGACAACCCTCTCCAGAAAACAGGGCCTGCAATACAGCACAATCAACATCAACAGTACATAGCATCTAGTATGTTACAAACCAAGAATCTCTTTTCCCTTAACAAAACAGTGTACACCTTAAAAATAGTGTGTACATGTATATTTGGTACTCAAGCCTACTGCTCCCTACAATCTAGCATATACAAACTGAACTACAGTGCGTGAGCATTTTGAAACTTTGTAGCACAAACAAGTGATCCTCAACATTACCCCAATGCTTAAATGCTGACAAATTATAGTGACTAAAGGACCAACAATGTTTTCACAGGCAGCTGGCAGGACCTTCAACAACCAGACTCTAGGAATTTTAATCAATTTCTGTGACACAAAATCTTCTCTTAAATGACGTCGTTCCTGCGTGTATTATCAAGCTAGTGTTATTTTTACTACTTAATAACACAACTATAAATATCTTGTTGTTTGGTTTGTATTTGATACTACAGCTTAAACTATACATTAATTTAATGTCACTTATTTCATTTTCAGAATAATTATTATAACTCTTCACCCAATGTTTGTAAGGAGAAGCCTCTCCCCTTTTACTCTTTCAATACAAATACCCTACCTGAAGATGGCCGATGCACAGCCATAACATGTAGCAGTATTGAATAAAATCCAAACATACATGATCTAAATAGATGTGTTTATTGGATAGCAAAAAATGATATCGGACTGATAAAATGTTCTGTTTTACCTTTATTCTCTCAACATTGCAAATTTCATGGAAGTAACCCCTACATTCAACAAGGATTTACTGCATTGCCCAACACTGTGGTACGACAATATGAAGGTCCAACTCTGCACATAACACAGTCTGTCATCATCAGACAATGCTAAGAGCCAGTTCAATCCAATTTACTGCCTCACAATCCATTTTTAACATGCCCACAAAATTACCCCATTTCTTCAAAGGCTTTAATCATGAAATCTATTTATCTTATTTCATTTCATTTCTCCCAGTCAGCTCCTTCCATCTCACGGCCATATCCCAAAAACACACTGTTACACCCTGAAACTTCCAAATGTGGAATACTGCAGCGGGCCACAATGAAATAACATTTGCCACAGCCAAATTAGTTAAAATGGCAGTTTTCAAAAGAGTATAAATGAGCTAATCAAGTGGCAGTGTCACATACAGTAGAGATTGAAGAAGGAAATCTAAATCTCCACTAGGAAATATATTTAGGGAGAAACAGGATATGTATACACTCAACTACAACACACCTGTTGGACTGCAAAAGAAACAAAGAAATAACAACAGGACTCAATATTTCACACATACAGAAGAATTAAATAATGCACATTCGTATGTTTCTGGAAAATACATCACAATATCAATAAAACAATTTTCAAGACATTTGAAATGACATGGCTCTGCTTTTGTATTAACCATGACAGGTCTCAGTAGGTGTAGTAGGGATAGCAAGACAATCAGTAACTCAAATGTGGTAGTGGAACAGTTGATGGGAAAGATGCAATACCCGTAACACATTAATATCACAAGCGGCCAAGAGGAGATAAACAGACAAGAAGAAAATAAAACAGAAAACAAAACAAAAAGGAAACAAAATGTCGATACATCATATCAAAGGTGAAGAGTAATAATAACCCTAAACAGACCTTGCAATTGATAACAATGTCAAACTAGGATGGTGTGTTTTTCACAGAACATATTACTGGAATACCAAACTGGCAGATACCTTCTGTAGTGACAAATTTAATTTTACAGTAGCCTATGCCCTTACGAAAATTCTCAAGTTGGTTTAGTTTTGTGATCCACAGAAATTACACTGTCAATGGTATACAGCATTTACAAATACCAATGCATAATGGTGGGACAGAATGGGGGGGGGGGGGGGAGGGGGGACAACTTCAAAGTGACATATACTGGTTTTACCACATGTAATTTCCTGTATCTGTATTTGAAAGCTTTTTCAAAATCAAATGAGCTCAAGCACAGGAACCCATTTGGGAAACAAGGTCTCAAGCAGAATGCTGATGCTGTAAGAGCCTGGAATGAAGACAGTCTGGTTGCAAAGGATGTGGTCAATCAGAACTATGCAATGGGGAAAGGGATGCAGCCTAGCTCATGCCAGAAGGAAATGTGATATGGAAAAGGTGAAGAACTAGCACGTTCATCCCACCGTAAAGTCTACTTGCAACATTACAAAGTGCCACACCCCAGGCTACAATCTGAACAATCCCTATCATGAAACCTGAAAACTTTACATTCTACTTGCTTATAAATACTGTATATAACTGTAACTCACCTTAACCTCTTCTAAAGGTGTATTGTCCGGTATTTCACGTAAGATAACTATGCACCGTTTATGATTTGGACGCACCTTCTGACCTTCCTCATCCACTTGCACATTTGGCGATTCTAAAATACAAACACAACACATCTTTTATCATAGTAATGGGCCATAAACTGCACCTTACAAGGTGAAAACATCGTGTATTATCATTTAAAAGGGGAGGAAAAATGCGGAAATTCCAATCTTAGAACTTTCATTGTTGATATTCACTATCAGTACCTGCTATAATCATGCAATTGACACAACATGAGACAACTTCAGACTATTAAACATTGCCACACATCACTTAGCAACCCTACATATTCTCTCTTCATGTAACACAACTCTCAGTAACTCAGTCATTGCAGTGACCAATGAGGAGTTGATGATGCCATTGTCACTGGGTGTATCTTCAGGCAGTTACAATGCAGTTTGCTCTACACTGTTATTTAAGATCGAAGCTGCATTTCTACAGCCACCAGCCACAAAATTATACCTAGCTGGAGTTTCCTGAACTGAGCTAAGATGAAAAGGTCTGAAATGTTTGTGAAAAAATAACCTTGGTCAGGGGTCACCTAACCTGCCGAACACAGAAACAAAGGTTTTACACTGACTAGAACATCACAGTTGGCCTGACTGGGCCTTTGAGATGACAACCATACAAATATTTAGAATCAAATCCACTATGGCATAAAATATTAGACAATTACTGTACAATGTCTGAATGACTAAATGACAAGTTTTATAGTAATAACTGCTTACAATCCGTATGACCACAACTTCCAAGACTTGAGGGAAGCAAGAAACGGAAAGGGTGAGTGACCAGGAGGGGAGGCACTGCAAAATTTTGTAGTATATGCAGACAATAGTTCCATGGTAGAAGTACGCACAAATTTGCAAAAAACTGACCAATTCACATTTCCCCCTACAATTTTCAAACAGGACATACAGTGCATGAAACATTCCATTTTGGCATTCTTCATGCTAATGTGAATCGCAGGCCAACAAAGAGGAACAATGCCAACCAAGAACCTCTGGTGCTTCACCAGTTATCTTCTGAAAACTCTGTCCATGGAAAGGCTGGAGCTCATAATCCAATCTCTTCATTTTGCTGACAATTACACACTTTAGCAACATTAAGGCCTTGCCGAACTTTTGAAATAATGGCTGAACACTTGAGCAAAAAATTTCCTGAATTTGCACCTTCCAGACCAGAACACTGCTAGAAACAAGTCTGACTGAGAATGCATCACCATCATTCAGCTAAAAATATTCCACTCAATGCTGCCAAAGCTAAAACAAAAACGTGATGGGCTTGGGGGACTATACTCAGAACATGCCTAGTCTTTAACAATTACACAGTAAACACCAATAAACCAATCACTTTATGACTTAGAAGCAATAAAACAAAACCAACAGAACGAAACTTGTAGAACTTCTGTTGGGTCATGGTCAAACACTCAGGACTGAAACCAGTTTGTGCTGGCACTTTGTACACTAAGTAAACTCCTCCCTCGGTAATGCCCCCCCCCCTCCCCCACCGAAAAAGGAATGGGGGAAGAGAATAGTCTGGTCACCATTCATGAACTGCAGAAGTACTTCCTGGCCTGGCATGATAAGAGGTCACACATAATAATAACAATAATAAGGAAGACCCACTGATACATGTTGTCAGAACACACCAACACAACACCAACTCAGCAGTGTTACAGGCAGCTAGATGCCTAAAGACAGAAGTACAGAAAGAAACGAGATAAATAAAGGACAGTATAGCGGAGAAAACAAAAGAAAGACGGCAAGGCAAGAGGATGCATGGACAATTGCCACGTAACTTAGACGAAAAGCTGGTGGACACTGAACAGTCATATCTGTGGCTAAAATCTGGTGACATCAAGGGAGAAACAGAAAGTACAATAGTGGCAGCTCAAGACCAAGCAATTAGTACAAACTATTTTAAGAATAAAATTCTGAAGCAAGAAATTGAGAGTAAATGCCAGTTATGTAAGCAACATGAAGAAACTATTGACCACTTAACTTCAGTATGTCCCATTTTGGCAAAGAACGGATATTTAATGAGACACGATAAAGTTTGTACACATTTGCACTACTCAATATGCAAAGCCTTAGGTACTGAAACTACAGACAAATGGTACACAAACATGCCCAAGCCAGTGTGTGAAGAGGGAGATGTTACAGTGTTGTGGAATCAAGCAGTACATACAGACAGAGAAGTTACAACAAATAGGCCAGATATAATAATTAAAAACAAAAAAGAGAAAA
>Ga0131853_10006897_pt1 | contig 20527 bp, 22 predicted proteins | sample TergutLab28metaG_FD_92764 | JGI IMG/M metagenome (GOLD analysis project Ga0131853, IMG submission 92764) | Labiotermes labralis P1 segment gut microbial communities from Petit-Saut dam, French Guiana - Lab288 P1 (version 2) (version 2) | ecosystem: Host-associated > Arthropoda: Insects >...
ACCCCACACGAAGGCGTCGCCCGCCTCGACGACCGGGCCGATGCCGTCCTTGCCGAGGTAGGAGGTGGTCCAGCCGTGGTCGCGGAACCACCGGTCGGCGGAGCCCGTCTCCATCCGGCGCTCGTCGAACCGCATGTGGCTCATCACCACGTGCCGGCCGCCGTCGGGGCGCACGGCGCCCAGGCCGAGGTTCATCGCGTAGACCATGTCGGGCGCGTCCTCGCGCTGCGGGAGGACGTGCACCGTGCCGCCGAGCTCGGTGATGACCTCGACCAGGTTCTCCCACTGCCGCATCGCGGCCTGCGGGTCGGGCTGGTCGCCGAGGTCCATGAACGGGTTGATCTGGTACTCCACCCGGAAGTGCGACGGCTCCACCGCGACGTACTCACGACCCCACTGCAGCACCACGGCCACCTCTCCACTCGTTGTCGGATTGTCCGACAATCTGACGATAGGGGCCATCGTAGGCCGGATGGACGCTTGAAGCCACTCGGCCGGGGAACAGGGACAATGGTGCCGCCATGAACGACTTCCCGACGCTCAGCATCGACGAGCCGGCCTCTACCGTCGACCGAGTTGCCGACGAGCTGCGCCGTGCGCTCTTCGACGGCGAACTCGAGTCCGGTACCCCGTTGCGCGAGCAGGCGCTCGCCGGTTCGTTGGGCGTCGCGCGCTCGACGGTCCGCGAGGCGCTGACCACCCTGGTCGCCGAGGGGTTGGCGAACCGCGCGCCCAACCGAGGAGTCGTCGTCGCCTCCCCCACACCCGAAACGGTCCGCGACGTGTGCGCGTCGCGGTTCGTGCTCGAGGGTGCCGGCGTGCGCAACTGGCGAGCGGCCTCACCGGCGGCGCGCCGGGCGGTCCACGAGTCGCTGAGCGCCTATATCGGCGCCGTCCGCACCGAGGCGTCGTACCAGGAGCTCAACGAACGGCACCTCGCCTTCCACGTCTCCCTGGTGGGCCTGACCGGCTCGACCCGGCTGGTCGCCATGGAGGAGCAGCTGGTCATCGAGCTCAAGCTGGCCCTGGCACAGGTCGACCGCATCCGGCGCAACGCCCACGAGCAGGCGGAGTCGCACGCCGACCTGGTCGCGCTGCTCGACCGTGGCGACGTCGAGGGCGCGCATGCGTTCCTCGACAAGCACCTGACCGATGCCGCCGACGCGATCGTCGACGCCCTGGAGCTCTGACCCGCAGGCACGCTGCGCCGCTTGGCGCCGCATGTCACGATCAAGGCGTGCGGTTCGTGACGTGGCTCCTCGCCAACGCCGTGGCCCTGGCCGTGGCGCTGTGGCTGGTGCCCGGGATCCATCTCTCGGGTCCCACCCACGGGATGGCCGAGGTCCGGCACAAGATCGTGCCGCTGCTGGTGGTCGCGCTCGTGCTCGGCACCGTCTCGGCCTTCGTCAAACCGCTGCTCACGATCCTGTCCCTGCCGTTCATCATCCTGACGCTGGGACTCTTCCTGCTCGTGGTCAACGCCGCGATGCTCGGGCTGACCGCGCTGATCCTCGGGCCGACCGCGATCGGATTCCATGTCGACGGCTTCTGGGCGGCGGTCTGGGGCGGCCTGGTCTTCGCGATCGCGGGCATGCTCGTCCGTGCCGTGATCGGTGACGAGAGATGATGCGGATCGCGGTGGTCTGCCTCGGCAACATCTGCCGCAGCCCGATGGCCGAGGTCGTGCTGCGCGACCGGCTGGAGGCCAGCGGTCGCACCGATGTCGAGGTGAGCAGCGCCGGCACGGGCGACTGGCATGTCGGCGAGCCGATGGACCGGCGCGCCGCCGCGACGCTGAGCCGGCACGGGTACGACCCCAGCGGCCACCGTGCCCAGCAGTACGACGCCACCGCCGACTACGACCTGGTCCTCGCCATGGACGCCAGCAACCTCGCCGACCTGGGCGGACCCAGCGCGCGCGTGCGACTCTTCCGTGACTTCGACCCGGTCGGGCCGGGCGACGTACCCGATCCCTACTTCGGAGGCGACGACGGCTTCGACGAGGTCCTCGCCATCGTCGAGCGCGTCGCCGACGCTCTGCAGGAGCTGCCGGCCGTGGAGGCCTCGTGACCCGGCAGCCCGCGCTCGTGCGTCGTGCGGAGCAGTTGCTCGGCACCGCCGTCGTGAGCACGGCGCCCGCCGCCGGCGGCGACATCACGACCGTCACGAAGCTGCGTCTCTCCGACGGGACGCAGGCCGTCATGAAGACGCTCGCGCACGCACCGTCCGGCTTCTTCGCCGCCGAGGCACGGGGCCTGCGCACGCTGCGGGTCGAGGGCGGCGTCCCGGTGCCCGAGCTGCTGGCGGCGCAGGACGACTGCGTCATCCTGCGCTGGGTCGAGCCGGGGCGCGCGACGGCAGACGGCGCCGAGGCCCTCGGGCGGGCGCTGGCCGCGACGCACCGCGCCGGCGCCGCGGCGTTCGGCGCCGACACCGACGGGTTCATCGGGCGCCTGCCGATGCCGAACAGGCCGATGGCGAGCTGGGCCGAGTTCTACGCCGCACGGCGACTCCTGCCCTACCTGCGGATCGCGGTCGACCGAGGCGCGATGGAGCCGACCGATGCAGCCACGATCGAGGCGGTCGCCGGCAGGGTCGCCGACCTCGTGCCCACCGAGCCGCCGGCCCTGCTGCACGGCGACCTGTGGAACGGCAACGTCCTGTGGGACAGCCACGGCACGGCGTGGGTCATCGACCCGGCGTCGTACGGCGGACACCGCGAGGTCGACCTCGCCATGCTGGGGCTCTTCGGGCTGCCGAACCTCGACCGGGTGCAGGCGGCGTACGACGCGGTGTATCCGCTGGCCGAGGGCTGGGAGGAGCGGGCCGGGCTGCACCAGCTCTTCCCGCTGCTCGTGCACGCGGCGACGTTCGGTGGCGGGTACGGCGCCCGGGCGGCCGCGGTCGCCGCGCGCTACGCCTGATCCGGCGCGGGTCGGCGGGATCGCCACGGCGGTTGGGTCCGACGGGACTCGATGCGGGGTTTCCTGTGAGTTCGATTAGCATTGCTAACGATGACTGCGAGACCGGCGACCACAGGCGAGGTGCTGCGACGGCTCGCGCCGTCGGTGCTGTTGCCCGCCCTGGTCTACGAGATCGGCAACGGGGCGATCGCTCCGATCCTCGCCCTGGTCGCGCTCGATGAGGGCGCGTCGACGAGCATGGCGGGGCTGATGCTCTCGATGCTGGGCATCGGCCGGATCATCGGCGACATCCCCTCGGCCTGGCTCGCCGACCGACTGGGCGACCGACGCGCGATGATCCTGGCCTCGGCGACCACGGCGCTCGCGCTCGTCGTCTGTTGGGCGGTGCCGACGATCTGGGCCCTCGCGCTCGGGCTCCTCGTCATCGGCGCCTGCACCTCCACCTTCTACCTCGCCCGCCAGACCTACGTCTCCGAGGTCGTCGCGATCCATCTGCGTGCCCGGTCGCTGTCGACTCTTGCAGGCGCCCACCGGGTCGGGCTCTTCCTGGGCCCGTTCCTCGCTGCCGGTGCGATCCAGCTCTGGGGCACCCGGGCCGCCTTCGGCGTGGCACTGGCGGCGACCGTCGCCACGGCCGCCCTGCTGCTGGCCGTGCCCGACGCCGAGCGGGCCACCGACCGGCCACCCGCCGTGCGCGGAGGCACGTCGGCGAGGGCGAGCTTCGCGCGCCACCGGGAGCTCTTCCTCACCCTCGGGATGGCGGTCTTCGCCGTCGGCGCGGTGCGGGCCGCGCGCCAGACCGTCCTGCCGCTGTGGGCGCACCACATCGGCCTGACTGCCACGGCGACCAGCCTCGTCTTCGGTGTCGCCAACGCCGTGGACATGTCTCTCTTCTACCCGTCGGGTCATGTCATGGATCGCGCTGGTCGGCTCTGGGTCGCGATCCCCTCGATGGTGCTGCTCGGCGTCGGCATGATGACGTTGCCGCTCTCACACGGCATCGTGACGATCTCCGTCGCAGCGATCGTGATGAGCATCGGCAACGGGATCGGCTCGGGAATCATGATGACCCTCGGCGCCGACGTCGCACCGGCCGACGGGCGCACGACCTTCCTGTCGATCTGGCGGCTGGTCGGCGACGCGGGCAACGCCGTCGGCCCGCTCGTGCCCGCGGCAGGCGCCGCGGTGGCCACCCTCGCGCTCGGCATCTCGGTGACGGGGCTCATCGGGCTAGGCGCCGCCGGCGGCCTCGGTCGCTGGGTGCCGCGCTACTCACCGTACGCGACGGCCGCGATGGCTCGCGAGCACCACCGCCGCCTCGCCGGTGCCGATGATCTGGCCGAGACCGTGCCGAGCGCCGAGGCGCGACCGTGACGACGCTGGCTCCCCCGCGCACCGCCCCCAAGGGTCTGGTGCTGGCGATCTGCTGCCTGAGCCTGCTGATGGTCTCGATGGACGTCACCGTGGTGAACGTGGCGCTGCCCTCGATCCGGGCCGAGCTCGGAACGACCGTCTCGACGCTGCAATGGACGGTCGACGGCTACACCGTGGCGGTCGCCGGCTTCCTGCTGCTCGCCGGGGCTACCGCCGATCGGGTCGGACGACGCCGGGTCTTCCAGATCGGGCTCGCGACCTTCAGCATCGCGTCCCTGGCCTGCTCGCTCGCACCCAACATCCAGCTGCTGATCGCGGCGCGCGTCCTGCAGGGGCTGGGCGGCTCGATGCTGAACCCGGTGGCGATGTCGATCATCACCAACACCTTCACCGAACGCCGCGAGCGTGCCCGCGCGGTGGGCATCTGGGGTGCCGTCGTCGGCGTCTCGATGGCCTTCGGGCCGCTCGTCGGCGGCCTGCTGACCGAGGATGTCAGCTGGCGCGCGATCTTCTGGATCAACGTCCCGATCGGCGTGGCCGCCATCGTCCTCACGGCGCTCTTCGTGCCGGAGTCCCGTGCCGCCCGGCCTCGCCGGCCCGATCCGGTGGGGCAGGTCCTGGTCATCGTCGTCCTGATCAGCCTCGTCTACGCCCTGATCGAGGGGCCGTCCGACGGGTGGGCCTCGCCACAGATCCTCACGCTGCTCGCGATGGCCGTCGTCGCGGCCGTGGCCGCCGTACTCTACGAGCGCCGGCAAGCGGAGCCGTTCCTCGACGTCCGGTTCTTCCGCAGTGTGCCGTTCGCCTCGGCCACCCTGACCGCGGTGCTCGGCTTCTCGTCCTACGGCGCCTTCCTCTTCGTCAACGCGCTCTACCTGCAGCAGGTGCGCGGCCTCTCCCCCGCGACGACCGGGGTGTGGATGCTGCCGCTCGCGATCGCGACGCTGCTCGCCTCGCTCAACTCCGGGCGGATGGTGGCGCACTTCGGCAGCCGGCCCTCGCTCATCGTCTCCGGCGTACTGCTCGCCGTGAGCGGCCTCGGGCTGACGCGGCTCACGACCGAGACGCCCCACCTGGAGCTGGCCGTTCTCTACGTCGTCTTCGGCCTCGGCTTCGGCACCATCAACGCGCCGATCACGGTGACCGCGGTGTCAGGCATGCCGCTCTCGCAGGCCGGCGTGGCGGCGGCCATCGCCTCGACCAGTCGCCAGACGGGATCCGCCATCGGCGTGGCGGTCGCCGGCACGCTCACCGGCGCCGGTGCCGCCACGGTGCTCGGGCAGTCCTTCGCCGGCGGCACCCACCTGCTGTGGTGGGTCGTCGCCGCCTCGGGGGTGGCCGTCGCCGTCATCGGCTACGTCTCGACCACGCCGTGGGCCGGCCGCTCGACCGAGACGGTGCGAGCGCTGCTGGTCGACGACTGAGTCCTACTCGGCAGTACGCCGCGCGCGGGCGTAGCCTGCTCGGGCAGACGATCAACATGGGGAGAAGAATGAACGACATCGCTCTCGAGGAGCGTCGCAGTAGCCGCGAGTCCACCCGCGTCGAGGGCGCCAACGCCCGCTCGTGGCAGCTGGTCTCGGCACTGCACACGGAGACCTTCGACACCGCCCAGCTGGGCCGTGCCGACCAGATCATCCTCGACATGGAGGACGCCATCGACGGCTCGCTCAAGGACGTCGCGCGTGCGAACGTCGTGGGCTGGCTGCGGGATGGCGGCGAGGCCTGGGTGCGCATCAACGACTGGACCACCGTCGACTGGAGCGACGACATCGCGGCGCTCGCCGGCACGCCCGGCCTCCGCGGCGTCATCCTCGCCAAGGCCGAGGCCGCCGAGCAGGTCACCGACACCTTCCAGCGGCTCGGGGGCCAGACGCCGGTCATCCCGTTGCTGGAGTCCGCGCTCGGCATCGAGGACGCCGTCTCGATCGCCCGTGCCCGCGGCGCCTTCCGCCTCGCGTTCGGCAGCGGCGACTACCGCAAGGACACCGGCGCGGCCAACGAGCCGATGGCGATGGCCTACCCGCGCACCCGGCTCGTGCTCGCGTCGCGGATCGGCGGCCTGCCCGGACCCATCGACGGCCCGACGGTGGGCTCGACCCACGCGCTGCTGCGCGAGCAGGCGGCCGACGCGGTCAACCTGGGCATGACCGGCAAGCTCTGCCTCGACCTCGAGCAGCCGGCCGTGATCAACGAGTCGATGAGCCCGTCGCCGGCCGACGTGGCCTGGGCGATGGACTTCCTGAAGAAGTTCGAGGAGGACGGCCGGGTCATCCGGGACGGTTCGGACAAGCCGCGTCTGGCTCGTGCCGAGATCATCGTCCGGCGCGCCGAGGTCTTCCGCATCGAGCCCAACTGAGCGCAGCCGCCGAGTCGGGGGTTGGCGCCCGCCGAATCGGTGGTTGCGGCCCGCCGAATCGGGGGTTGGCGTCCCGCCGAATCGGGGGTTGCGGCCCGCCGAATCGGGGGTTTGCGCCCGCCGAATCGGTGGTTGCGGCCCGCCGAATCGGGGGTTGGCGTCCCGCCGAATCGGGGGTTGGCGTCCCGCCGAGTCGGGGGTTGCAGCCCGCCGAATCGGTGGTTCCGGCCCCCTGAGTCCCCTGAGTGGTGGGTGTCAGCATCGCCCTCCCGCGTGCTGACACCCGCCACGACTCAGTAGTTGGTGACGAAGTCGATCACCAATCGGTTGAACTCGCCCGCGTGCTCCAGCTGGGCCCAGTGGCCGCAGCGGTTGATGATGTGAGCCCGCGAGTTCGGGATGTTGGCCGCCATGAAGAGGGTCGACTCGAACGACACGACCCGGTCGTCACGGCCATGGATCAGCAGGGCCGGCGCGGCGATGTCGCCGAGCTTCGACAGGTCCGCCCAGATCGGGATGGGTGCCTTCGGGGCGACCTTGGCGATGTTCGCGAGATGCTCGGGCCGCTTGAGCGCCGCCTCCGAGCGCTGCTGGAGCAGCTCCGGCGAGGCGAACCTGGCCTGGTCGAAGACCATGATGTCGACCAGGCGCTTCATCGCCTCCGGGCTGGCGTCGCTGTAGCCGGCGTACATGATCTTGATGCCCTCGGTCGGGCCGCCGGCGCCGAAGAGGAACGGCTTGAGCTGGATCGGTGCACCCATGGTGATCAGGTGCGAGACCCGCTCCGGCTTCTCGATCGCCATCCGCAGCGAGGTGTGACCGCCCATCGAGTTGCCGACGAAGGCGGCCTTCTCGATGCCGAGCGCGTCGAGTAGCTGGCAGATCGCCTCGACGGGGTCGTAGGTGAGGAAGTCGACCGCATCGGAGTCGCCCCAGCCCGGCAGGTCGGGCGCGACCACCCGGAAACCGGCCGCGGCGATCGTCTCGATGTTCGGCGAGTAGTTCGACCATCCGGTCGCACCCGGGCCGCCACCGTGCAGCAGCACGATCGGCTGCCCGTCGGCGGGACCGGCCTCGTTGTAGTGGATCTTCCAGTCCGCCGTCTCGACGTCCTTGGCGACGTCCGACTGGGCCAGCGTCATCAGTGCGCACCTCCGGGCATCATGTTGGTGAACGGTGCCTGGCCGAGCAGCTCGTGGACTACCTCCGGCGGGCGGTGGCCCCACGAGTGCAGGCGGTCGAGCGTCTTGACCTGCCAGGTGTCGTCGTCGATGAGCAGGCCGCCCCAGCCATACTCGACGGAGAAGCCGGACGGCGTCCGGACGTAGAAGCTGAACATGTGGTCGTTCGGGTGCATGCCCAGCGTCATCTCGAACGGCTGCTTGGCGTCCATGCAGCGGTCGTAGGCCATCCCGACGTCGCGGATGTCTTCGACCTCCACCATGAAGTGGTGGGTTCGCTTCGGGTGCGGCATGTCGCCGAACGCCACCGAGTGGTGGCGCGGGTTGCAGTGCATGAAGATCAGGTCCGCCACGATGCCGGGCGCGAGCTCCTCGACGATGATGTCGCTGATCTTGAAGCCGAGCAGGCCCTGGTAGAACGCCAGGTAGTCCTCGCGAGTGACGCCCTTGGAGAGCAGCACCTGGTGGCCGGCGCCGCCGGTGCCGGTCACGAACCCGCCGAGGAGTACGTCGGAGTGGAAGGTCGTCTCGGCGTCGGCGAAGCCGCTGACGAGCTCGATCCGGTTGCCCATCGGGTCGGCGGTGAGCACGATCCGGTCGACCTTGCGGGCCGCGGCGAGCGCGGCGTCGCCCTCGGTGACCTCGACGCCGGCGGCGCGCAGGCTCTCGACCAGGCTCTCGAGCGCAGCGGCGCTCTCGACCTCGTAGCCGGAGGCGACCAGGTCGTCGGCCGGGCCCTCCTGGACGAGCCAGCGGTAGGCCTTCTCGTCGGTGCGCAGGCTCAGCGAGCCGGCGTCCTTGTCCGCGAGCTGCATGCCGAGCAGGTCGACGCCGAAGCGCTCCCAGTCGGCCAGACTGCTCGCCTCGTACACGACGTACGCGAGCTCCTTGACTCCAGTCATGGATCCTCCTACTTCAGGGACGTGCTAGTTCGGGGTCGGCTAGTTCAGGGTCGGGACGGCGAGGCCGGTCTTGTCGGCCGCGGCGACGAACTTGTCAGGACGTACGGCGACCGCCTGGACGCCGTACCGGGCGAACCACGCGAGCAGGACGCCCTCGAGGTCGACCAGCTCGTCGGGGCCCCGGGTGTAGGCATCGCGCGGTCGTACGGCGACGTAGCGGGCGCCCAGCGCGTCCCACTCGGCCTTCTGGTCGGGCGTGAGCAGCGTCGCGGGGTCGACGTCGGCACCGAGCAGCACGAAACCGTCCGGAAGCAGGGTGTCGAGGCGGCCCATCATGCCGACGGTGTCGCCGGCGATCGGCTGCGGCAGCATGCGGCCGACGATGCTTGCGTCGCCGATCTCACCGCGGAGCCAGCCAGCGTCGAGCACCGGGGGCGCGACCAGCGGCGGCTCGAAGGGAGTCACCGTGTTCTCGGGCACGGCGTTCATCGCCTCGAGCTCCTCCGGCGTGGCCTCCTGCTTGATCACGCGGCCGAGGCCGACCGCGAGGCCGGTGAAGAAGGCGACGTTGGGTCGTCGCTCCGCCTCGTAGGTGTCCAGCCACTCGGTCCCGAGCTCGCCGCGCAGGACCCGGGCGAGCTTCCAGCCGAGGTTGTGGGCGTCGCGCATGCCGGACTGCATGCCGGCGCCGGCCCACGGGGGCATCAGGTGGGCGGCATCGCCCGCGAGGAAGATCCGGCCCTGGCGCCACGTCTCGGCACCGCGCACGTGGTGCCGGTAGAAGGCGTGCTGGTGGATCTCGACGTCGTCGCTGGTGACTCCCAGCGCCTCGAGCAGCGGCCACACCTCGGCGCTGGTCGGGAAGTCGGCCTCGGTCTCGCCCGGCTTGAGCGGGATCTCCCAGCGGTGGTTGCCGGCGGAGAGCGCGATGTCGACGACCGGGCGGTCCTTGTCGGTCCAGAAGGTGAGCAGGTCGCGGTCCGGCCACCAGCGCTTGACCTTGCAGTCGATGACGATCCACAGCGTCTCGACCGTGTCGCCGTGCATCGGGATGCCGAGCATCTTGCGGGTGGCGCTGGAGCCGCCGTCGGCCGCGATCGCGTAGCGGGCACGGGTGGTGGTCTCGGCGCCGGTCTCCCGGTCACGCGAGGTGATCGTGACGCCGTCGGCGTCCTGCTCGACACCGACGACCTCGGCGCCGTACCGCACGTCGAGACGGTCGAGCTCCTCGCCGCAACGGCGCAGCTCGGCCTCCATCGTCGGCTGGTAGATGTTGTAGAACCGCGGCTTGGTGTTGCGGGTGCCGAGCGTCGACGGCGGGTGCTCGACGCGCATGACCTCGTGACCGTCGTAGGTCACCCAGCGCAGCGCCCGCTGCGTCTCGATGACCTTCTCGATCCGCTCGTCGATGCCGAGCTCCTGGAAGATCCGCATCGTCCAGTCGTTGACCGTGACCGCGCGGGCCCGGGCGTAGATGTCCTTATCGCGCTCGAACGCGACGACGCTGGCCCCCTTGGTGGCGAGCGTGAGTGCGCCGAGAAGCCCTGTCGGGCCGTAGCCGACGATCGCGACGTCGGCGTCGTACTGCTGGGGCATGTGCTCTCCAGTGGATCGCCGTTCGGTTTTGGACCGAACGTTCCGTTCAATGGTGTCTAGGATCACACTCACCCCGAGCGGCGTCAAGGGGAGCCATGAGATGGCTCCGCAAAATCTGGACGACGGCTCGACGGCGCCTATGCTCACGGCGTGGAGAGCGAACGCACCGGCAACCGGCGCGGCCAGCGCTCGCGCGAGGAGATCCTCGACGCGGCGTCCCGCGTCATGGCTGCGCGCGGGTACGCCGGCACCCCGATCTCCGTGCTGACGGCCGAGACCGGGCTGCCGAAGAGCGCGATCTACCACCACTTCCACTCCAAGGGCGGCCTGCTCTCGGCGGTGATGGCACGGGGTGCGCACGCCTTCTTCGACGGCATGCGGAAGGCACACGCGCAGCCGCCTGAGGGCGGGACTCATCGCGAGCGACTGACGTGGTATCTCGAGCGCACCGCGAGCGTCTTCGCCGACAACCCCGACTTCCTGCGACTCCACATGCTCCTGATCCTGAGCAGCGAGGCGGCCGAGGCCGAGGTGGCCGACATCATCAGCCAGGTGCGCACCGAGGGTCGCGCCTACATGAACGTGATGATCCGCTCGGCCTTCGTCGCCGAGGGCCCCGAGGTCGCCGCGACGGTGGCCGACCGGCTCGACTACTTCGGCATCGCCGGCTTCGACGGCGCGTTCATCGCCTCGCAGGCCGACCCGGGTCGCTCGGTCACATCGCAGATGACGCGCCTGGCCGACGCCATGGCCGCGCTCGGCGAGGCCGTCGTCGCCGAGCTCAGGGGGTAGCGCTCACGCAAGGAAGGCTTCGATGCGCGCCTCCGCGAGCGCGAGCGCGGGCGTGTCGACATGGACGCGGTCTTCGCGCAGCGCGGCACGAAGGCGCTCCAGCGTGTCATTCACCCGAGCAGCGGCAGTTCGCCGACCCAAGCCCCAACGAGCAGCCTCGCCCACAAGGTCGTCGGCCTTCACACGCGACAGATGCGTCACCGCGTTGACGAACATGCCGGCTTCGGTCCGCAATGTCGGCCACACGACAGTCGGCACCGTGTCGTAGAGCGGGGCGAGCCGGATGATGCCGGGGCTCAGATGCAGGAGCGCGACATTCTTGCCATGCGCGTCGGCGTTGCCGATCGCCACCGTGAACGTCATGACGTCCAGGAGCGCCGTGAGCTCGGCGTCGGCGTCGTCGGCCCAGCCCGTGAGGACGCCAGCGACTCCAGCAAAGCCGGGACCGCCGGCGCTTTCGTACTTTCCTCTTCGGTTGTTCCTCTCTGGGTCGACCCCCAGTGCCTGACACGCATCTTCCTGGTGCACGCGGACCGTCCCTTGTTGCGGGTCGCTCCTCCGGTCGAATCGCTCGACGACGATGCATTCGGCGTCACCCACCTGAATGAGTTCGCTGTCAGCTGCGCGCAAACCGGCTTCGCGCGCCAGCCGCAGGCACGCATGCTCGGCGCGTACGAGACCGCGGCGAATGCGATCGTCGACTTTGAGAATGTGCGTCGACGGCGCCCCGTGAACGGGCCGACCGTACGCTCCATCGCCGAGCTGGACGAGAAGCATCTTGTCCGCAAGGCCCGCGATCGACAGCTCCGAATCGTCATGCAGACCGAGTGGGTGCTCGCCAACGAGGTCAGCGACGGCCTGCGTCAGCTCGTCAGCTGAGTAGGGCTCCACATGGGCGTTCCGTAGGGGCGGGTCATCCGCGCTGATGATCAGGGCGCCCGCGACGTCGCGGCCGAACTTGGACAGCATCCCGAGAAGATCGGTCGTGGCGACCCTCGCGCGGCTGGCCATCTCCTGGCGGTGTTGTCCTTCCGGGAGCAGACCGGTGACGAACGGAAAGGCCTCGAGCTTCTTGCTGGTCAGCGGCAGGGAGTAGGAGAGGACCGGCGTGTTGCCGGCCCAGGTGTCCAAGGCGTAGGCGCTGTACCGGCACTCGACTCGACCCGGCCGGCTAGCGCGCAACGTCGCGACCTGCCGGCCGTCAAGCCACACGCCGAGCTCACGAGCCACCATCAGTGCTCGTCGCCTGGGGCCAACGCCTCCGCAGGAGCGGACTCAGGAAGGGTCGCGATGACTTCCACACCAAGCCGGCGTAGGAGACGGAAGACGCGGTCGAGCAGAATCACGCTGGCACCCGTCTCGATGCGGGCCAGATAGCTGCGCTCGATGCTCGCGCTCTCCGCCAGGTCTGCTTGGGTCCAGCCGCGGAGCCGGCGCGCCTCGGCGATGACCGTGCCCAAGTCACGAGCCGACCGGACCCGCGATTCGCGCGCCATATGCCCTCCTGTGCTGATATCGACACACTCATCCTAGAGGGAACACTGTGTCGATATCAACACCTTGGAGTCTTCGAGGGAGATGTATTGATATCCGCACAGAGTCTGCGTTGTCGCGGCCGCATCAGAGTGCACGGAGACGGAAACGGCCCCCTGGCCAACGTTTCCGCTGGCCAGGGGGCCATTCGACTCTGGCGGTGGCGGAGGGATTTGAACCCTCGGTAGGTTGCCCTACACAGCATTTCGAGTGCTGCACCATCGGCCGCTCGGACACGCCACCGCCGGGAAGGCTACCCGAGACGGTGCCCGCGGAAGAAATCCGCCAGCAGTCGCGCCGACTCCGCGGCGCCGACACCGGCCAGCACCTCGGGCCGGTGGTTGAGGCGCCGGTCGCGGACCACATCCCAGAGCGAGCCGACGGCGCCGGCCTTGTCGTCGTACGCACCGAAGACGAGCGCCTTGATGCGGGCCAGCACGATCGCGCCGGCGCACATCGTGCACGGCTCAAGCGTGACGACGAGGGTGCAGCCGTCGAGACGCCACTCGCCGCGGGTCCTGGCCGCCTGCCGGATCGCGACCACCTCGGCGTGCCCGGTGGGGTCGGCCTGGGCCTCCCGGACGTTGCGCCCGCGGCCGATCACCTCGCCTTCGGGCGAGAGCACGATCGCGCCGATCGGTACGTCTCCGGTGGCGAGAGCCTCTCGGGCCTCGGCGAGTGCCTCGGCCATCGCCTCCTGCGGCGTCACGCGGAGGTGAGCCCGACGGCGTCGTCGAAGAGCTCGCCGAAGCCGACCTTGCGTGCGACCTCGGAGAGCGCCTCGTCGGGGTAGAGGTCGTCGTCGAGCAGGATGCCCATGTCGATCGCCGTCATGCCGGAGTCGGCGAAGATGCCGAGGTCGCCCGCGGGCTCGACGTCGTCCTCGTCGTCCGGCATCGGCAGACCGAGGTGGTCGACCACCGACTGCGCGATCTCCCACTCGTCGGCGGCGGTCACGTCACTGAGCAGCAGCCGAACACTCGGGCCCGCGACGCGGCAGATCACGAAGAAGTCCTCATCGATGCCGACCAGCCCGGCCGCCCCGCCGTCCGCCGGGAAGCGCCGCAGCGCGTGCGCGAGGGACTCGACGTCCGCGAGCACGTCGTGAGCCAGCTCCTGGACCGTCCACGTGCCCTCCTCGCGGTAGACCGCGAGAGCGAAGTCGACACCCTCGAGCTGATCGGACATGGGTCCAACACTGACAGACCGAGCGCCCGACTCCAACCCCCTTATCTCGGCCCGTTCGCCCTTAGGGTGAGCGCATGCAGACCCACGTCATCGACCACCCGCTCGTGGCTCACAAGCTGACCGTGCTGCGCGACCGGCGCACCGACTCTCCGACCTTCCGCGCCCTCACCCGGGAGTTGGTCGCGCTGCTCGCCTACGAGGCCACCCGCGAGGTCCGCGTCGAGCCGTGCGACATCGAGACGCCGGTCGCCTCGACCACCGGCGTCACGCTCTCCTCGCCCAAGCCGCTGGTCGTGCCGATCCTGCGGGCCGGCCTGGGCATGCTCGACGGCATGATGCAGCTGCTCCCCACCGCCGAGGTCGGCTTCCTCGGCATGGTCCGCAACGAGGAGACGCTCGAGGCCGCGACGTACGCCGAACGGCTGCCGGCCGACCTGTCGGGCCGCCAGTGCTACGTGCTGGACCCGATGCTGGCCACCGGCGGCACCCTCGCCGCGGCGATCGACTTCCTCGTCACCCGCGGCGCCGACCACATCACGGCGGTGTGCCTGCTGGTCGCGCCGGAGGGCCTGCGTGCCCTGGAGGAGAAGACCGCGCACATCGGCGTACCTCTCACGGTCGTGACCGCCGCCGTCGACGATCACCTGAACGAGAAGGGCTACATCGTGCCGGGCCTCGGCGACGCGGGCGACCGGCTCTACGGCGTTGCGGGTTGAGTCCTGCCCCCGAAGACGGGACTCGACACCCCGGAAGGCGTGACTCAGCCGAGCGGATACTCGCCCAGCACCTCGTAGCGCGGCCGGCCCCGCGGGCCCTCGCCCAGGTGTGACTCCACCAGGGTGAGCGTCTCGACCGTCCACGCCGGTCCGCGGTAGGCGTCGAGCAGCCGCACCCAGCGGCTGACCTCGCCCGGGTGGCCGAGCCGGGCCAGGGTGAGGTGCGGGCGGAAGCGCTGGCCGTCCACCTCGATGCCGCTCCTGGTCGCCGCGGCGCGTGCTCCGGTCGCCAGCCGGGTGAGCTCGGTGCGCGCCTCGCTCGTCAGGTCGAGCCCGGCCCACAGGACCTTGGCCCGAGCGACGTTCGGGAACGCGCCACCGCCGGCGAGCGCCACCTCGAACGGAGTACGCCGCCCGGCGGCGCGCTCCAGCCGCTCGCCGAGCTCGTCGAGCCGCCATGGATCCGCCTCGCCCATGAACGCCAGCGTGAGATGCCAGCCCTCGGCGGGGACCCAGCGCAGTGGCGCAGCCTCGCGGCGTACCTCCAGGAAGCTGTCGAGATGCTCGACCACGGCCGAGGGCGGCGTCACCGCCGCGAACAGTCTCACCCGACCGCTATCCGACCCCGCGACCCACGAGGTGGCCGATCAGGAGCGTGACACCCATGGCGAAGACGCCGCCGAGGACGTTGCGGACCATGGCCGGCACCGGCTTGGCGAAGCCGAGCCTGGCCGAGACGTAGCCGGTCAGGGCGAGGGCCAGCGCCACCACGATCGCCGTGACGTAGAAGCGCTCCGGCGAAGGCAGCAGGATCGTCAGCGCGGGCAGGAGCGCGCCGATGCTGAAGGAGAACATCGAGGCCAGCGCCGCACCCCACGGGTTCGTGACGTCGTCGAGGTCGATGCCGAACTCCAGATAGGAGTGCACGCGCAGGGCGTTCCACTCGGTGAGCTCGTGTGCGGCCGTCTCCGCCGTCTCCGGCGACATCCCCCGCTCCTCGAGCATCTTCGTGAGGTGCTGAAGCTCCTCCTCCGGCATCTTCGCGAGGTCCTTCTCCTCGGCCTCGACCAGCGCAAGCTCCGCGTCGCGCTGAGTGGAGACCGAGACGTACTCGCCGGTGCCCATCGACAGCGCGCCGGCGACGAGGGCGGCGATGCCGGCGATCAGGATGGAGTGGCGCTGACTCGTGGCACCCGCGACACCCATCACGATGCCGGCCACGGAGACGATGCCGTCGTTGGCCCCCAACACCCCCGCACGCAGCCAGTTGAGCCGGTTGGAGAGCCCTTCGGTGTCGCCATGTTCGTGATCGAGATGCGCCAGCTCAGCCATGCCGCAATCGTCCCCCGTGCCGATGAGCCGCCGCAACGAAGGTGAGGCTGCCCTGCCGTGCCCTACAGCCCCAGGTCGCGGCCGATGAGCTCCTTCATGATCTCGTTGCTGCCGGCCCAGATCTTCGTGACGCGCGCATCGCGCCAGGCGCGCGCCACGCGGTACTCGTTCATGAAGCCGTAGCCACCGTGCAGCTGCACGCAGTGGTCGAGCACCTCGCTCTGCGCCTGGGAGGACCACCACTTCGCCTTCGAGGCCTCGACCGGCGTCAGCTCGCCCTTGCTGTGGGCGAGCACGCACTTGTCGACGTACGCCTCGGCGACCTCGATCTGGGTGAAGAGCTCGGCCAGCAGGAACTTGTTGTGCTGGAAGTTGCCGATCGACTGACCGAAGGCCTTGCGGTCCTTGGCGTAGGCCAGGGTCTCGACCAGGATCTGCTTGGCGTGCGCGACGTTGGCCACCGCACACGAGAGCCGCTCCTGCGGGAGCTTCTGCATCATGTGGATGAAGCCCATGTTCAGCTCGCCGATGATCTCGGCATCGGTGACCCGGACGTTCTCGAAGAAGAGCTCGGCCGTGTCGGACTCCTCCATGCCGACCTTGTCGAGCTTGCGGCCGCGGCTGAAGCCCTCCTTGGTCGCCTCGAGACCGAACAGCGTGATGCCCTTCGACCCCTTCTCCGGATCGGTGCGCGCTGCGACCACGACCAGGTCGGCGCTGTAGCCGTTGGTGATGAAGGTCTTCGACCCGTTGATGACCCACTCGTCGCCGTCGCGCACCGCGGTGGTGCGCAGCGCGGCGAGGTCGGAGCCCCCGGACGGCTCGGTCATGCCGATCGCGAGCAGGATCTCGCCGCTGGCCACACCCGGCAGCCAGCGCTGCTTCTGCTCCTCGGTGCCCAGCTCGACGAGGTACGGCGCGGTGATGTCGGTGTGGATTCCGACGCAGGTCGGGTACGCCGCCCCGACCTTGGCCAGCTCCTCCTCGAGGATCGCGTTGAAGCGGAAGCCCTCGGCCCCGGCACCGCCGTACTCCTCGGGGATGGCGAGCCCGAGGAAGCCCTGCGCGCCGGCCTCGAGCCAGAACTCACGCGGGAGCGCCTTCTCGGCGATGTGCTTCTCGCTGTGGGGGATCACGGACCGCTCGAGCCAGGTCCGCACCGACTCGCGGAACGCCTCGTGATCCTCGTCGTAGATGTCGCGCTTGAGAGCCATGGCGCAAGTGTACGGCCTAAGTTACTGGTGCGTAACCCAGTCGGCGGGGACGTCAGCCCAACCGGCTCAGGTCGACCCGCTCACTCGGAGATGGAGCCGCGACCTCGACCGGCTGGTCGAACCGGCTGAACGTCATCTCGCCCTGGCTGCCCGCGTCGACGCGCACCGGATAGTGCGGCTCCGCCGCGAGCACCTGGATCGTCGTCGCGGCGCCACCGGCACTGCGGCCGGCGAGCTTCACCGTCGGCTGGCCCTGGAACCGACTCGGGCCGATCACGCTGGTGGGGCCGGGACCGGCGTGGCCGAAGAGCCCGCGGGTGAGTTGGGTGAGGTTGCACAGCGAGGACATCTCGGCGCTCTGACCACCGGGCTGGGAACCGCCCTGAGCACCTCCTCCCATCGCGACCCACTTGCCGCCCACGAGCGCCCAGATCTGGGCCGCATGGGCAGGGTCCTGCGCCGCCCAGAACGCGCGGGAGGCCTTGAAGTAGTAGCGGCCGGCGACGCCCAGCAGGTGGAGCGTGGTGCCATGCAGCCCCATCGTCCCGGTGCAGTCGCCGGAGGTGTCCACGGAGACGTCGAAGTCGACCTGGTCGCCGTGCTCGATGATCGACCCGGCCATGTGCAGCGACGTGGCCCCCTTCAGTGCCGCCTCGACGTCGCTCTCGATCTGCGCGGCCGGCGTACGCGCGAAGGCAGCTGCGTCGCCCGCCGTCGCCGTACTCGGGGAGGTGGCGGCAGTCCCCCGCGCCGGGGTGCCGCCGCAGCCGGCGAGGGCCAGCATGAGCACGACCGTGGCGGCGAGAAGGCAGCGGCACGAACGGCTCATGGAGGCACTATCCCAAATACGGCGTGCGCCGGCGCGCCCTCGTCCACAGCTCAGTGTCCACAGCTCAGTGTCCACAGCTCAGTGTCCACAGCTCAGGTCGGGGTCTCGGCGCCCGCGAGCACCTCGTGTACCCACGCTGGCACCAGCTCGCTGGCCAGCCCCTGACGGGAGTCGTCGAAGAGGTGGGCGCCGTCGGAGCGCACGAGGTTGAGCTCGAGCGTCCGCACGCCGTACGCCGCGGCGGCGTTCACGAAGCCAGCCGCCGGGTAGACAGCCCCCGACGTACCGATGGAGACGAAGAGGTCCGCGCGCTGCAGCGCCTGGTCGATCGTGTCGAGGTCGTAGGGCATCTCGCCGAACCAGACCACGTCGGGCCGCAGCTCGCTGTGGCCGCAGCCGGGGCAGGGCGGGTAGTCGGCGAGGTCGTCGTCCCAGGTGAAGCGACCCTCGCACGCGCGGCACAGGGCAGAGAGCAGCTCGCCGTGCATGTGCAGCAGGTTCTTGCTGCCGGCGCGCTCGTGGAGGTCGTCGATGTTCTGGGTGACGATCAGCAGGTCATCGCCCAGCTCGAGCCCGAGACGGGCCAGCGACGTGTGGGCGGCGTTGGGCACAGCCCGCCGCAGCGCGCGCCGTCGCGCGTCGTAGAAACGGTGGACCGCCGTGGGCGCCCGGTCGAAGGCCTCGGGCGTCGCGACATCCTCGGCCCGGTGGCCCTCCCAGAGACCGTCGGCATCGCGAAAGGTCGGCACGCCGCTCTCGGCGGAGATGCCTGCACCGGTCAGGACGACGATCCTCATCCATCGAACCGTAAGGCAGGCGTCAAGCCCACGTCATCGCCAGGACATGTGACGCTCGCGATTAGTACGCGCTCCGACGGAAGCCGGCCGGGTTGTGACGTGGTGACGGTCGACGCCCACGCGGCCGCTCGCGAACTGCCACGGTGACAGTTCGGCCGGTGCGTGACAGTCGCGAGTGGTCACCGACAACGCGGACTGTCACGGTGACACTTTGGCGCTGCGGAGCCGGCCTCGGAAGCATGCTCACGCCACGACGACGAAGCACTCCTGACCCATCACCCGGCGCGCGAGCGGGGCCGGCAGCCGCAGCAGCAGGTCGATGGTGCGGATCCCACCGGTGGCCTGCGAGGCATGCGCGGCCAGCGCCGCCCGCTTGGCCGCCAGGTGCGCGCGTACGTCGACGCGCAGCCCGATCTCGGCGGGGGCGGAGAAGATGGCTTCGCCGGGCAGCGTGAGCCCCGGCAGCAGGCGGGCGAAGGGGCGGACGAGCCGCAGCACGCGGACCAGCGCGGTCCGGTCTCGGGTGGCCTCGAGCAGCATCGGGCGCCGCCGGGCGACCTGCTGGGCCAGCCGGGCGACCCGATGGACCTGCACATGGTCGGGGTGGCCATAGCCGCCATGGACGTCATAGCCGGTCAGCGTCTCCGCATCCTCCTCGTCGAGCACGGCGGCGAGCCTGGCGGCCGCCTCGTCGACGTCGGCGTCCGCGAACCGCCCCTCCGCCTGCGACGGCGCGTCGGCCATGCCGGAGTCGGCGTACCCGAGGTGGACGACCCTGGCGACGCCGAGTGCCTGCGCCGCGTGGGCGAGCTCCTCGCGGCGCGTCGACCCGAGCGCGTCGTAGCCCGCGCGTGCAAGACCGGCCTCGCCGTCGGTGGCCACGACCAGGACCACGCGATCCCCCGCTGCGGCGCGACCGGCGAGGTAGCCGCCGGTGAGGAGCGCCTCGTCGTCCGGGTGTGCGTGGAACGAGACGACGGTCGCCATCAGGCGAAGGCCACCTCGGCCGGTGCCGGGGCGACGGCGACCCGCTCGCCCGCAGCGCGGTAGAGCGCGTCGGTGGCATCGAGCACGGCCGGCCAGTCGAACGGCGGCACGACCCGGCGGTTGTGGCTCGTGATCCGGTCGCGCAGGGCGTCGTCGCCCGCCAGCTCGGCGAGTGCGACGGCGAACTGGGCGTCGTTGTCGACGAGCATCCCGTCGACCCGGTCGCGGATGAACTCGCGGACGCCGCTGCGCCGGCTCGCTACCACGGGCAGGCCCGCGCACCGTGCCTCGAGCGCCGCGATGCCGAACGACTCCTTCGGCGCCGGGGCGACGTAGACGTCGGCCGCGGCGAGCTCGGCACGGACCTCCTCGCGCGGCACGCGGCCGGTGAGGCGGACCCGGTCCTCGAGGCCGTGCCTCGCGATGTGGCGCTCCAGTCGTCGTCGCAGCGGGCCGTCTCCGACGATCACGAGGCGCAGGTCCTGGGTCGGCACGAGGGCCGCCGCCTCGCGGAAGGCGCGCAGCAGCTGCACCGGGCGCTTGCGCGGCATCAGTCGCATCACGCTCACGATGGTGACCGGGCCGTCGGTGCCCCGCTCGACCTGCCGCTCGGCCCAATGCGCGACGTCGACGGCGTTGGTGAGTACCGCGACCTCGAGGCCGCCGAGCGAGCGTCGGAACGTCTCGGCCGCGGCATTGGAGACCGCCGACCACGCGACCGGCCAGCGGCGCAGCGCAGCCATGGACGCCAGCCGGATGAGCCCGCCCATGCCCGCCCACATCGAGTGCACGGTCATCAGCGT
>Ga0131853_10006899_pt1 | contig 20525 bp, 9 predicted proteins | sample TergutLab28metaG_FD_92764 | JGI IMG/M metagenome (GOLD analysis project Ga0131853, IMG submission 92764) | Labiotermes labralis P1 segment gut microbial communities from Petit-Saut dam, French Guiana - Lab288 P1 (version 2) (version 2) | ecosystem: Host-associated > Arthropoda: Insects >...
ATTATTATTATTTCGAATTTTTTGTCTGTAAGTATCAATATATAATGAATAGTGAGATTGTCAGAATATGTCGATCCATGCGTCAGTACACTTGATATTACTAGACTTCATTATATCAGTAAAATTGTTTTATTATTCTTTATCGGCCTATGTCATAAAAACTTATGGTAATTACTGCAAATTATTAGTTGCACGTGTATACTGATGACGATTTGTATTGATAGAGGCATGTGAATCTTTTTTTATTTATTAAATGTTACTTGACACTGACATGTGTAAGTCGATAGTGTTTCTCAATATGTGAGGTAGTAATGACTTTATTTAAGGTTCTTAGCAATTGCATAGAGTGAAAGAGTCGTAAGTCAGTCAGGATAGGCAGCAACCCTGAAGACGTTCGAAACGGTTATCTCCCGACATTAGTTTCATGCATTAACCTTTAGACGCCTAATGTCAACTATAGTGGTCGTAACGCACCGCTAACCTCTAAAGTTGCATTTTATATATTTATTCAACAAATATATGTACTGAATATTTTAAACATGGTATATAATCTCTGTTTTTTTCTCTTCAAAATGCAGTTTGTTTCATAATTGTAACATATTTGGTTTCTGTATTATTCACATTTTATATACAGGATGTGCTAAAATTTAAAAAATAATTCCGGCACCAAAAGGTTAATAGACTCACTACTGGCTGAAGTGTGGTAAGTGGTACATGCGAAAAGATTAGGGTACTGCTTGGAAAATCACCTCTATTTATATTTATTCTGGGTCTTTGTTGGTGTGAATATTTAAAGCACACATTCTCTCGTTACATTGATCTCCTTGCCTCATTCCAGTGAGGGTCGGATAAACTTCCCTACATGGCACGCTACTCAAGTTTCTTGATGGTAATGGGCATTTGCTGTTCACATTTGCGTGGTCAATTATCCTGTCAGTGCTCCTAGTATGTTCTATGGACGCTCCAAGCAGTCCGCATTTTATCATATCGTAAGGTAGCACGCCATTATACAGTACTTAGAGTGGTGAATGCAACGCAAATTGGATCAACTAATATCGACAAAATTAATTTTCATAGGCGCTTTATTGTGACGTTAACCATTGATGTACGTAACAATGAAGTACATGAGCAAGTTGAGTAGTTCAGATAAACGAGTAAATGGGGAAATTGTGAAATTACCATGGTTAACACGTGTCAGCTGCAGTGGACATGACTTAAACAACGCATTGTTCAGTGTTTTTATAGTGTATACCTATGATGTGATGTTCCTGCAAGCAGTAGTATTCTATATTTGAAGATTTTAATTATGTGTTAAGCTGGATGATCCGGGATCGAATCCCGGCGGGGACGAGATTTTACGCCTGTCCATACCGGTCCTGGGGACCCACCCAGCCTCCTGTAAAATGGGTACCGGGTCTTTCCCAGGGGTAAAGTACGGCCGGGGCGTGCTGCTGACCACTCACCCCCTTCTAGTGCCGCTGTCATGGAAGAGTAGAGCTATACCTCTACCCACCCTCTGGGCCACACCGGGCCTGTAACGGGATCACTTTAACATTTGTGTTAAGTGTGTTCATGACGCTTAGCTGCCGTAGAACACTATCGCAATGAGAAATACGCCGGTGTGTAATTTTAAGTTTGTATTTGGGAGTTAATGACCCAAATTCTAGTAGGAACTGATTATGATTTTGATGCTCCTTGAAAATTAATGTAGCCCATCTTTTGAAAAAAAGGATTTTAACTATGGATGGGTAATCAGAAAATCGTATTAAAATTTTTAAGGGATTGGAAGGGCGTGTTACGCAATAACAATGCATTGCTTGAGATTCTGCAGCGATCCTACCTCATTTGACTTAACTTACCTTTATTCCATTTAAATATCATTTCCGATTAACTATTTTACTAAAGAAAAATACACATTCCACATTACACAATAATTAGGTATTTTTCGTGGTATTTCCTTAAAAAAACATTGTACCGAAGCACGTTTCAGACCCATGATACTGGTCCTTATGACAGCTGCTTTTCGTGTAACATACAAATTGTTCGTAGAACCGGTTTGTTGAAATTCGTGAGGCGCCACGTATTTGAGCCTCATATAAAATAAGTTGTATGATGTCTCACCAAACCAGCAAAATACTCCGATCACATTTTGTTTTAGAACCTACAGCGAAAAATGCGACAGAAATGTAGATAAAAAGGTGGATGGACATGACCCAAATCTTTAAGTGTTCATTTTAACACTTACGTAATTCATGCGAAGAGCGGATGAAGGGAGGTACAGAATAAACAGGAACTGTAAGAGCGCTAGGCTACAGGAAAATGTAGTATAGTAGTGCTAGCGTGCAGAAGTTTGTTCCGGAGTTAGTGAATTAGACACGTGACACGTGTGTGAGGTAGTGCTCTAACTCACAATTTCAACTTTTCTTGCCAGTGCAGGATGACAAAACAAATTAGAAATCTTTGTGTACTTGTACCTAATAAGAACTGAGTAAAAAGGTAAAGGTAAAGTGATCCCGTTACAGGCCCAGTGTGGCCCAGAGGGTGGGTGGGTAGAAGTATAAGCTCTACTCCTCCATGTAGCGACACTAGAAGGGGGTGAGTGGCCAGCAGCACGCCCTGGCCGCACTTTACCCTCGGTAAAGACCCGGTACCCATTTTACAGGAGACTGGATGGGCTTCAGGGCCGGTCTGGACGGGTAGAAAATCTCGTCCTCACTGGCATTCGATCCCGGACCGTCCAGCCCGTAGCTCAGTCGCTATACCGACTGAGCTACCCGGCCCACAATTGGAATTGAGTATTATGCCAAAATAAGGGCTGTAGGCCTCATACATATTATTCCTGTCTCTGAATATTGTGGATTTATGAACCAGTTGTTCAGTAATTCGCAATGTGATGTTTGAAACATCGCATTAAATTACGTGTTGTTCTGGACGTTGTTGAAAGAGACGCTGGGGCAATTAGTTACGTAAATCCGCACTTACCCAGAGTTATAGCCGCAATGGTTTCATTAGAGAAATGGGTCAAAAATACTTCAGTGCTTTAAATTGTTAGTTTTTGTGGCAAATGTAAATTGTTCAATTAAAGGAGTTGCAAGCTAGGAAGGAGGTGATCTGAATTTTTATCGTGGTTGCAGAAATCCTTAGATTGCGTACTGGGCACAGAAGGGTGTCAGGTGACTTAACTTAAATAACACGGAATACTCTACAACGGACTACAGGAATTTTAGGATCCCTCAGAAATTTTATAAGTGCGGATATCTGGGGGGGAAAACAGTAACAAATCTGAATTACACTTATGGTGGTGTAAAGAACGGTTTAAATAAGTGCAATCCTTCACTCCATATAGGGAAGTCGCTGGATATGGCGGCGATGAGGAAATACTTATAGCGCCTTACGGTTAGAAGAATTTTTTACTCGTCAGTTTGCATGCATAATTGCCCTCTGAACTGTCCGATTCAGAATTTATGCAGAAAGAGTGAATTTTTAGATGTTCGGTGGACGTCTTCGACGGGGGAAAGAACTGTTAGCAGACGTCTTGACACACACACACACACACACACACACCACACACACACATGCACACACACACATACACACACACACCACACACACACATACACACACACACACCACACACACACACACACATACACACACACCACACACACACACACACATGCACGCACGCACACACGGGAAAACGTATCATTGAAGGGACGATAGCATACATCCATATTTCCATGGATATTCAAAACGATGATTCAGATTTCGTGCTGTTCGGAACCATATGCAGCCTAGAACGAGCCCGCATTTTGTTCGGCTGTAATATGTGCTTTAATTTGTTGGTTTTTAATTTGTTTCATAATTTTGTATTTGAATGCACAATGTTTCGTTCCTTGTAAAAATGTACGTATAGTGTGGGTAGAAGGGAGCTTATGATAGATACAGTGGGGATGCTGTCCTAACGTTTTCCTGCACGTACTGTAGAAAATCACGAACTCCTCAGTAGTCACTCTGGCTGGTCTGTGGAATGAGATTAAAACTGTGGACCCCCGAGCACAATGTCTATTCGTGGCATCGCCACGACTTTTAGTTTTGTGACGTTTAGTCATATTCCTTTAATATAAATTTAAAACCTGTTTGGCTGTTGCTGCCAGTACATCCTACTGATTTGCTCTTCCATAACATGATTTTAAAATTTTAGTTTTGTTACTGTGTATATTCTGTATAAAACATGCTGCATATGACGAAGTTGCTGTTGATTCCACAGTGGGCGTAGCATTTGGCATTTGTTCCTTACACCTCTATAATTTTTTTTCTGGAAATGTTCCTTATTTCGAAGAAATTTAACGGCCACTCTTTTCTTTTGAAAGCCAGTTTTATGATGCTGTCAGCCATTGTTTTATAGCAGGCTTTATATGCTGACTGTATTACATTAATTTGTTAGAGTCGTGTTACTTACGTCAGATTAACCATGATGGAATAATGCACGTTAGTCAGCTACTCTGAAACGAATACAACTAGTTATACCAGGAATTTCAATTATATGTGAGCAGGAAATTAAAACGAGTATCAAATTACTGACGTAATCCAAGTCATTTCTGAGGTATCGTTCAGTAGACACCATTTCGATCCGTGTTAAATTGATGTCTTCCCATCTCGAGATGAAACGTAAGGGTATTAAATATCCCATCTTCTCAGAGATTTCTTCCTTGAAGTGGGATTGCGTTTCATTTGGATTCTTATGAAACAGCGCAGTGTAAAGTTACCAGAATGCGAGGTTAGAAAAGTAATTTTACCCCGAGCTTCTCTATTTCTTCTTGTAGTTATTTCCACAGACGACGCTGTATGCAGAGAAATGCAGTTCACGCGTTCAAGGTGGAAAATTTCCCCGCTGAAACTTGCATGTATGCTAATTCATTGGTGTCGTAAACTCCTGCAGTTATTTACTCCTGATAGAAAGCTAGGTGAGTCCAATGGGATCATTGCATTGTTTTCTTTTGGCCCATCTTAGTTTAATTTTGCTTATATTCACATCAGTGGGGCATTTTTTTCTTAGTCGACAGGGGGCGTGGCTTTTGTTTCAGTAATGAATATTACACATTAAGACGTAATATCCTGGTTTCAGTCGTCTCAGATTTTACTGTCTTAAGTTTTGTCTGATGTGTGGAATGATCCTTTAAAATTACTGTCGCTGTAGGCCAGCATATTTGTGTTCTACCTCAAATTTTCACTTGGATCTTTTTTTTTTTTTTGGCATTTAAACTGCATCAAGTCTGTGATGTAATAATTTTTTTTTCCAACGAAGACTGGGGAGCTACGTGAAAAACACAGATAAAAGAGAGCGTTGTATTTCGGAATCGGTCTTTTTGTGTATGCCGTTCTAAATTTTTTTGGAACGTCACAAACACTAATAAAAAGACGTCACTGGGTGATGGAATATTTATTACGTAGAGACAAATAGAAATCCCATGAGCCCCTTGTAAGGACCTGACCTACAAAAACTAGTGTAAGCAGAGAACATGAATTGTATTTTGCGGGTTTAACATTCTTGGAGTGGTGCTGATGAAGACCTCATCCTTCTGGGGTATGATGCATTGTTGAGTGGTATTTTTTTTCAAATCTCATTGCCGGAATGTAGAATATATTTATGATATTTTGGCATACATTTAGTAAGTCCTTTTATAGTATGGCGAAGTTAATATTTAAGGAAATGTAGCAGAAAATCAAACTAATTTAGGAAGTGCTACCTACCATTTCGTTAAGAATGTGGCAAAGTTAACATGAAAGGGAATGTGGCCACAAATTAAAGTTGAATTTACGAGATGCTTGCTACCATTCACTTAAGGATGTGGCAGATTGAAAATGTAAGGAAATACATTAACAAATTAAAATTAAATTAAAGAAATGATTGCTACGTTCGGCTCAGAATATTGCAGAGTTATCATAGAAGGACATACGGTAACAAATCAAAATTAAATTCAGCAGTACTTGATGTCATTCAGTTAAGAACACTTTTATCTGCCTTTTATCCCCACAACTTAAAAGATTAAAATAATCAAAGCTTTAATTTTAGCCACAGTTTCGTTTGGGTATGAAACATGGTATCTCTTCCGATGTAGCAGGCGAACGGATAAAATTTGTGATAAAAGCAAGTAAAATGAGAAATGATTCATGCAGAATGCTTCATTGGAGACACACATAGGAAAACCTGCAGGTAAGATACCATTTTGTATATGGTAGGGATGGTGGGAGGGATCTTAAAACAATAGTAGAATGTGTAATATTTGCGAGAGAATTAATCTCTCAGGGCGCAGTTCAGCGGCATGCTGTTGTGAACATAATAATGAACGGATGGATTTTATAAAATGCGGGACAGTCCTTGAAGCACTGAACAACCATCGTCTTTTCAAGGATTCTGGTCCGTGGAGTTTGTTTAAAAAACAACAAATGAATACTTCTTATCAATTTATTCTTCTTCTTGCTTTTTGTGTAGACATTCCTTATAAAATTGCTGTTATGCATAATACAATTGACTTAATCTTATAACTCACGCGTAAATCTCAGTACCATGCTGTCCGAAGTCGGCTGTTAATATTTAACCTACTTGCTTCTTGACCTGTTTGTTTTACCCATTTTCAATGTTTGAGTTCAGAGGAGTAAGATTTATTCCCCCATTTCTACTGCTGCTCTCATGAAGCGAGAGAAGGCATCACTAGATGCACTTAGTAGACCTGTAGCCTTGCTACACGGGTCGTTACTCTAAATACCGACTAGAAATTACAGAACGAATGAACAAGAGAGCTTAAGCTATGTCTTGCGGTTTAATGCTCTTCAAGGCAAGGGGTGGTGTAAGGTTGATGGTGGGACATGAAGGAGGAATAATAAAAGCAAATTGCTTTACTAGTAGGCTAAACTGTGTAAAATCATTATGGTTGGACAAAGAGAGGGAGAGGGAGAGCGAGACAAAGAGGGAAGAGAGAAGTGCAAAGATATATTAAAGTTTTGCTCGCTCTGGAAACAAGAAAGAGTGTTGGAAAGACAACGAAAGTGGAGAGTATTGAATGTGCTGAGGGAAAAGTCAGAATGCACTGTCTGAGCTCTGTATACTAAGAAAATGGTGAAACGAGTAAGACTTGAAAGAAGAGAAGAAAGCAGTCCTTTATACCCTCATTAGAAGCAAACTTCCTTCACGGAAGAGAGAAAGAGAACATTCGGGTGCTAATGATGATATTATTGGTTCATTATCCTTGCATCGGAAATGAGAAACCGCACAGAGCTACACTTTATTATTCTTGAAGAGAAAAAGGAAATTTTTATGCAATGCCTGAATGGATCAGAACCGTATGCCGTGCTGAAATTTTTCGGTGGTACGCAAGTGGTTGGCTGGTTTGAACTTTGAAAAGCTGCGTTGAAGATGTATTGTGGAAAGACAAAAGTTCCCGTCCAATTCTACATAATCATATTTACCATTTCTTTTGCGTTTATAATTTGGGCATTATGTTGATGCATGTGGGGTTCAGTGTATGTCTGTCATTGCGTTAACACAGTATGTCAACTTGCGAATTTGTGGTGTTGGAAAGAGATAGAGTGACGCTTGATTTTGAACTTTGTTTTGGTCGGTTTTACTGGGTTGAAGAATGGATTCATGTGAAGTTGCTGTCCAGCGACAGTGAAACTTTCGGATTATTGACAGGAAGCCTGCTTGTTGAAAGGCTGAAAAAAAGAGCTGTTTAAAGACAGAACCTGCGCAAGAATGTAGGAAACTTTTACTACTGAGATATAAACTTGATTTATACTCGTACTTTCCAGTAAAGTAGTAGTTTTGTATACAAGCAACAGACTACGTCATTCTTACTTTGTAACAAACGAGTTTCCCTTCCTGACTGGCTGACTAATTCTTGGTTTGTTTAGTTGTGTTTAATTTGCAGCATATGACTTTCTGAATATCAAATATGTGAAAAATATGGTAACGAAATTTGAGTTCATAGTGTTGTGGAAGGATGCAATCGTGGGACATTTGAATAAATCGCCTGGATATCGTGAGGCAAAGAAGAAGAAACCTTAACGAAATTTTATGCTCTCACAGCAATGTTCTGCTCAGAAAACGTGAATCTTAAAGAAAAACCTTCGTCAGGATAGCCAGTAGCAGCGGTAACTCCCGAATACAATCTACAGAGTACCGCTGAGTTAGACTTTACGAATTTTCTGACATTAAATTTAATGAAAGAATGCCTACAGGAAGGATTCAGGTGATAAAAAGATTGAAGAGTTGACAAAGTCAGAGTAGTGACCGAGTCATACTTGCAACGAACTCTTCATATTAACTTGTTCATGGAAATTATTTATATAATAATGGAATGAGTTCATGAAGTGAAACGAACGTCAACTAGTGATGTTATACAAATAAATTGCGAGTTGGTCCGAATCATAACAGACCATGAGCAGCGACAAAACAAATAGGCTCTTTCGGTTGCAGAACAAAATTGAAGTTCGGCAAGCAGTACAGAACAAATGCATTCGTATGATGATACTGGTCTGTACTTACGGCGTTTCAATGACTAGGATTTTCACGTTGATGAAAACCAAACACACAATGATTACAAATCAATAATGCAGAATCACAGTATTCACAACGTGATTTTACGTGTAGAACAGTAGCACGTTTTGTTAGTCTTTTCGCAGTTCACTGAATACGTATTTTCTGTAATTACGGCAAATGTGTGTACGAAAAAAGGACATACTTCAGACGGCTTTTAAAAATTTGTTTGGTCATGTTGATAATAATGTCGTGTAATACTCATTCTAATCCGTTTGTTCGATGGGCGTTATTACCTTCTGCGTGTCGATGCGGAGATTAAAAACGATGTACGAATATGTGTGACCTGTAATATAAAATTCTTCCGTCTCCACAATTTTGTTCAGTTCGTCCCGTTTGCCTGTTGGTTTCTATTTACCATATAAGATGTAAGACGCATAAAACAATTTTCACCCATCGCGGTTTTGACATTAGTCAGTCTTGTTCGATTTAATGCAAAAAGCGATCGACTGCTATGTACAAGCTTATTACCCTTCGGAATCTGCTGTAAATATTAGAAATGTATTTGCAGGTAATGGATTTAATGCCAGTCCCAGTGGCCGCGCGGTCTAAGGTGCGGGTCTGCGGCCACTCGCTTGCTGGGATTGCGGTTTTGAATCCCATCGGGGGCTTGGATGTCTGTCGTTTGTGAATGCTGTGTTTTGTCGGTGGTCTGTTCTAAGGCCCTAATCCAGAATTTTCCTGGAGGTGCAGAGGACATAAATTAAAGTACTCAGGATGGTCAGTATTTTGATCAGGAATTGAACCCTGTATTTCCTGAATATGAAAGTACGCTTCATGTTTTATTATGATGAAAGTCATCACAATTCAATTCGAAGAGAATGTATGCACATATTCACTCCAGTTATTGACTGAACAGGCATGAACGCCGTCGCACACTGTTGACATCTTTCTGGACATTTTTAAACCTCATTTCTACGATCGAGTAATTTGAAATCACTAATTTTTTCGATTTGTTGTAGCGTGGCCACAACAGCTCTTTTCTTTTGATATTAGTCACTGGTGTAATTTTGGGGAGGGGGAGTTTCTTCCGTCCCAATCCTGTAACAGTCGTACTTCAGGTGTCGCACTACTGACAGGTGAAATATCACAGTCGCCTAAAACTCCAATTTCGATCTGTTGAGAGAGGCAGCATAAAATTTCATTTTGCGTGTACGCGATGTTCTTGAGGCGGACGGTGGAAGTATTGAGCACATTCTGAATTAATAACAGGTCAGCGGTGAAATACTGAACACCTACAGTGCAACTAGTCACATTTGTGTAACTGCTGGTGGCTTTATTTTGTAACGTGATTGTCAAATAGAAGTTGTGTACAGCAGGTATAAATGTCGTAAACACTGTATTCGTACGTGCACAGTACATATTGGCAGTGGCTGCTGCTATTGCTTTGTGCCAACGTTACAAAACAGGGGCCTGTTAATGTGTCAAGTTTTACTCAGTCACTTATTGCGAGTGCAACTAACTACTCATAGTCATGTGCACGAAGTCCCTGAAGTAAATATGGATAATAGTTGAAGAATTTAACTCTGCTACTCGTTGGGACTACCACACAACAGTACGTTCTGGCACTGGCGTTTAAATTCTGACATCGCGTGCCCTTGGAACATGTTACCGACATAGTAAAGGCAAAGGTAAAATTTTGCCTGTGCTTAATTCAGCACAACGTCATGAGGACAAATGGGGCAGTGGATATATAGTATCAACTGTTATTAACCTCAGTATCGGATAGAGAAGAGCGGTCAGCTTCATGCGGCTGCCACTTTACCCCCGAGAAAGAACACCTGATACCTGTTCAGTAGGAGGCTGGGTAAACAGCCACGTATTTTAGGGTACAACGGACACGATGACGTAGTTTGAGGCGTTCTTTCATATAGAATACACAAAATTAGGACCAGTTAAAGAGCTGCAAATGTAAAGCTGTTGCCAACATGATGGCCTACTGACATGCACAAGATCAGGGACCGTTAAACAGCCACGTATATGTAGGTACTACTGACACAATGGTTCAGGTGCAGGTACTAGTTAAACTATATGATGGTAGAGATATGTATATAATTTGTTACATAAAGAACAACTACATGTTTCGGCCATTTTCATTGGCCCTGAAAAGGGCCGAAACATGGAGTTGTTCTTTATGTAATAAATTATATACATATCTCTACCATCATATAGTTGTGTTAGACAAGTATATACACTCCAATCTAGTTTATTATAAACACAACGGGGATGACGAACCTTATGATTATGCAGGTACTAGTTCTTGCTGCTATATTAACACAAACTTGAGAATCTTACAATATAGCCATATCTTAAGATAATACTGACCTAGGTTCAGGTACTTTTTGTGCACGGCTTCGTAAGCTGTCCACTCGATGTTCTTGAAACGATTCCTTTCCTGCCTCACCCCGTGTACCAGGTCCGGCTCCTGTGGCTCGTTTGGGTTCCTGCAGAGAAACAACTGTCATTGTGTAATTCTGGGTGTTTTGTGGAAGGACTGACACAGTGCGCGCATGACTGGCAGTGCGACTTGGCGCAACTTACAGCACGGGGATTTATGCGAGAGGGACTGCGTGTCTGTGAGAATGGCAAAAAAAATCCCATTGCATTGTGGCACGCCTCAAGGTTCTGACAATAGAGGAAGAACCTTGTTCATGCGGAATGGAAGTTACATTCGCTTCTCCCCTGCTGTTGCTGCAGATTTTGTTATTTTTGTCGCTGCAAGGTGAGTCGACTTGACATTCGACGTTCTCCTGCAGCCAACAATATTCGCAGATAATCTGAAGTTTTAATAACTCATATTTGAGTAGGAGGCAATTGCTATATGGTTAGTATTGAAAGTAACGAGATCAGAGTGGAGGATGCGATTTATGAATTATTCAGGAAATCCTAATTGTAATTTTTTGTTATGACAAAAGTATGTCCCAACCGACAGTTGGCAGTTGGTAGCTGAGTACTTAGAATGTAAGTGACGTCGCTCTAAATTAACTGTTAAAGGGAATCTGTGCTAAAACAACAGCTCAGAATTATGTAGTTAATTGTAGCACTGGTTAATGGCTGCCACGAACATGAACGCTTATTCTTTCCAACCTATTTTTCTGAACGTTTACCACGTAGAGCAGGAGTGGCCAGGCATAGGCCTACTTTATCTTAGAACTTATTAGAGTGAACATGTTTTATGAATATGTTCTTGGCGATTTTACACGTGTCAGCTCTACTCTTCCATGCCTGCGGCACTAGAAGGGGGTGAGTGGTCAGCAGCACGCATCTGTCGCACTTTACCCCTGGGGAAGACCCAGTACCCATTTTACAGGAGGCTGGGTGGGCCCCAGGGCCAGTCTGGACGGGCTATTAGGATCTGTGTTTTACATAAAGCAAGAGACAGACCTATGTTACGCTAAAATTAAATTCACCCGATAGTTTTGAGTGTAGTTTCCCAGCACAAAATTTTTATTGCAACCCTGTCGGGCAGTTTCGGAGGTGGAAATTTCAATTGGACAGACGCACAGGTACGACTTCCCGATTGTACACTGCTTGTATGTGTTGAATAAAGATATCACCGGAAATGTATCAGGGTTTTTTTAAAGCACTCCAAGAATTGTTCTGTTTGAAGGAATGAGGGCCGTAAAAGATTCCCGATGTGCATTAAGGTATACGACCCACTGACACACCCACCGATGGATCCCCTTCTCTCCACAAAGAGATTCGTAGTTTGCTTCTGGAATCACTGCACCATCGCAGCCTGGATGCAGCGCCGCGAAAAGGCTGTATTGAAACCGCCTTCAAAACCGGACACTATAAATATGTATTGTGTGGTCTTTATACTTAGTGATTTGTACGTGGAAGTGGTTCTGTAGTTAGGAGAGCCATAACAGAACTCTCAGAGTCATTCCACAGATTAGGTTTGTTTTTGTTATTCACAATACGATTATCATAACACGATCGTTACTTGGTCGATGAGCAACAGTAGGCTTACCTATTTATAGTAAAATTTACCCGGTGAGATGACAGCGGACTCAGCTTGAAAATCGTAATATGGCATTTCGTTAGAAGTCATATCTAAATTTAAACACAATAGTTTGGATCTGTAGGCATTGTGTTAAAATTACGAGCCTAGAAAGGTTAAGTTACTTTTGCACGTGTAACAGGACCAACCGCTTACTGTGATCAGAGTGTGATGGAATTATTGACGGAAATGAATTGTTTTGATTAGACAGAGTGAAATTATTTGTGTTTAAAATCTAGGCCCTTGTGTGGGCACTTTGGCACTTGCAAGGAATTTTATAAAATCCTTACTAAATGTGCACAAAAGTTTTGTACGGAAAATTAAGTGTGGCTATGTAAAACATGTTAGAATGACGCACCATGTCTACGGTCTTGGAAATCTGGAACTTCTGTCACTGATTCGGAACCCTTTCCCGCATAGACCTGCAATTTATGGGACTTGGGACGACCGCGTCGCTCGTCCCAGTAGTCCTACAAAAGGTACATCAGGAATTAATTCTGAATCGGAATAAGACAGCACGCACAATGGTTGGTTGTTGAACAAGAGGTTTAAATTTTTCCGTGTCTTTCCATTCAGTACATACTTAACGAAATGTTTGTAATACTTTGAATGCGTTTTACTTTTAACTGGTCAGTGAGGTCCAATTGAGGACAATACATGCGAGACGTATGGCACGGATGGGCAATATCTACATTATTCGGAAAGCCCGCAGGGAAGTATTATTAGAAGACTTGGGCATAGATGTTTGAATAACAGTCAAACGTATTTTAGAGAAGTATGGTGCGGCGATGTGAACTTGGTTTGTCTGGTTCAGGATAGAACCCCGTGGCGGGCTTATTTGAGCACGATAATGGACTGGGTTTATCAGGTTCAAGGTAGGACCCCATTTGCTGGACTGTTTGAGCACGGTGATGGACTTTTCAGCTGTCATAAGAATAACGGGGAATTTTGTGAACGACAGAGCGATTATTTTTGCTGTAGGACAAATGCTGCATGTGGTTAGTGTCTGAGATAGTGAAGCTCTAACTTGTTGTTTCAGTAAGTACGATTCGAGTTTCGTCAGAACAACGCGTACAAGATAAATATTTAGACGGGCGGAAAAACAAAACTGCTTGCAGACTGCGATGGGGGTGGTAAGGCAGACACTGCGGAACCATAAGGAGCTTTGAATGCTATTAACCGTCTGCAAACACAGAGTAACGGACTGTGCGCGTGACGGTAAGATGTTTTACACAAACAATGAACATACTTCTACTGTAATGTGTTAGACTGAAAAGTAACGGGAAATTTGCTGGCGCTGCCGGGTTTGACTCTCTGGAGAGACATGGGACTTCCCACTGCTGCATCATGAACGGCTCTGAAGTTCGTTCAGCCTCTTACTGTACGCACGTGGAAAGACTTTCGCTGAGCGATAAATGCTGTTACAGCTTACCAGTCACATTTTTTAAGTCGTGCCAAGATTAGGAATTTGCTTCTTCCGTTGGCCTGGCGTTTTAGCACAGATGTACGTTTACCTTATTCGTAAATTTAACGTAAGTTATAAAGAAAATGTTTATAGGTTTGGAAACCGTTTCGATTACTAAGGGAAGGAGTTTGGAAATCCCTTTCCACAGTTGTAACAAGTTTTACGGAGAGGAGAACAGAAAACCTTCGGTTGCTCCCTGTTTCATAATTTATCACTGATGTAGTAGCAGGCAAGCTGCTCACTTACCCGGTTCGAGCGAAGTTGCTCCAATATATCATTGTCGCTTCAGAGAGAAGCATCTCAGACTTCGTGTAATTGCGGGGAAAGTGGGAGAGTCCCCCCACCAGGGGCGCCCCAAACACATACGGCAGCTCCTCCCCGTGGATGCACCCTTGTCTCTGCAACAGAATTTATGGTCATTTTTGTTAGTAATATTTTATTATTGCTAAATACAAATATAGTCAGCTGATTTAATGTTGTCCTTGTCCACTCCTCGGATTAAGTATAGGCTTATTAATATATTGAGTAAAATATTTAATTTTTAATAAGGCTTTACTAATTGAGACGTTGCTGTATATACAGAATGACCATAAAGGCACATTGCGTTTGATTTAGAAACCTGGGATTATTTTGGAACTACCTGAAGCACTGTAACGTGAGCATTAGTAACGTAAAATTGTGACTCATTCTACATAATTATTTAATTTAGGATTTAAATAAGGTAAGAATGAAATAAAGGGAAATAATTAAGACGTTTCAAAGCACTCTTCTCGCATTCAACTAGAGCTGTGTTTCTCAGACTCGGTTCCTGGGAACCCCAAGGTTCCACAAATGGGTGTCAGGGGTTTCGAAAGTCGAAAACGTGTGATGGACAAGTTTTATTTGGCTCTCTTAAATTTGTATGTACGAATTAAAATTCGTGTGGCGACATTCGCCCCTAACCTTTCCGTCACTGATATCAAGCAATGAATCGTTGCTTCTGTCCAGAAGCTTCCTGATTCTGTGGTCAAGTCAGTCAGCAGAGCTCGCCATGCACAGAGTCGATGTGGCAGGCGAAACGATCAGGCTATCGATCAGTTTAAGGTTAGCCGTCGAGTTTTTTTTACGTGTAACTTACAAAAGAGATACACAAATACTACTATTTAATTTTATATTTGACTTGTGTGGACAGGCAGGGGTTCCTCAGTAAGTTCTGTAGCTTTATAGTGTTCCTTGAGATAAAATACGTTGAGAAACATTGATCTAGAAGAATCGATTCTGCGAATAATCTCACTCATGACAGTCGGCAGCAGATTGACATTCGAACTGCGTAGCACTTGATGAAAGCTCGAGTCTTCAGCGTCAAGGCTGCGAAAGTCTCAAATATCGCTTATCACTTGATTGTGTGACATGTTACTACCTCGGCAATCTGCTGAGGCTAACAAGTTTTGTTAATGCTGATGTGGACATTCACGATGAATGAAATGCAGGGTAGATAAGCAGGCACTGCCACGACAGTCCGAAACCTCTGTTGGTAGGGTTATTGTAGTTGAAGATTGTGGACCATAATGCATTTCTAAAAACATAATCACACTGTTGTTACAGTTGGGCTAACATCGATAAAAACTTTATTCTCTGTATAATAAAGACAGTTTTATGAAACACAAATATATTTTATTGTAAAAACAATAAAAAATTCTGTAAAGGTAGATATTGTTTTATAATAAAAAATAACACCATATCCACAGAACGCCGTATTTGGGAGGTCCCGTGTTCAAGTCGAGGCTTGTTCGTATTGAGTCGTGTCTTTCTAGGTATATGATGCAATGGTACGTCAAGGGGGGGGGGTTCATATTACTTTCCTTCACTTCCTTCCAATTCATTATTCATCCTGTTCTTCGAGAGTTTAAAATCAGAGCTGCTGACAATGTCTGTACATGACAGTAAATAAACAAACAAATAAAAACACAATTAGCCTAAACAACGGGTCGTAGTGTCTGACTTAGAGAGCAATTATGAGATTCTATCTGGTCGTAAAATGGTGGGCTTGAATTGAGAGAAAGTTGTCAAACGAATACTGGATTATAAGCAGCTATTACAGCCAAATATTCTAGAAGTTTTGTACAGTTTTAGCGCTTTAAATGTTAACGATTGCTACAAGCACCGCTAAGTTTAAACATTAAAAACTCCAGCTTTGTGATCACACAGTATATTTATGAGTTACTCATGATTTTTGCTGTAAACAGCGATTGTTTTCCTACACAGTATTAACTGAGTCATATTTGCAATGGAAATGCACGTTCTTCTCTTTGAGACAGAAATTAAATCTTGATTACTAGTAAGCAATATAGATTCGTGTTCTTCAAAAGTTAACAATAAGTACCATGAAGTGCGTAGTACGAGTCTTCTAAATTATGGAGGAACACTGAAAGAACGAATTCCTAACGGATCCGCACAGCTGGCCTCTTAAATTACATGATGTTCTGAGCATTTCTCATAAGGTTTCCTTTGCTTTGGCACAGATTTACAATTGTTGTGAATTCTTACACGGTGCTGGAAGATAAATGGAGCACAACGCAATACACCAGAAGCATCTGAAGTAAGGTGCTCGAATTATGTCACTTTTGCACTGACCGTTTGATATGTAAATTCTGCAGAATGATCTGCATGCAAATACACATAGAATAACATCTCTGCGGACTCGGAAAGCTAAGCCAGTTTGCGTAGTGAGAGTGTTAATACGCCGTAAACCACATGGAGCATGTCAACTGATTTTCTCCTGAGGGATCACTGAGAATCATTCCAGGTGCACACAGAGAGTTACACGTCACTGATCACAAAACGTATTAACTCGCATCATTTTCCCCATAGCACATTTCTCTCTCTAATCAGTATCTGATTCTGACCTAGACGGTTCTAATTTGATGGGTTTAGTCCTAACAACACTCCAGTCTGACAGCTAGATAAGAGCGGAAATGACCGATAATTGCCAAAAATTATACAATCAATGGCACATTGTTCAACAGGTTGGCCGAAGACTGATGTTACCTGCTCCAGAAATACGACGTAATGTTGTGATTAATGGCACAAGCAATGTATTGCGTCACTGGAAAGCAGAAGCGAATAACAAGAAAGCAGTATGCTGGGAGTTGTGTTTTCTACTGAGTACCTTATGAAAACTTACTACACTGATGAAAATGGAGATATGTATTAAGCGATTTTTTTTGCGTGACTACTGTCGACTGAACCAAATTCTGAAACTTAAATACCGTCCACACCTTCGAAACGTACTCCTCTGAGACAGATTTATGTACCATTAATCCAGCCAAGGTTACTTCCAGAATTGCACGTTCCTTTAAATTTTTCAATTTCAAATTGTGTAATAATTTTTTTTATATTGAGGCCATGCATGACAAATGAAACATACCAACGTGGTGTCATGCTTTGGCTAAAACCGGGAATATAGCGAAAGAATGAACAAAGCGAGACTAACCAAAAAGCTTTGTTATCATCAACCTGACTGCATAGAAGCATAGACCTGTAAAGATTGATCAAATATGGTCGAAGCAAATTCTTAGTCCAGGAACATGATTCGGTTATTTAAGTCTTTCGGTTCTCCAACGGCTTAAGCTTGAAGCTGAGGGAGAAATGTTAGCTGTCTGTAGTGCCTACGTGTGATTGGTCTGCAGGTTGGTTGCCATGGAAGAGCAAGGTCCATGACATTACAGTCAGCCATGTACAAGGTGACTGACTGTTGGTTTTGTACCTTCATTCATGGCTTGGTAATATTTTGTTAAATTATACATAAACATCATGTATGACTGTCCGTATTTAGCCCAACAACTTTAGGTCGTAAATTCAGTCCTTGACGTTAATAAGCTCAAATCTGATGAAGAACTTAAGTCATTATCTAAAACATTCATACTGTGGAAACAATTTAACAAATTACCGAAACTAATGTAAAAGTGTAGAGCATGTACTTACGCTTTGGGATAGCGAAATTTGACTTCCTCTTCCTACACTCATACAAACCGCTTAAATTACTACCCATACTGTAAACCACGTAGATATTATACACAATACATGGATATTATCTCGTACTTCTCACACTTTGTCTCTACTATTTTCTATTCACCTAGATGTATTTCTGCTTCGCACTCATGCTTCAATACTGTTCTTCCTCACTTGTCTTTATATTTAATCATTTGTTTCTATTTTCTGCCATTACCCTTTATTAGTACGTTTTGCCTATGAACGACATAACTAATACCTGTGTTACTGAGATTACGTCTAAGGCAGAGAATAAATTTGGTTAATTTGAGAAAAAGAAGTGACATTTTGTGGCAGATATCAAACTCGTTCATGGTAGAGTAATTAACAGTTTGTACCTCCCTTTTAAAATGTTGTAAAATGCAAGCTTCATGATGACTTCGCGAGGTCGAAACATGTAACTTTATTCATATTTTATAAGATGTTGTTGTGTTCGATGGTCATTTTTTATTTCTTACTTTACTAAAGTAGATAATTAACACTAAAGCGAAATCTTTCCACGTAATAAACAAATATTAAATTCACGTACAGCTGTTAGCTGTTAGTGAACATTTAAACCTAACTATATATTGAGTGAATCCAAAATGACCATTCATTTTGTGCCAGATATACGGTGCTTATCGATGCAAATGAAGGTAAAACCATAAAGAACGAATTATCAAAATATGTGCATTCACGTTCCAGGGAACCTTCTCCGTTTTATTACTATTCTAAATGTCCCATACGTAATTCTAAATGACGTCTTTTAAGGAAGATATTTGTGTGGAAATGAGAATATCCTGTACGTCAAAATCAGTTTAGTTCTGCAGGTGTTCCAACATTATTGTTTACTTTTCAAAAAACATTTTACCGAAAGTCAGGCGTGGAAAGGGCGCATTCTCATAACGAAATATCCACTTTTCGGGAAAAATACGCTCTATTTTCAGGTCATCACACTGCTGCAGACACACTACAATTTATGGTGGATTAGGCCTGCTTCCTTTGCTGTTCTGGTCCTATACACTTGTGACTCTGCTCCCTGATTTTGACATTCTTTCATTTTTCGGTTTCGGAGACTTTGTACTTTTTGCACTGGCTCTTCGCGTTTCCTTAATCGAGTGGAAGGCTTATCACGCGTAACTTTGTTGTGTAAAACAGCTGGGATGAATCAGTTTTTCGTGACCAGGCTGTGGGTTGGATGACCAGGGAATTGATGTTTGATTCTTGGAAACAACGGGGAATTTCTTTTCTCCACCGAGTCCTCACCAGCTCTGAAGCCCATCCAGCGCCCTGTACCATAGTTAAAGCGGGTGCATATCGGCCGGGACATGAAAATTGCCATTCATCACCATCTAGTGCCGACGTTATGTGCACTTAGAGTAATATCTGCACCCCTGAATACGACATAACGGGGTGATGTTTAATTGAATATATGGGTAAGTTTATTCTAAGGAAACTTCCAAAAATCGTTTTGAAATTCCTTATAAATTTGTCAATCACGTCTGTGCCACGGACACAGAATGCTGGAACCACAAAGTAAACTGAATCCTAGTGTAGGGTAAAAAAAAACCACAGAAACATGGTCACGTGATCCAAGAATCACGATATCATCGGCGTTACTGTATGCTGAAAAAAAATTTCCGTTCAGATAGTTAGTCGTCAGACGTAATGTTTGTAAGTTGGATCCCCATATATACGTTTCGCTGCATTGTAAATAAATGGGGTTCAGGAACATATTGCAATGAGATACGATTATAAGCTTATGTAAATTACAAGGCGTGATTTGCTTGGTAAATATGACAACCTGTTACTGTCTGATCTCACTAATTCACATGAAAAAAGCAGCACACACATGAAAGCTCTTTGCTTTGAATTGGCATCCATATTGGGTTCAAAAAGTGCCCTTTTTTACCACTAAACTAGATAAGGCAAAGTTACAATGATATAACAGTTCTCAGCATTTAAAAATTGGCATGTGACATAAGGGGCTTGTGAGGATCAGTATTCTTGTGAAGAACCCTGACGGTGGTAGCAAAAGTAACCGGAACATGTAGGTGGATATTGGTATATGATAAAGCATATTTCATCATTGTGCATTTGTTGGTTTACTACATAAGTGTAAAATGTTATTTACACTTTTAATGTATAGGCCTACCTTGTATTTAACCGAGTTACGTGTAACACTATTAAAACCTCCAATTTGAGTGATACTTATAAATTGATTGTGTCGCTCAGTAGACCTCTCTTCGTTAATGAATAATTTAAACCGGTTATGGTTTCAGCAGGCCATGTAAAAGTGGCAATGGACAGGTGGAGAATAGCCACAAATTTATCTCAGTATTTAACCAACTTGATGCACAAAATTTGTTTCACAATAAGTTTTATTTCATGCCTCTACATGTTTCGAGCACATGTGCTCATCATCAGGAGGTCGAAATTGCATTACACAG
>Ga0131853_10006901_pt1 | contig 20523 bp, 7 predicted proteins | sample TergutLab28metaG_FD_92764 | JGI IMG/M metagenome (GOLD analysis project Ga0131853, IMG submission 92764) | Labiotermes labralis P1 segment gut microbial communities from Petit-Saut dam, French Guiana - Lab288 P1 (version 2) (version 2) | ecosystem: Host-associated > Arthropoda: Insects >...
CGTGCATCTCAGTATATTTATCTTAGTAATTAACCAACTTGATGCACAAAATTTTTGTTTTACAATAAGTTTATTTCATGCCTATACATGTTTCGAGCATATGTGCTCATCATCAGGAGGTCAAAATTGTATTACACAGCCTCTGGTATCATCACACCTATAGGTAAAACAAAAATTTTGTGCATCAAGTTGGTTAATTACTAAGATAAATTCACAAAGGAGTTATTAAAAAGCAAGACAGATATTCACATACCTGATAAAACCTTCTCTACGGAATGAATCACGTGACCTGTGTTAACGTTACATGGCCTGTATGATGTATAACCCTGTCACTGTTATACTGATAGGCTCTCTTTTCCAGGGCTCTGGATTATGGTCGTTTCGGTTCCGTTGTTGGCCACGAGATTACGCACGCATTTGACGAAGACGGTAAAACTTGTTTCAAATTCTCTTTCTTTTTCATTTATTCTCAGTTTTTTTCATTAACTTATTCCTTCTCAACTAGAGGTCTTATTGTATTCTTAATGTATTCCAAGAGTAAAAGTGCACCCTTGTACAGGCACCGAGGCTCTGTACAGGCCTTACGGCCCTTAGGGGGAGTAGGGATATAGCTCTACTCTTTCTTGGCCATGGCACTAAAAGGGGGTGATGGGTCAGCGTCACGCCCCGGCCGCTCTTTACCCCCGGGAAAGACCCGGTACCCCTTGTACAGGAGCTGGGTGGGCCCCAGGGCCGGTCTGGACAGGCGCGGAAAATCTCGCCCCCACCGGGATTCGATTCCCGTACCTTCCAGCCCGTAGCCAGTCGCTGTACCGACTGCGCTACCCGACCCACGTATTCCAAGAGTATACTGACCTATAACTTCAATTCTATGGGCATCTGTGCTGAGAGCAAGGCCACTTTACTGACGAGCTCCAGCTTCTCTGGACGCATTCCTTGGTCCACTCCAGTGGTGCAACATTTAATGATTTCACTACCCGAATTTTCTTGCCGTCGCAGGTACATGCGCCACTCGGAAACTAGATCTTATTATACCCCCTCCCATTTCCGCCCCCCCCCCTTTAGCGAAAATACCCCATAGCCATGACAGAGTGTTTTATTGCTTCGAGATCATCAGCACGAAGCTCTACCGAATATTCTGCACATTTCGACGCACGTTTTTTCTCGTAGTGTAGTCGAATCTTATCTTCCTTCAATACTGCCATGGTCGCGTCTTAAATGATGCACACCGCTTTATCAAGGCCAGATAGATTAGATAAAATAGTTCAAACTCCACTGCTTTTTGAACACCTGACACTCATAATCAACTTTTCTCTTTATGTTACCATTCCCTAAATATTACATTTGACAAGTAGAATAACAACGGATGGAAGAATATATATATGTTCCCTTCTGTGCTGATGATTTCAAACCGATCTGGCAACACATACACCCAGTCACCAGACCTAAGCAAATGCTGTTATGGCTATACTGTTACTGTAATTTGCTTATGTAACTCTGCCACGCAACCTATTCGGAATTGACATTGATATTGTAGTAACTTTATTTATTTATATTCTTATTATACTATTAATATTTGGTACGCTGTTATGCTATAGTGGCCGGAATAGCGCAGTCGGTATAGCGACTCGCTACGGACAAGACGGTCCGGGGATCGAATCCCGGTGGAGGCGAGATTTTACGCACCCGTCCAGTAACCGGCACTGGGATCCACGCAGCCTCCTATAAAATGGGTACCCGGTCTTTGCCGGGGGTAAAGCGGCCGGGGCGTGGCCTTGACCACCCACCCCCATCTAGCGCCGAGTTTGAAGGAAGAGTAGAGCTATACATCTACTCACTCTCTGGGCCTTCGTGCCCTGTTCTAGGGTGAACTGTACCTTTACGTTATTATGCCATAGCACACAATTATATTTTTCCTTGTATTTTGTCGCAAAACAGCTGCATGCCGGATGGCTTGTTTTGATGTGACATAAAGTTTATAGACACGTGATGTAATTAGTTACCTACGATTAAAATATCCACGTCTGACGGATTAAAGAGTATGGCGGGCCTTTTCTTGGACAGCTGTGTCCTGCAGCATGACGCTTGGATGAAGAACCTTGCATCTTTTCGCTGTTGTGTTGTTTTAACGAACAAATTTCAAGACAGGATATGCTCCCGGTCTTGAGCCGCAGTGATCAGAATGCTGCCAGGACACGACTACGTGCCCGCGTTCTTCTGTATTGCCCTGTAATGATAAGATGGCGGAATTGTCCTTGCGCAGGCGACGAAGACGTGTAAAGGGAGTAGGAGCCAGTGTTTGGTATCTCAACAGAAACTCGATTCTAGGCGCAAGGCCAGCTACCTGAAGTTTGTTTGACAGATGTGTATGTGTCTTGTGATGCAGGATTTCTATACGACGAGAGCGGACAGATGTATGCATGGAGCAGCCGCATGTCGTTATTTTTAAAGAATAGCCTCTGTTTCATGAAGCAGAACGGGCGGCAACAGCAGTTACCGGTTGTGAGTAGCTTATATTGTTTGTAGCGATTCGTGCCTTACACACACGCGCGCTCACACCGACACACACACACGCACACGCCCACACACATAAGCACACATGCGCGCGCGCACACCCCCCCCCCCCACACACACACACACACACATACACATATGAATGAATGAATACTAGACTAGTAATGTGTAAGCTTAATGTCCAAGCTTGCTGACGCGTTTGAAACTACGCAAAATATTAACTGAAGCAAGCACTGGTAACATTTTGTGCCGACACGACCTGCACATCGGAACTGAGTATACTCATGGTCATTAAATATGAATTCGTAAGGGAGTCCAGTGTAATTCCAAGCTCCAACACCCTAGAACCTGATCGGCCGCAGCATGACCGTCCTGCCGCCTGTGTTATCGCCCAGCAGTATTCTTCCGCCACATTGGACTCGTTGCACTGTCATTCCAGCAAGGTAAAATTCGGCGCGATTTGCAAACTACTATTGTTTCGATTTTTCTTTTTTCTCTTTAAATTGCAAGTCTGAAATTGCGTTCAGTCGCGGGGGGTGGGAGGTGCCTGTAATGAAACTTGGACATGGTATGTAACAGTTAAAGAAGAATGGAAGCCACAAAGAAGAAATTAAAATTCATTGAAGGATATAGGCGATTGAACGAAACAATGAATACTGAAATTCTTGAGATCTGTGAAGTCAGTAGTTCGTTCTTGAACAGATGACAGTGCAGATCGCGCGCAGGCTAAGGCATGGGTCTGCGGCCGCTCGCTTGCTGGGATTGCGGGTTTGAAGCCCGCTGGGGGCATGGATATTAGCCTCGTGTGAATGTTGTGTTTTGTCAGGTAGAGGTCCCTGCGACTGGCCGATCACTTGCCCAGAGGAGTTCTACAGAGTGTGTGTGGTGTGTGTGTGTGTGTGAGTGTGTCATTGCGTGTGGTCTCAGGTGCAACACTAGATAACTCTCTAAACCTACATTGAGTAGGTAGAAGTGGTCAGAATAAGAAAGAAAGAAAGAAGAGATGATTTTACATAGGAAGAGACGGAGACACCGTCCAGTCAGGAGAGGCCAAAACAGCAGAAAAAGGAAGTTACAAAATTGTGGACTAGACGGTGAATTGCACAGCGAATTTCAATAAGACCATAGAAAACGAATTTGGTGGCGGTGCAGATATTAAGACCACTAGAAACCACGTAGCTGAAATTGAAGAGAATAAATTGAAAGGGATGTGGATTTGTAATTCTACATTGATCATTTTCTGACATTCAGAGGACCGTGCGTCGCGATATATTCTTATAATAAAACCAAAGAGAAGCACTAATTTCTCAAATTTATTTTTGGAATAAGACTATACATGTTTCCTACAGCTTGCTAGCAAGCAGTCAGCATAACCTGTATGTATTGCTGTGTATACAGTGCTAGACTTCTGATGATGGACGGAATACAGCCCGAAACATGTAGAGTCCTATTCCAAAAATAAATTTGAGAAATTAGTGCTTCTCGTTGGTTTTATTATAAGAATATGATCCTTTTTTTTTCGCAGAAGTTAGTACGTATGTTTAATCCGTGTTTTAGGCAATGCGGGTTGCATGTTGCTATGATCACGTATCAGTTTCAGGACACGATGAATGAAGACATTGCCGACAATGGGGGACTGCGTAAGGCTTACAGAGCCTTCAAGAGGGCCTGGTCTCGGGTAGGCGGAATCAATGCAACACTGCCAGACCTGACAAGTTTCACCCCGGAGCAACTGTTCTTCCTGGGATATGCAACAGTTGGTATCATTATTTAATTAATTTTGTGGGGTGCACGTTTGTTCAGTCCATAGTGGTTTTGTTGTCCTCATTTCTGTTAACCCTTTACAGCAGAGTGGTAACTATATGTACTGCCTTCTTTAATAATAAAAATCTTACTTATAATAAAACCAACTAGATGCACTAATTTCTCAAATTTATTTTTGGAATAAAACTCTACATATTTCGGAAATATGTAGAGTATGTAAGTTTGAGAAATTAGTGCATCTATTTGGTTTTATTATAAGAATTTATCGCGATGCACGGTCACCTGAACATCAAATTAATAAAACTCTCTGCGTTCTGTCCACATAGTGCATGTATGTGTTCAGTATGATTCGCAAGAAACAGCCATTTGTTTGCCTTGAACAGCTTTTAAATGCGTTCACAACATCGCGAAATGCGGCTATCAGCTTCATCATGTCTGTTCGCCCGCATGGAATTACTCGGTTCCCACTGGACGGGTTTAATTGAATGTGATATTTGAGGACTTTTCACATATCTGTGGAGAAAACTGAAGTTTAATTAAAATCTGACAACAGTAACGGGCATTTCAGTAAAGACCTACATACACATATGATAATATCTCTCTGAATTCTTCTTAGAATGAGAAATGTTTTAGACAAAAGTTTTAGAGAAAGTAAAAACAAAATCCAATTTCAATACTTTTTTTACCCCGAAAATCTTGCCGTTCGTGAGACAACAAATGCAATGTTGTGTTACCACTTCAACAGTTGTTAGGCGAACGCGCCACAATGTTATGATGTACGTACATTGGCTGTCTTGTTACTGGATGGTCTTTTTACGGGATGTGCTACGTTATCACTTGGAAGGAGGTGTTGAATTTTTATGTTTTACCTAATGACGTGCAGGCTTAAAATTTATTATTATTATTATTATCATCATCATCATCATCCTACTGCTGCCATATTGTTTGTCTGTTTAGTTGTTCCTTTTTGTGTATTTGTACTCTTTATGTGTTGTGTTTGTAGTTTTGTGCTGGCTTTATAATTGGCACTGGTGCTGTTAACTCTGCACATTAATGCCTTTGGAACTGTTTAATGGAGTTATTAAATAAATGTAACAAACTTCTTTCTTGAATTCTCGTTGATAGAACAGGCTGGCACCTAAAAGAATTAGGTTATTAAACCGTTTATAGTCCTAACAAAACGAAAAGCGAATATGGAGTTTGTGTAGATGTTTGTGTTCTGCACGAAAGTTACCTTAAATATAAAAATATATATATTCAAATACGTCACCTTACGAACTTGCAGTTACAAATGTGACTCACGTTTAGATATATACGCTGTCATTGCTAGTGACCTGTTGCAACATGAGGCCTGAAGGCATCCTATGGGATCACTGTGTGTTCTGTTTGCAGCTGTGGTGCCATGCTGGCGAGGATTTCTCGTACGATGGTCACAGTCCAGCTCGGGATCGTGCGATTAAGCCTCTCTCTAACATGAAAGAGTTCAGTGACGCGTGGGGCTGCACAACTGACTCTCCGATGAACCCACGAGATAAATGCGTGCTGTGGTAGATACGACTCGCCATCAAGTTTTTCCATGTTAACAAGTGACAACCTAGTGCTTACTGTGATAGAACTGTGTGATAACTAATATGTGTTGACACATTATGACGTCTGAATGTCCACTGGATGACGTAAATTATGACGTAAGAACTACAAACACGTAACAAATATGCGATATTGATGTAGAGGATAAGAAAATTAGCAATGCATTCTATGAAATAGAACAAAAGTTGATATAAACAACCAACTAGCTGCAACATTAACAATTTATTAGTAATTTCAATCAGCTCAACATGTTTCGGACGATAATTTCGCCCATCCTCAGGAGCACTAGAATGTATTTACAGCTTGTGGTGTAATGCACCGAAGAAGTTGCCTGCCATCGGTTGTTTATATCATTGTATCTAAGATGCACGGTCACACAAACATCAAATCAAAGAGCAAAAGTTGTTTTACCTTTAATGGGCCCCAGAATTTCTGAAGCCTCCAAACTCACATCAGGCATAGAATATGTTACTTGAACAGACACAGTCACACAAGATTTAAACTATATTGATTCATTCATAATCCATAAAACAGAATTAATTTTGCAAAAATAAAGTTTCTGTTCTCTGATTTATGAATGAGGCCCTGCAGTATTATTACATGATAAAGTGTCAATTTATTACTTGAAGTAAGTGCTGTGTATTTCATTTCTGACTTTGTTTCACGTCTGATTTCCAGTTGCAATAGGTGTACTTCCTTCGTTGTGCTGGAGATTATGCAGTCAGAGAAAGAGGATTCTTGGATTGGAGAAGTTATCGGAATGGGGGGTGTTAATGAACATAACAACGTAATTAGACTTCAGAAGAGCACTATTTTTAAATGTTTAGTACCAAAATACCTGAAGATCTGAACTATTGTATTCATAAAAACTTGAGATTCAGTTTGAATTTTCGTGTATTATATTGACCCATTAGTTTATATTAAGAATTCCTGTGCAGTTTGGCTGCACTAATGGAATATGTAAGCATCTGTCAGTATTTTCAAATAGTTAAGCAATTGTCACTGGACGATACAACATTCTCACACGAAAGTCATACTTGGCTGTACCCAACCACACATTTTCATGATCCCGTGAAAGAGGTGGTACAAAGATGCATGGAGTCATCAGCAATAACCAGATTACTTACTAGTTGTTGGCGTGAGAGTTGAAGGGGCAAACTGCTAGAAGAGGGTAGGCACTGCGCATGCACCTCAAAGTGTTATTTTATCCGTTGCAAAAACATCCACAGTAAATGAATTTGCTCACAGCAGAATTAATGTTTTTGATAGAGATTAAAAGTCGGCTCACCGTTGCGAGGTGCACCTAAAGGCGCCAACGCCTTGCCGACTGCAGCTACGTACGTTATTAGGAATATCAGCTAATAAACAGTGTGGTCTGTACCATAGGGAATTCTGTTTTCTTTCGATTTTTCGCTGATTTTCGCACAGAAGAGCCTTTATATTATATTTCCTGTAGAATTGACAATTTACATTCAATTTTATGTTTATGGTTCCATGCATCGCTCTTCTATATTAATAATTGTCCAACGAGATCCAACACAAAGCAGTCTAGTTATTATTCTGTAAATTCACTCTACATGTTTCGGGTGTCAACCACACCCATCATCAGGATTACACAAAACTGTAACTACAGCCTCCAGTACTGGTCATATTTTTGTGCAGCTACCTCCCTCCAACTTGGCCGCGATGGAGGGAGGTAGCTGCACAAAAATATGACCAGTATCGGAGGCTGTAGTTACCGTTTTGTGTACTCCTGATGATGGGTGTGGTTGACACCCGAAACATGTACAGTGAACTTGCAGAATAATAAATAGACTGCTTTGTGTTGCATCTCTTGGACAATTATTAATATACAATCGATAATAATTTGTTCTGAATGTGGGACACATGCAGAAGTGTTCAATATATGCCTAATCTGTATCTTTCAGAAACGGAAATTTTTGGTTGATATTCCTTGCATCTAAGCCAAAAGTTGTTACAAAACAACCGATAAATCTGCACATTCACTAACGTCCGCAAGTTTTCAGAAATCCGCCTAAAAATACTTAACCTACCGCGTTCCCTATGTCCTGTGGGTTAGGGTAGTTACATCTGGCATGCGCAATGAGTGTATTCCATCACGACTGTTAAAAGAGAGGTGAGTTACCGCTTGCGGGTTGTGCGAAGTGTTAACAGTTACTATGAAGTTATAATTATTGTACAAGCAATATATAACATTTGCTGTCGTGATATTGTTACAGTTGTGTTGTTGTCTGCTGCGGCTACAATGGAATTCTAGCTTCTGACAAACATTTGCAAAACACCTCAATAAATTGCCTGTTTTTGACTAGAAATCAATCAATTATTCAACCCATCATTTAACCAAGTGTTCAACGTTCCAAGTGATCTATTAGTTTGTAAATGCTCCTAATCTACCAACCTTTTCCTTCATTGCAGGGATGCACACATTTTGCAAGCCACAAACAAACACTTTGCTGTGCTTGTTTTCAGGCTTCCACCGCGTTGTAGATGAGATCTGCGCTCTCCTGGGATATTAGGCAGCGAAGAGTGGCAATCCCTTACCGACTTTTCGGGACAGCCTATCGGTTCCATCTTAAAGGGTCAAGAAATTCAAGAAATTTGGATTTGCTGACCCTTGAAAATGGGACCGATATGTTGTCCCGAAACGTCGGTAATCATACACCAACCAAAGCCGGGCTAAATCCTGGAAACCCCCTATTAACATTTTATTTCCTACTGTGCCTAATACAGTTTGGTTTAAGGTTTGTATATCTTGCAGAGGGATGCATAATTTGTACGAAAATGTAGGATTCGCCCAAAAGTTCTAGGCGGCAGAAAAGTGACATGAAGAAGTTCCATTCGGAGGCGCTACAATTATTGGACGCTACCGTTCAAAATCTAATCGCTCGGGCGTCCTGGCCCTCAGAATGTGTGTACAGATACCATTAATTCTCTTTGTTGATGTAATGCTGGGTGTCTGTAGGAGTTCCTGCTTAGTGGATATTAGGGGGAAGGGTGGATGGTGGAATTTACAGGATGGTTAGTTTTTGGATCCGGCTAACTGGGCCAGTGGTAAAGATGAACACCGCTTTGGGGAATCGCATGCATGTCAACAGGTAATAAGGCATGTAGTAACATTGCACGAGTTCAGTGGAACACTAGAGCTCGCACCTAATATAATTAAACTGTATATATATACTTATTTTTTCGATTATTGTGCCGCGAATTCATAGCTGTAGCAATGAATTTTATCAATTATAAACACAATGCTTACTGTAAATTTTCCTAATTTAAATTCCTACAGTTAATTTGTAGGTGATGTACTCTACAATTCAATGATCTCTGAATTATCAGTAATCTTGTGTAAATTGTAGTATTTACTAGCTATCTAATAAGAACAAACAAAATGCACACTTTTAACATTACTGTTTTAATTCAATTATAATGTCTTCGACATGTTTCGAACATCCAAGTGTTCATCCTCAGGATGACTTGTACATGCAGTTTGATGGTATTTCTTTCATGCATCCATACAAGCAGTCTGGTTGATGTCAGGATGTGCACATCCATAAAAACTGCACGTAAAATTCTTCCTGAGTATGAACACTTGGATGTTCGAAGCATCTCGAAGACACTATAATTGAATTACAACAGTATTGTAGAAAGTTTCCATTTTGTTGGTTCTTATTACATATGTGTATCACAATGCACCCAGCCTCTTGTAAAATGGGTACCGGGTATTAACCATACCATTATACTCTTGGTTAGAGCGACACTCGTTTATAAAGACACAAAACATATTTCGTGACGTTATAATCCCGTTCGACTGTGTTTAAATCTCCTTGGTTTGATTAACACGTGTTTTAACGCTTACTGACCTTCCAGCGACCTTTCTGGGGGTTTAATATGACGGACATTTAATGAGAATTCATCTTTGGGCGACAAGTCTGGGATTCGAACTGCCATTTGTCGTGTTACAACTTGACGACCTGCAAATACATTTTTTAATTTTACTTTTACCTGCCAGCGCCATCTGTTGGTAATGGTCTCTAAACCGCTTAATTTTCTTAATATCCCTGTCGGTCATCTCACAGCCCACACTCAGTTCCTTACTTCTTCCTCCTCTTCTTACCCGTTGCTCGGAACTAACCAGTCTCTTGTACAAACCATAACTCAACCTGTTAGGTGAGTATAAGGCCCACATTTAAACCCTGAATATGTCTGACCGCGAGGAAACGAAATAACTCAGAAGGGATTCATACAGAGGGCACTGATTAACAATGGCGGAATCTGTACCCGTCAAAGAAATAAGATTGAAACTTCATCGGGTGGAAACTTCAGAAAGAATACAGGTATTAGATGCAATTAAGTAACGGACAGTCCTGCACCATCGTCGGTGGATTTTGAGGAAGAATGTCTTAATTTATATACATAATTACATATAAAATACGATACATATACAAGTCTACTAATGCTGCAAAATGAGGTTAGTGTCTTCTTAGAGAAGCTTTATCAGGCTCAATATTATCAAGAAATTGATAACTGTCGTAAATACAGAGGCGATTTTGTAAAGGGCGTTAATGCCTATACTGTGTTCCACTCACTTCCCAGTTTGTTATCGACTAAAAGGTGTTAGTAATCTGGACAGGTTTTGTATTGCAATGCTGTGTGTGTCGTGTGGTATGCGTTTTGTCTTTGGGCCTGTAATAACTAGTAAGACAAGAAATGTGCACATAATGTAATAGCGAGGCGCTTTCGAATCACTGCATCCTGGATCATTCTCATATTATTAATTTGCATATTTGTAGTACCTAATATAGAATGTTATTATTAGGTTCTTATTACCTTTTTCCAAAACTTATTATTTACATATCAACGTGCCAACTTTTTTTCCCCCAGCACGCATAACCTCAAAACTTCACCCAATCTAAATATTTTGCAGTTGCTGTTGTAGAATCCATTGTTCGTAAACAATTTATTAGCAACTCATGATTTTTATCCACATAGGGCACTTCATATTTCTAGACGTAATAAATTTTAAATATTATGATTGCACGTTTTTATTTTTCATACCTATGATTCATGTAGCTCGCATGAAGAAGCATAGCAGATTGATGTCGATTACTATCGATCAGTATCGATTATTAGCCATCACTCTCGACGGCAACCATGATAACGCTAGTAACTAAAGTAGTCATCAATATATCCTAGGTATTTGACGTTCAGGTGACCGTGCATCGTGATATATTCTTATAATAAAACCAACGAGATACACTAATTTCTCAAATTTATTTTTGGAATAAAACTCTACATGTTTCGGACAGTTTCTCTGTTCATCGTCAGGAGTTTCATTGCAGAGGGTGATAAATGGACTGAACTGTTAAATTGCTGTTCTCATTCAACAGTAACTCAAGGAACCCATTTTGCGAATTTGCATGTTTTAGACCTACTGGAACATTGCCGCAAAAGCGGCACGCGCGCCTACCGCAAATTGATCAACCAGTACCATCCCAATAAGTTGGTCTCCCGAAGGTTATCGCCTGGGAAGATGGAAGTGGCTAAACAAAAAGTACAGAAGATACAAGCGGCTTACGACTTAATTTAAAAAAAAAAGAGGAAATTATGGGAAGTTGGTTAATAGCCCCTCTGGTTGCTTGCGTGATCGCTTGGGATTCCGCTTGCAAGCACTCAGCAAACCTGTATGACATATACCATTGCTGTGTGTACAGTGCTAAACTCCTGATGATGGACAGAGAAACTCTCCGAAACAAGTAGAGTTTTGTTCCAAAAATACATTTGAGAAATTAGTGCATCCAGTTGGTTTTATTATAAGAATGTATCCTAAGTAGTTGTACACATAAAATGTCCCCTTTTTTTAATTTCAACCAGTCTTCTAGGCCTATTCTTTCAATGGATTTCAGTAAAACCTACCAATATAAAATTTCAAGAAATCCGTCCGGCGGTAGCCGAGTTGTTCCTTGCGGATTGACGAACAAAAATAACAAATCTCAGAGTAACTTCTCGAAACTTTGCGAAACCGGTTAATAATCGTGAGTTTTTCTGTTACTAATGAGGGACAAAAGCCACATTTTTTGCATTGGCGTCTGTAGGTCTGTGATGTAATTTAATTTGTTTCAGTTGGAGATTCTAGGCTATCATGGCTCTGAATTTGAGTGTTATGATCTCTGGGATATAGGTAGGCTTTCACCCTTTTTATAGGCCACGCAGACCCTTAGGATGAGTAGTGGTATAGCTCTAATCTTTTATGGGACCTTCGGCACTAGATAGGGTGGGGGGGTCAGCCTCACGCCCCGGCCGCCTCTACCCCCGGGAAAGGCCCGCTACCCTCTGTACAGGAGGCTGGGTGAGCACCAGGGCCGGTTTGGATGGGCGGAAAATCTCGTCCCCACCGGGATTCGATCCCGGACCGTCCAGCTCGTAGTCAGTCGCTATACCGACTGAGCTACCCGGATCTCTGGGATATAAATAAGTATATTTTCTAGACAGGTACACGAACGTTTCGGAGGAACCTGCTGCCTCCATCTTCTACCCTGAAGATGGAAGGAGGATGTTCCCTCGAAACGTTAGTATCTTTGTACCAGACTGCGTGACATCGTATCTCAGAAGGCCTTAATCCTGTTTTGATTTGCTCATTTTGGCTTTTGTGAAGACTGTCATGAATATTTTGATCAAAAAATTCTTTCCTTAATCACTTAATATTTAAGTACTGGTCACCCCATACTTGGTGGTTTGTTGTGTGGTAGCCTTGGATGGTATAGAATACAGCACAGGGGGTCGTGAACCACTATTCGCTAACCGCTGTCACGAAATGTCACTCACAGTTTTGCAATCTGTCCACTCAGTCCGTCCTTATCTTGAGGGTCTTTTCTTGCCGCAAGGCCAGTTTGCTGTGATTGCTGCTGGTGAAACATGGTGTCCTCCGTGACATTCCTCAGGTAGGTGCACATTGCAGGAACTCTTCAGCCCTGCATTTTAGTCCTTCTGGTGCTCAGTTTAAACTAGAGAAAAAACTGTTTTAATCTATTTTTCCTTGGGTTTTATTTGCCGTCGCGATAACAGATTGTTGACAAATCAACGAACACTTCGCTGTAACTCTGAAGTCTGCAATGCTCCTGTACTTCCACTGATACCAAACATTGCAGACGCTCTGAGTACAAAAGCAGGTGTCTGAAAACTGTCTCGTTATCAACTTAGAATGTAGTACATAACTCTTCTGAAGGGCTTGCTGTGTATCCTCTTCGGAACAGTGGTGTGTGCTCACGTTTTTCAGTCTTGACCTGCCATGGCATTTGGAGAGGCAGAGATCGTTCTCCTGCTAACATTTATCTGGAATTATGATTTATGTAACTCCTCAAATAGACGCCAACAAGGCTCGAATACGAATGTAGTAGGTAGGTTTCACGCTTTTTATAGGACACGAAGGCCCTTAGGGTGAGTAGAGGTATAGCGCTACTCTTTCTAGAACCTGGGCACTAGATGGGGATGGCGGGGGGTCAGCCCTACGCCCCGGCGAATACGAATTTAGGGTAAAAAAAAAAGCTTTCTTAGAAAAGAAATTTAATGCAGAAGAAACTGTGAAGGTTTTTTGTAGATTACTTTGAAGCAGTGCAGAGTGAAGCTACGTTCATACTCCTGTAATACACTTCCCAATGATTACTTTCGTATTATATCAATAATTAATACGCCTGTGGTAACCATGTGTACCACAAGGTTTAACATTAAATGTTACAATATTTCGTCTTAATAAGATCTTCGTTCTTCTGAGATGTTCCGCACCGTAGATTGGTAATTAGTTACTGTCGTTTTGGGGACAAGCAGTCCAATTTGACTTGGACAGCTTGACCTTCGAGGACGGGACGGAGAGGATGTCCCGAAAGATGGTAAGTAGCTACAAATCTTTGCTGTATAACATCACAGAAGGGAGAAGAACTCAAATAAAAAAAAATGTTAGCAAAACATGCAGGTAGAATACGTTTTTGGCATTCACTTTTTGTGGTTTAGGTTTTACCATTTTTTAAATCTCGAATTCATATCTCGATTTTAATACGTAATGTTAAATGGCTGCCTTGATAAAGCAATGAAAATTGCTTACGAAAGCCAGAATTATTTAAAATTGGAAACATAATCATTTCTGTGCCGAATCCAGATTTCACAGAGCCTTTAAAATCAATGGAACGATTAAACTTACATTAAAGTGTTTACAAATTGAGTGAAGATTTTTTTATGCCTGTTTACTTATTATTTGGCATTCCACTTCATATGTGTGGGCCGGGATAGCTCAGTCGTTATAGCGATTAGTTACATGCTAGACGGTCCGGTGATCAAATCCCGGTGGAGGCTAGATTTTCCGTAACCTTCCAGAACGGCCCTAGGTCCCACCAGTTTCCTGTACCGGATGTCTTTCGTGGGGACAAAGTTGATCACCCACCCCCATATAGCACACAAGCCTCTCTGGGCCTGCGTGGCTTGGTATAGGGTGATCTTTACTTTTGCTTCATTTATGGGAGGTGCCACGCTCGAATCTCTGCCGGAACACCGACTACTTTTTGACTGATGTTTTCCCGATTTTTCTGAATACTTACAGAACAATGTTCGAGTAGCTCCTTGAGTTAGGCCACGGCCACTTCCTTGTGCGAATTTAACGCTTTCTTATTCACTTATCGCCTTGTGTTTCAGCTACTGGCGACGTCCTTAGATGAAATGAATAGTATTCACCAAGGCCTTGTTATAAGCGCGTTTGTTTTACGTCCTTCTTGTTTAAACGTCCCATTGAAATCTTACACCACTTCTTAATTTGCGTCCACTCATTTTCGGTTTAACGCTCTTTAGTTGGTTTGTTTCGGTTTAAGTAAGTCTTCTTTCCTTATGAGAACATTATTTTTGAGTTAGGCCATTTTGATTTGCCTTACCTTTTCAGGTACACAACTGAGGCCTAAAACAAGGCGTCGGTGTACATAAGCATACACAATTAAAAGATATCATTATGTTTGATGTTAAAGCGAATCAGATTCTGAAAATTAAACTAAACAGTGACGTGAGTGATAAAATGCGAGATACATTCAAACTGTTCGTGACAAAGAACACGGATCTTATCTACTTCACACGAAATGCCTATGTATCTTAGAAGTACCACACGAAGAGATGTTCAAGATCCCATTCAGGGACGTTAGTGATGCGGACAACAATTTTGGGCGTAACGACAAAACATTTTCTCGATAAGATAGAGTGTCTGAAGTCACAGTGGGGAGCTGCACTCATGTTGAGATCGGCTTTGCCATCAGTTGCATCACCACCATCATTAGATCACTATTAATTTTATCATCGTTTATATATAACGCTTATCACACGTTTCTTACTATCAACGATTTGGAAAGGATTAGGCCGATTGAAGAAAACGAAGATACGTATGACAGTTTTTCCTGTCTCTCGGACAAGAATAGTAGCATGTTCTTCGCCTGACAGGCTTTCATCAGACTGGCGAAATTTAAGGCATGATTGGACGGCCCATCGATCATACACGTGAAGTACTTTGTTGAATTTTCAGTTGTGCCAGGCATCTATTGATGCGTGGATTCGTTACAAGAATTCAGTGCGATTTGTTGATTTTTGTACGATTCACAATTCTTGAAAATATTGGCGCTAATATACTTCAGAAACAAATGCTGTTGAAAAGATAATTGTATCATGGATATCTTACTGTACAGAGTCATAAATTAACCTCCCTTTCACTTATTTTATACACTAGACGTATCAAGAAATATTTCAAAACACGGACGTTGTCTTCAGTCAGTCCAGAGTGTGGTCGGAAAATCCCGTTATTTCCAGCATTTTAACCCTAATCTGGTAACGAACTGCATGCCACCGACCTGCATACACTTTACGAGAACTATGAATATTTCTTGCAAATCTTCCAAACGATATGTGCATCTGGAAAAACAATTTTCTAGAACAGTTTGAAGGGTATCGCAGTACAAAAATGGAAAATATTAATTTCTGCTACATGAAAAGTCCCACTTCTTCAGGGAAATTGGACAGAATTCACCATATTTTATGATTTCGGCTGTAAATTCAGCCTCGCACTTGTTCGGTCCATATATCTTTGACATTCCCTTCAACCAAACCTCTTATTTCAGGATGTTAGAGAAACACCCCTTTCCTGAGATCAGATACGGTTTCAACACCCTGTGAATTTTTCAGTTTATGTGCTGGAATTCCTAGGTGAAATTTGTGGAGTCTCAAGTGGCCACCCCACAGCCGGGATTTTTCTTGATCTAATAATGAAATTTGCAAGGTTATGAAACAATGAGTGGCGAAGCATTGTTGAAATGTAACTGGAAAACAAAAACAAGCTGTTCACAGTGCACTTACTGCTGTCACCATAGCAACACCACGATCATTCTGTCAACATAAATGGTAGCACAACATGGTGTATGAAAATTTGGGGGGGGGGGGCGGAGGTGCATACACTCTCTGATGTGTGACAGCAATGTTGGTGCACGCAGCCACAGTTGATGGCCGATGCCTTTAATTCTCTTGGTACTGCTTCCTCAGCAGACATCAGGACCCTTAGACAGGATAAGGCGACTCTCCAGCCACTCCTTATGACTGTGTGCCTATTATTATTTTTAAGATTAAAAATTAAAAACTGATCAAATTTGAATTTCAGTTTCTTATAAAGTTCATGGTTGTGGTCCGGGATAGCGCAGTCGGTATAGTGACTCACTACGGGCTGGACGGGCGGGGGATCGAGTCCTGATGGGGGGGCAGGACTTTCCGCATCCGCCCAGACCGGCCATGGAGCCCACCCAGACTCCTGTATAATGGGTAGGTGAAGCGGTTGGGGCGTGGCGTTGACCACCTACCCTATCAAGGGCCGAGGATGAACAAATAATTGAGCCCTAACACTACTCCTTCTAGGGCCTTCGTGCCCTGTTGTAGAGTGAGGTTTATGCATTATAATTTACTTTTAGTTTCAAGACGTTCATGGTTACTGAACTCACACAGGACAGAATTAAACAAACCGACCAATGTTAATGTGGAACACGTAGAAATTCCACTGATTTTCACGTAGAAGTTTCGTAGGTAAACTGTGCTGATGTCCGTTTGTATCTGAATACACTCTTCACATATGCTTTCATTTATATGGAAATGAAATGAAGATTAGCAAACCTTTCGGCGAGATTTCATCGCATATGCGTAGAGAAGGAAATCAACTAGATGCTACTGAATGCTTTATTGCACTTATAATCTGCTCAACATGTTTCGGGCACTTATATGCCCATCATCAGGAGCTCGAGACTATACTTGTGTTATTGCCGCATACGGTGTGTAGTGCCTTGGTTGGTCGGCGGTCAGGTGCAGGGCAGCAGGCTATGCGTCTGGGATGAGGGAAACTGCTCGAGCAGCGTGTTGAGCAGTTTACAAGTGCAATAAATCATTCAGTAGCATATAGGTGGTTCCCTTCTCTACGCATATACAACGATGCGCGGACAAACACACACAAAATTTCATCGCGTGTTTGTTTTCAGGCTAAGTGTGCTGGCAATGCTGAATGGGGTGATGCTCGCCGCCAAGACGCTGGACGCCAAATGCCTGACGCTGTCATGTCAACAGGCGGGTGAGTCCCCTGATGGATCTTAGAGCGGCATCGTTCCTCAATGAACGTTTTGTGATTTACCTCAGATTGTTGCTGGAACAGCAGGCCACGGCTTTTCGTTTCTGATGATAGCAGTACATAGCTAGTCTGATATACAACTGCGCACTAGTTAATGGTGACGGTAGGAGTAATATGGTGCTAAATTACTGCACCAAGGTCAAATGTATTAACAATTCCCATCTTTTAATTTGTCAGCATGTTGACAGTCAGCAGTAGGTGGAAATTACGAGGACAATGGGCATGTGTTGTGGTATATCAGTTCATTTCATAGTGACATAGGAACAGACATAACTGCATTACACAAAGCAACGTAAGAAATAATAATCCCAAGATAAGAAAAGGCTTCTAAGTATTTTTAATCCCAGTTCAGATGAATTGAAACGTGGACGAAGAACTAGTATTGTTCTATTTCTTTCATTCTTGTGAGGGGGGGGGGGGTGACAGAAGGTCCTTTTTTACTGCTGTAATTATTGGGCCTATTGCACGGTCTCTGGAGGTAGATGAATGACTATGGAAATTCACTAGCATTATATAGCAGGGTATTCAGAAGCCACCAGGTACTCATATATTCAAATACTCTTTCATTTGCTTAGATAAAAACAAATTTTCAACCCGTCAAAAACAAACGGATTGTAAGTTGGTTTTTATCTTAGTATCTGCAACGCAAGATTCCCACATTTTACGAAACAAAACAGTCACTACCGTTTTCAGAAGAACATGCCGAAGTAGATGGATCCTGACCACTCCTTCACATACTACTTCCTTAAGTTACATTTAGATATTTTTCTCCCAGTCAAGTCTAGTCCTTCCAGTTTATTGCTCTCTCTTACAAGCTTTCCGCCACAACTTGATACGCATTTCCCATTTCTCGCAAATCCATCACGTTTCTCACCCAATTGTATCTACCGAACAGTTCAAAATGGAAAATCACAATGAAATATTCTCCAACTTCTTAACAAAAAATAACTTTCTCTTTCTTACATCTTGCACTGGGGACGGTACTTCGTGGCGCCGTAAGCACCAGATTGTTTTTGAAGTTGCTGCTAACATAGCAGACAGCCAACTTAATGTAATGGAACGCGAGTTGCGACGAGAGACCCTACAGCAGAAATTGAGTTGTTTTAAGGGCAGATGGATGAAAACGACGAAGTAAGTCAGTAAAGACACCTGATACCATCTTAGTTATTCTTTCACAGCGAAGGGAGTGCTGAATAGCATGGACACGAGAGCTAACCCCTGTGAAGACTTCTACCAATTTTCATGCGGCAATTTTGAGAAAACACATCCGATACCGCAGGGAAATTTGATATGGGAAAACTTCCTGATTCTGCAAGAAGTTATGGACAAGCGTTCCAGAGGTACGTACATGCATCTGATACAATAGGCTAGTGTATACAGACATAAACACAGGCCAGCATGACAGAACGTCAACTTTCCAATGGAATATTATGAAAGTTAAAAAAAGTCGTAAAACCCCCAGCCCTCGCGACCGAAACCTCTGTTTTCAACCTTCAGACAGCCAACGATCTAATCAAATTTTGACATTTTGCTGACCGTGCATCTCAGTGTAATCTTAGTAATTAACCAACTTAATGCACAAATTCTTGTTTTATAATAAGCTTATTATAAAACAAGAATTTGTGCATTAAGTTGGCTAATTACTAACATCCTATCAAAGTTGTGTCTCCCGCCCAGATGGACATAATGATATTGGTAACAGAAACGTAGGTATTACCACGTCAAGGGTCGTGGCAAAGAAGGCAGATCTGTCCACCTAAACACAATCCCTATGATATAGTAAATATCATTATTATAGGTAAAATATATTGTACGTCCAGACCGGCCCTGGGGCCCACCCAGCCTTCTGTACAATGGACACCGCGTCTTTCCCGACAGTAGAGGCGGCCGGGGTGGGGGGCTGGCCCCCCCACCCCAATCCAGAGTGCCGAGGTCCTAGAGAGAGTAGAGCTTTACCTCTACTCATCGTACGGGCCTTCGTGACCTAAAAAGGGTAAAAACCTACCTACCAATTTATTGTATAAGACGTAAGTGTAACATCCGGCGATGACTTTTTTACGTATGAATCGCTAAACCGACCAGGAAACGTCAAAGTTTGCTTCGCGCAAGTCTCTACCCTTGATTATCATCAACTAATCAAAGGTAGAAACTTCCGCGGATGGCAACAACATGGTACAAATTCAGACTCCGAAGACAGTGGCAGCAGATTTCTCCACAACCTCAAGCCGATCTATCCCTAGTGACTGCCATATCCTTGAATTTACTCGAATAACAATAAGAATCGTGAAAAGGATCGGACGGAATGCATGCCTGCTGTAATGTGTTCAGGAGTAACATGGAACGCCTTCATTTTCGGTTTGCTGCTTATTCCTTTTCATCATTTGATTGGGCGACTCTTGAGCCGACATCAGTTGATAAGATTTCTGCGGCTTCACAGTTCGCACAGGTTCGTTGTTTAGTGAGGCTAACAGCAAGGTCAAGTTCTTCCTTGTAAAGGGTCAAGTGAACGCTTCCATCCGCGACAGGAAAACACGTCTTTCAACATTGGGTATCTTGGATCGGGTTAAATAGGCCCAGAGAAGATCAGTAAAAGAAACGTACGGCTCCTTTTATCAAGATCTGAAACTATGCGTGATGTATAAATCATGCGTTACTGAAGAACTGGAGTTCTGGTCCCGGAAGGGACAAGGTATTAGAATTTCTCCACAAGGGTCATACCAGCTCTGGAGCACACCCAACCTTTGATCAAATGGAAATGTGGGGTTATTTCCTGGGTCTAAAAAGACCAAGCGGCCGCTCGCCTACTGAGATTGTGGGTTTGAATCCCACCGGGGCATGGATGTCTGTTTGTTGTGAGTGTTGTGTGTTGTCAGGTAGAGGTCTCTGCGACGAGCTGATCACTCGTCCAGAGGAGTCCTACCGACTGTGGTGTGTCGTGGAGCGTGATGTAGAAACCTCGTGAA
>Ga0131853_10006903_pt1 | contig 20519 bp, 13 predicted proteins | sample TergutLab28metaG_FD_92764 | JGI IMG/M metagenome (GOLD analysis project Ga0131853, IMG submission 92764) | Labiotermes labralis P1 segment gut microbial communities from Petit-Saut dam, French Guiana - Lab288 P1 (version 2) (version 2) | ecosystem: Host-associated > Arthropoda: Insects >...
CAGTGCGGGAATTTTTTTCCCCAGGCGGTTTTTAAAACACTTTTAAATAAAGGGCCCCCCCCTTTTTTTTCCCCCCCCCCTTTTTATAAAAAAAATAAAAGGCTTCCCCCCCCCCCCCCCCCCAGTGACATAGTCAAACCACCGACTCTACAACATCCGACACATAAACCAGTCCTCACATTTGACCAAGTAGTCTAGACGTCGGTCTGACTACTCACCAAGTTAAATGAACGGATTTAGCGACGTGAGCAGACGCAACAAAGACCTGTTTCAAGATTTAATCCGGGAATTCGCCTAGAAAGAGAATGAGGAAGACCACGAAAAACCACAGAGAGGGTAGTCAGCAATCTACTCGAGGTTCGAATATCTCTTCCCAAATGAAAGTCATAAATGTTCCCGGTACACCAAACTGGTTTCTTCTCTGGTGTCAGTACCAAGTTTCTGACGCAAGTAGCGTGAACCATTAGAAAAACTGAGGAACGTCAACTCTGTATTTAGAAGGTCATAAAATAATATTCAGAGTTAACTTCTTTGTGTCCACTGCTGAAATTGCAGAATGGATAACGATATATTATGGGATAAAGCAGACAACGTGGAATTGCATTTACATTAAAATTATTTTCCTGCTGCTGGAAGGTGAGTTCAGAAACGTGCTGCCCGACGGCACTCTGATCTATTGATCACGCGCCACCGTGAGCGTTATGCAACCCACGTAACAGCGCCAGCTAACACTTTCTGCCGCTTCAACCAGACAAGAATTTTGACCTCAGTTTCACTACGTATCAATAAATAGCGAAATCAGAACCCTAGCGATTTACTGAAACTACATTTTTTCCGCACAGAATCAAAGATAAAATGCGCCTAAACCTCTTACTTGCAGATTTTCGTTTCCAGACGACGTCGTTTAGTGGGAATTTCATATTTATATTTTCCGTGCAAATATATTACATATATAATATTTAACACCAACTTGTTGCGCAATGTTTTTATTTGTTAATTATTGCTCCGACAGGTTTCGGCCTCATCTGTTGACCATCTTCAGGGAGCTCGCAAGTTGCCTGCCACATGAGTTGACCCATAAGCTTCGCACATCGATAAAAATTCGAGCTTCAGTTCTTACCATTTCACAAGTGCGTGTCTCAAGTTTCGGCCTGGAAACTGCTTATCAAATGGTTGGTTATGTTTTCCGTCAGTCCCCCACACAAAATTCCGCTAAAGCGCCTCAAATCAGAATACGAACACTGACATCCAAAACCTTTCCTATTCATGAATAATCGCACCATTCAAAGCTACAGTCCAAATGCTGAATCATGGTAAAGCTCGGGCAGACCCTTAGGGTTTCAGAAAGTTGAGGCTTCCAAAATTTCTAGTCAGTCGACATATGAAGGTGGCAAAGTTGTCAGCCTTAGGCAACGGCCGCCTTACCCCCATGCTGAGTCCACTCCAGAGCCACAGTGGGGCCAGAAGGATTGAGTCATTCTATGACCCCATCGGGAATCGAACCCGCAACCTTCCGGTTCCCAGCACAGTGTCTCAATCAACTGTGCCACTGCGTACTATATAGATCGTGAATAAATAAATTCTGAGAACTTTGTACCGAAAAGTCATATGTCTACTTCTCTCAGAATTAAGCCAACTTCCACCCTCATAAGATAAATAAAATTGCACTTATACAAAGTAAGTCACATTTCATCTTTACGTTTTTAGATAGACAAAAAACAAAAACTCTGATCCATATTATAATAACAGCATTCTCCAGATTTATTCTGCTACTAAATTTATCTTGTTTACAGTTCTAATTTTTCACTGTCGTTTCCAAGTGCATGAACAATATAATATTTGGCTGTGGTTGCTGGTTCATGTGATTTTGTCCTGCATACTGAAGGCCACATCATATATATAAACCTTGTGTTCACTGTTGCATATTTACAAATCAGCATCCTCAGAAGATGATCATAGAGGTTCCTGGACCTTTACGTTACATCACTCCTAATCATCGAAATGTGAGGTGTCCTGTTTATTTGCCTAAACTCAGTGAGGTCTGTCACATAAGCAAAAATGTCACTGGGGTCTGTATGACAAGCTTTTAAGTATATTTATAGAAGTAACTTTGTATATGAGTGGCTCAGCGAACTCATTCCTCTTTCGACTAATTGAAGTAAAGCGATACCTGATACCATTTGGTGCAAAACCCTTTGTCTTCCAGTTTTTTATCCAAAAATATAAAGATTAAGAAATACATAACTATAATCTTTGCCTTTTGTTTTATATGAGTGTGAAGCTTGGTCTCTCACATTAAGGGAGCAACATAAGCTGAAGTTGTTAGAGAACTGGTTGTTAGGAAGATAGTTTGGCCTAAGAGGGACGAGATGACAGGGAAGTGGAGAAGACAACATAAGGAGGAGCTTCATGATAAGTAAGCCTACTCCTCACCGAACATTAGTCCTGTGACAAAAAAAAAATGTGATGGGCGGGGCATCTGACAAGTATGGGAGACAAGATAGGTGCAAACAACATTTTGGTGGGGAGACCTGAGGGAATGAGACCACTTGGAAGAACTAGGCGTAGATGGGAAGATAATATTAAAATTGATCCTCAAAATGGGGATGGGGAGTCATTGACTCGGTTGACCTGGGTCAGGACAGGGAGAGGCGGCAGGCGCTTGTGAACGCAGTACTGGATTTTCGGGTTCCATACAAGGCGGGGAATTTATTGAGTAGCTGAGGACCTATTAGCGTCTCAGGTGGACTCTGCTCCATGGAGTTAGTGCGTTATTCCTTCGTCGCCTCTCCTCAAAAACTGTTACGTAGCCCGAAATCTAAAATATCGTAACTCAAAGTCAAATGCTACAACAGTCTTTCCATATCAAGAAATACTTAAAGGCCTCTTTCGATAGAGTTCTTGGGAATTATGTTTTGACAGGGAAAAGCTGTTCCAGTCTACACTCACAAGAAGCTAGCTGCAATAACGACCCACCAGTACCATGACTATAATGTGGCTACGGAATAAAGTCACGTCGATCGACACCCTACCACATCATCCTTGGAGTTTCCATCTTCCCATCAAGCATATACCTATATGCCCCTCCATAAGATTAACCATTCTATTCATTTAAATGTTGCTAACGATTAACACGTGATAATCTCCACTGGCAACAAGCGCTTTGGGCTGGGCGCTAGAGGAAAATATATGGCAAGCAAAGAGTGGGAAACCTCGAGTTTCACCCTAATCCGCGGTCCTAAGACTAACCATCCCTAACATCCTTTGACTCTACATGACACCTTGAAAAATGTACTAGATTTCACTTACATACAGCATATTTCATGTTTGTGACAATCATACACCGAACTACTGAAAAAGGTTTCAGTGTACAAACGTAACGAATTATTCGTTAGGAACCTCGACTGCATGGATACAAGTTAGGATATAAAGTGACAGGCATTTCCGCGAACGGGAAGACATGGCCCATAGTTCTGATAACATACCGCCAGAGGAACAATTTAAGATATTTTCCGTTTTTTTCAAAGGTTTGTACCCCGTCTGTTGGATGTCAGACGCTATTTCCTGCATTGTCCTCAAGACTGGCAGGCACTTATTCCTGGGACTTCTCGTTTCTTTTATCCGTGCTTAATGATTGAATTTTAATTGTAAATACAGAGCCTTTATCGCCATTTTGATCAACTGATCCCGCCAAGTTTCATATTAACATGTTCATCATATCAACAAGTGTAACATTGTCATAACCGGCGAAATTCTTAATGAACTTCGAGAATGCAATTTTCAGACAAATCACATTCTAAAACTTTGAAAATTTTCTTCTCGTGGACTTCACAAATGCCCAACCGTAAATACATGACTACACATTTTGAAAACTTAGGTCATTCCACAAGAAACATTACACCTTGAGCTTAACCGAGGAATGGTAAAGGCATTGTTGTTAGTGTTAACACATCGTGTCTGCCCACTTAGAAAAAAGTAAGAGGTGTTACATACCATTCACAGTCAAGAAGAGTAGGCCGTACGAAAACACACATCAGCACAGCAGCACAGCAGCACACACTACTTCTTCCCTCCACGCGCGCGGCCGCACTGACGTCTGCGATCGAACACGGCACAACTGCTAGATCGCATGCCGGCCGCAATGGCGCTGACAACCCCTACGTGACACGGGATGTAAAGGGATGAAGCTGATGGCAGAGATGAAAGAAAGTCGGTTCCATTCTCGAGAACGGCTACTAATGCCGAACCACCGGCTCCCCCAAAGGTTTTTGAACAGTCTTAACTTCACACACACGGGGGGAGGGGGAGTTGCTTATCCTGATTTTAGATGTGTATGTGTGGGGTAATTTAACTTGAATTTAATTTGAGTCATCCCGTTGTGTTAAAATATTCACTTAAAATAACAACGGAACACGTCAGTCAGTTTACTAAATGGCACTCCACACTGCTACTTGTTTCGAATTCCAAGGAATCGTCATCAGGCAATTCATACGAAACATTTAAAGCAAATCAATTCTTCTTATTAAATTGAGTTGTGATTAATGTTTTTACTGTTAATTTAGCGTTAGTTTAATAACAAAGATGAAGTTACATGATTTATTCAATGACACTTTACATAGAGATAGTAACGATGATTGGACAAAGACGTGGACGGAAAAAAAAATTGTGGTCAAACTCAAGGTATTGGAGGATGTTAGGAGGAAGACTGCGAAATAGCTTAGTGAGGATAATCGGTCTACGGGGTGAGATCTGAACCTACCAAACCTCCCATATAGGTACAGGTAAAGAACACCCTACAACAGGTCATGAAGGCCCAGAGGATGAGTAGATGTATAGCTTTACATTTTCTTTAACCTCCGCTCTAGAAAGGGGTGGGTAGTCTACGCCATGCTTCGGCAGCTTTACCCTCGGGAAAGAACCGATACCCATTACATAGTATGCAGGTTGGGTCCCAAGGACAATATGGACGGGTGCGGAAAATCTAGCCCCCACCGGGATTCGATCCCCCCACCGTCCAGCCCTTAGCGAGTCGCTGTACCGACCACGCTATCTCGGCCCACGCCAAACCTCCCAGATACGATGTAGAACTCTCTAATACTCGACCCCGACTCTCGAAGTAAAATTGGAGAAGAAAATTAATTTATTAATCATATTTACATACGAACTCAAGAAATTTAAACAAAATATATATGTCATGGCACAGGACATGAAATCAAGACCATGCCTACTGGGAAATTATTTCATTAAATCACCGGGATGTACAGGAGTGTGGAGAACGTAAGTCAGCTACACGGATGCTAACTTTGGTAGCACAATACAGGCGGCCTGATACAACACTCAGACCAGATCTGGGATTTAATTCAGATTTACTTAGTTGATTCGTGACTAAATCTCGAACCGTAAGTTAGTGAATTTAACTACACAATTGAGTATTTAAGTAGGTCTACGCATTTTCTATATGAAAATGAACTTCGAATTCATAACTTACGTAACCAAGTGTCGTGAATCAAAGTAAGGTAAACCAATCACTGTACGGGCCTATTCAGTCCCAGTGGGTACTAGGAAGTTTAGGCTCCTAGGTTTCAAGACATTTGACTCATGAAGGTGGTAAGGTTGTGAGCCGTCTTTAGCCCCCAGGAGACATTCCTGGTACTCATTTCTGTTAGAGGCTGAGTCGACCCCAAAGGATTATGTGAATGAAAATGAATCAAAGTACACATTAAAATATTGCTCGGTCTTCCTTTAGACAAGTGTTCTGTACTTCCTTGAACAGCAGATTACACGTTTAACATGTCTCACGCTACAGCTACAAAGAATGCTAATTGGCTGGTTTTTATTCCTTTGTCTGCCAGCAGAGATAGGTTTTCGTTTCCTAATGTGACCTTTAATGCCATGTTACAGCAGAATAAACTCCATCTTTCTTGCATTAGTTTCAATATTTTGCGATCCAACTAAAGGAATATGGAAGGAGCTGGAAATATTTACACAGCAGAGACAGCAATCGATAGCACGCAAGTGCCGAAAAATTGGCGCGGATATCACGGCACAGATCAGCTTGCTCCTTCAATAGACGCGTGCGTAATAACGTCTTCAGCCGCAGCAAAGGCTCATACCAAAGAGCTGCATCGTGTTCTACTTCAGCAAGGATTACGAATCGCTGAAACCAGGTTACTGCAGCTCCATATGGGATATGTTTGCTTAGTCTGGAAATGAAACCAGACTCTTTTATGGTCTGGACAGAAAGTTGAGCCATTAACTTGCACACACCGCAGCCATTGTCGACGGCTTACAAGGAGTTCACTGTCTAACGAACAGCTATATATAACTGCTGGCAGGCGGGATGGAGGGAGATTAATTTGTGAATTCCGTGTACTCACTCGGCTAGAATTACTCTGAAGTTTACCGGGTGAAAACGAGCCCACATTTATTTGTCTGCATTTTAACTTACAGAATCCAACTTCCAGAGTCGGTGTTCGCTGTTTGGGAAGACGCAATGTCTGCTCTCATATATTCCCCTTTGCCTGTGAATAAACAAGAACCAAACTTATAAACCAAAACGAGAACGAAACGGTATACGTTCTTGTCATATCACTGCTCCCAGAACTCTGAAATGGTAACTGTCATCTGTACCAGCCGGCTTCGTATTCGACTACCTTTAAAAAATTCAATAAACGTGACACAGCTTTTACAAACAATTACCAAATCGTATCTGCTGAAATTAAGAAGCGTGTGGAGTCATTAGACCCCCATTCGGTTGAATATAAATTTAAGGAAAGCTACCGAAATCGAAAAAATGCAGACCAAACTTACTGTTGAATTTATAGCGGCTAGAAAGAAAATCTAATATTCAGGCAAATAAAAAGTTATCTATGTAATCTCTCGTATATATGCAATAAAGGAAAGAAAGGAGATTGTATTTTTTCAGGCATTTCGCACTTCATTTTGCATTTTTCTTGTCATATTTTGTATGCAGTCATGATGACAATTCGATCTGTAGAACGAAATAATAGCTCATCAGTTCGTTACTTTACGTTACGTATCATATTCATTCATCAGTGCGTGCAAACACAACAACTTGTTCAACACTGTAATATTTTAAATCTTCAAAATTATCAATTATTTTATTCTTAAATGATAATTTCAAACATGATAACCAGCTGACAAGTTTCCTTTTGTATTCAAACCTTCTAAATCTACATGCAAATTTGTAATATGAATAAATGGTTAGCAGAAAGTGATCATACGACAATGTAAATTTTTTAGTGGGTTAGTAATGTGTTTCGATATTATATATATAAAGGTAAAGTGTTCCCGTTAGAGGCTCGGTGTGGCCCAGAGGGTGGGTAGAGGTATAGCTCTACTCTTCCATGACCGCGGCACTAGAAGGGGATGAGTGGTCAGCAGCAAGCCCCGGCCGCACTTTACCCCCGGGAAAGACCCGGTACCCATTTTACAGGAGGCTGGGTGGGCCCCAGGGCCAGTCTGGACGGGCGGATCGTCCCCACCGGGATTCGATTCCGGACATTATATATATGGGTGTGTGTGTGTTGGGGGGGTGTGGGTGGGTGTGGGTGGGTGGGTGTAGCCTTAGTTATCCAGCATGTAAAGCGCATGCGCCTTATATTATCGTCTGTGGCCAAGTCTGGCTCGACCATATTTTTCCACATTATCGCGCAAGTAAAGTGTGTTTCGATTTTCTCTAAAATTTTATCCGAAACATTTCTCATTCTAAGAAAAATTCAGCTAGATTCTGTTATAAATGTACATACGCCTTCACGTTAAGTACTCGTTATTATTGTCATATTTTAAAGAAACTTGAATTTCCTGTCCTGATTTTCGAAAAGTGACCAAATATAAAATTTCATGAAAATCCGTCCTGTGGGAGCCCAGTTGTTCCACGCGGACGGGTAGACAGACGGACGGACGGACATGATGAAGCCAACATTCGCTTTCCACAATTTTGTGAACGCACCTAAAAATGAGTCCGGTTCAAAGCGTCCAGACCGGCTCTGGGGCCTGTTCAGCCGTCTATTCAGTGGAAAATGATAGTCTTTCCACGGGGTCAAGCGGCCGGGGAGTGAAGCTAACTACTTTCCTTCACCTAATTCTGAGTTTAAGAATTTTCTGGAGCTATGCTTCCACTCGCCCATGTGCCTTAACTGCGTGGCCCTTAATCACAGGGACAAAATCACCTTTACCTTGCCAAAAGTTGCCACAGTTACAACCCAAACTGATACGTCCAAAATTATCCACTAAGTTGGCCGTTCTCACACTATAGTTATGACATGACAGTTTCGAAACCATCTCCGAAATTTCAGTCTGTAATATGTATTTACGTGGTAGGTTGAACACGCAGTAGTTAACCGGAGACCCCACATGAAACACGGCCAGCTCTGCTGGTTCAGATTGCTTGGTCCGTGCTGTTGAAAAGGGCGAGCGGTCTCTTCGCGTGCCAGCTGCTTCTTCCACCGGTTGCCCAGATCTGGCGATAACGACTTGAGAGGGGAAAAGAAGAACCTCGTGAGACTGAACTAGCCACGACATGCTATCTATCTCCTCTCGCCGTGGTAAAGTTCGGAATTCTGTCTGCAGACATAGCGAAGTTCGGGTGTTGTGTTCGGTCTGTAACAGCTTCCATTCACGCTCCGTTCGTGTGCCTTCGGTTGGGCAGGTGTTGTTGCAGCTGCCGGCAGGTGGTAGGCGAGATGCGCTGGACCACATGCCGAAGATGAGTGAAGGCGTGACGCCTTTGACCAGCTGCACAAATCTTATGGACTTCAACCTAGACCCTCCCGAGCACAGATTAGTGTTTAGTGTTCCGACTGTCGCTAATAAACTTCCGGTCGTTGGTCAAGTTCAAGGCCACCAGATACCAGCTTTTAGTCTTGGTAGCCGAAAAAGATGGGAGCAGTGAGGTCGCGATAAGACGTGGGGGAGGGGGGCCTTCAGTCTCTAACATGACGCTGAAAATACTGAAGAGGTTTACTGACAAGAGAACAATGTTAAGGACTAGCTCCAAAGTTTCTCGAAAACTTTACCTTTACTTTCGCTTTGTGCGCATCATTCACGATTTCATGAAAATCGGCGCAGTAACTTCAATTAACGGCCTATATTAATTTCTAACCGTAATTTACATATTTATCGATCACTGAAGGCGAAATTCGGTACGTGAGATTTCCACATAGTGCCGTTGAACAATTGTGGGTTTCGTGAAACAGAAAAAATCGATACACGGAGAATCCTACTCTATTTACAGGCGTAAATACAAATTTCTCCACATCTACTTTTCTTACGACTTGGACAAAATTCAGCATGTACTCGTAATGTTTCTGTGTAATATCTTTTAAGAATAACGAGTTTCGTGGAATTCGGTAAAGTGGAAGTCATACTTTACTTAGGATGTAAAAGAAGTTTGCCATAACGTCTTCATTTTTCGTCCAGTTTGAATAAAATTCGGTACAGGACATAGCTGGAAAACTTTAATGACTAAGTATGAGCATCGTGGAAATCGGCGCAATGGAAGTTACACTTTACATAACGGCGTAGATGTACGCGGATCTGTACTTCCCACGTTTATTGTCGAGCACTTTTGAGCTGCGTGAACATCAGCGCTGGACAGGCCGCACTGTTCGTACTGGCGTAAACGAAACCATTTTACGCTTGTGCCATGAAACAGTATGATAGCCTGAAAGTAAAGAACGCATCGGTAAAGTCTGTTTGTTACGTCACGGAGAGCGCCGTTTGCAGTCCTGTTTCTTATGTAGTGAAAGAACGGGTTTCTAGGTTTTCCTATTTCTAGCACAAAAAGATGAAGGTAAAGTTCACCCTGTAACAGGTGACGAAGGCCCAGAGGGGGAGTAGAGGTATTAGCCCTACTCTTTCTTTAACCTCGGCATTAGATTGGGGGTAGGTGGTCAACGCCACTCCCCGGCCACTTTTCACCCGGGAAAGATCCGGTACCCGTCGCATAGGAGGCTGGTGGACCACAGGGCCGGTCTGGACGGGTGCGGAAAATCTCGCACCCCACCGGGATTCGATCCCCGGACTGCCCAGCCCGTAGCGAATCGATATACCGACTACGCTATCGTTGCCCCTATTTCTAGCACAAAACAAAATAAAAATTTAAAATGATGTAATAATCATCAACACAGTCCGAGAGATTTCGCAATTTGTAGCCCTATTCCCTCCGTAAGGTGCATGCTTTAAAACATCATAAAGATTTATAATTTCACACCAACTCAAGTTTCCGAGATCTTGGAATCATACATACATATCTGTAGGGCAGTTAGGTCTTGGTGATGGTTAACATGATGCAAATACATACCAGACTTCATCTTCACGATCGACTTGTTTCTCATTATTTACACTTACTGAAAAACAACAAACCAGAGGAGCATCGGCGAACACGAGCTTATCGATACGTCAATACAGACTGCTAAATAATAAATAAGTAGCTAAAAAAGTAAAATAAAAGATTCAAATAATAAGCATATACACACACATATATATATATATATTGTGTGTGTGTGTGTGTGTGTGTATATATATATATATATATATACCTCTAATATTTCCTGTTAACATTCTCTTATAATTTAAATGCGAACAATTAGCTGTTGTAACTAAAAATCCAAACACAAATGTAGTTTAAATACAAATAACAGGAAGACTGCATTGAAAACTTGATAAATATTGGGCTACGAATTGGAGTAGAAGCGGGCAGTCTTAGAAATTACTTCCAGTGCCCGAAAACCGTTGCCAACACCTGGACGTGTAGCACAAATTTTCCTGCAACAAAGGGCAGTCTCCTATCCAATGGGTATCGCAGGCTCTTTACTCTGTCGTAATGCGGCTGGGGCGTCAGGCCGATCTCCACCCAGTACGAGCTAAGAATCCACGGAACCAAACGTCCACTCCCTAGAATACCTTCACGACGTAGAGTTCAACTGAACCCAGCAATAAATATTACCTTTTGCAGGACTAAATACTTTTCTTGAGCTCATGGCTTCAAAATTTGCCACCTAATGCTTGATAGCCATGCAAAGATATAGAGGAGTAGATGTACAGTTACATTTTGAACATCGTAACAAGACGGATGTGAGCGGTCAGTGTTACCTTTGGGGAAAGCGCCGCTGGTATACACTGAACACATGAGGTTGGGTGGGCCCCAAAGCCGGTCTGAACGCTCTGCGGATCAGAAAATATCTTCTGTCGCCGGGATTCCAACACGATTCCTAGGTCGTCCAGTCCGTAGCCCAGACCTGTACTCGGGGCCTGCTTTAGGCTGATTGGACCGATTTGACGCGATCTGGCTCATGAGAAATTCGCGCATTTGTAATGTTTAAAAATATGCAATGCGATACCACACAAAGCTCTCGCACTGATTTTATAATGAGAGTACGAAACAAAAGACTGATTTAAACAAAAAAAAAACATATTGTGTACGCACACCTTACTCATAACGGGTGTAAATTGCGTTAGTTTAAAATTATGTCGTCAAACAGTCCTTTTTGTGCTCTGCACAATAACTTTTAGGAGCCCAGTACATGTATCGCAATGTATTGATAGTTTTGCCACCTGCAGTCTACGTATATCCGTTATGTACTGTGGAAGAAATATGGACAACGCTATGCGGACAATGTAGGTAAAAGTATGCGCACAACAAATCATGTGTCAAGAACAATCGAAAGCGATTGATGTGAAAGTCCTTCGGTATGGGGTGGAGACTCTTGAACTCTTCTCAACGGTAAACAACGGAGCAGCAGGCCCACTGAGAGTGTAAGAAGAAAAGGCACAAAAAATTAAAGTTTGGGCGCCGATTGTTGAGGGAAATTAATGTGAAAATCCCTCGGGTGAGGCGTGCAGACAATGGTCTTTTTCGTATGGTAAGACGGCGAAAGTGTAAGCGGAAAACATTTTTTCTTTCAGGTAGAACTACAGCTGAACACAATAACGATCGTTGGTCACAAAGAGGGGGGTGGGAAGTAAACAGTAAAGTCAATAAACTAAAATCTGCGTGTCCCTTGTTTTAATGTTAATTTGAATACAGGGAATAAAACGTCTGGGTTGCTTCGTATGCAGGGGGATTGTGACCGCACCTCGCGGAGGTAACGAACTGGTCGCTGCAAGGTCACAGATTGTAGATAAGAGCAGGAAGCAACACCGGAAATTGTCTCTTGCCTCAACCCTCGCACCGCCGTCTTGTACAACACTTATCCATGACTGTGGGAAACAAACTCGAATCGTACCAGATGTTCGAAAGGGAAGACAATATCAGTCACGTCTCAAACTTTTCTCACTTACTTCTAGCGACTTTGGAATTTCTCCACTTTTTTAGTCTGTTGTTGCCACAAGTAAGGCAATTTGTGCATTCAGTCTAAATTATTTTGCGCAGCAACCAACACGCTGGACTAGCCTGGTGTCAAACGAGGGCCTCCGCGGTACGATCACGACTAACCGCCTGAGCCATGGCACGGCCCCAAATTACGAAGATTTATTTACCGTCACAAAATGTTACAATTACCGAACTACCAGTTCACGTTAAGACGGCATACAAAGCTTCAAACAGAAAATATCAAAGGTCACGACTTCAGATTCTAACACTTAGTCTTTTTTTTTTGGGGGGGGGGGGGGGGGAAGAGAATGTCATTCCTAACGGTTTGTATGGGCTTTTAAATAACTCTGTTCCAGTGTCTCGCAAAATTCGTACGGAGACGCCAAACGTACCGCATTATTCCTGATTATAAAATACGTCTGTAACAACGCAAATGAAGATTTTGACTTTACCATGGTGGGAGGAAATAATGTCGTTATCTGAGTTACCTCGCTGCCGTAATATTTATAAGCTACTCTGCTTGTTTTGTTGCGTGACGGGTCAACACATTGGTCTCCTACAACCTCCCTCTCCAACACGCATATGCTAAAAAGTGTCCCGGTTTTGGTTTTTGAAAAAATAGAATTCGTCGCGAGGGGGGGGGGGAATTAAGACGCTCTCAGTACCGTTATGAGCCAGCCACGTGGGTAGCCATCAGCTCGTCAAGCTGTTGCCACCGATGTACGATGTAGGCATTGTGCCGTCGTTTGGACAGTTAGTGGTACACAAACTTCATTTGCGGTTGTGATTCAGATGTACTGAAAATAACTGTTACATTACATATCTTATATCATTTGATACAGTTATAATGAATGAAGTTCCTAAGTGTGGTGCACAGTCTGTCGAAGTGGAGACTGAGAGCTGATGAGGCATGTGACTGAACTGTGGGACTCAGAAGCTCAAAATAATTTACTAATTCCAGCAGCTGAAGCAACTGAGAAGGCAAAACAACATTGTTATGTTTTTGCATCATATAGAAAATCACCAAGGAGGGCACAGTTCATCCTAATTAAGTTTTGACCACACCAGGGGGGGAAAAAAAGGATGCAAAATCAGAATGCTTTCAACACCTTGTGACAGGATACCCCAAAATTTCAGTGTAATAACGCAATTGTTCATATTCACTGTCAATATTGAGAACAGTAAAGCAGACTGTTGATAAGATTATCCTCACACGTGAATAAAAGTAACAAATGGCAAGTATTTTCACAAAATTATTTTGCCACAAAAATCATATTGGTGTATACAACAATGAAAACTTTTCCAACAAGGCTGTTCTTAATGCCTGACATAAAAGGAACTCCATCAGACACAATGCAAAAAAATTTTTAAACAGGGTTCATATTCGCATAGTAAATTATCTGTCTTGAAGAAAATGTCTTTTTCCACAGTGTTTTCATGCACAGAAATTAATTCGAAAAGTTTGTCACAAGCAAATCTGAATTACAACCATGAATAAACAATGCAAGCTTAGCAGTATTGTCAACATATTTACTTTCATCCACTGCTATTGGCTAGGTGTCAAAAATCTTGGTATTTGATTTTAAGTAAGCCTTCAATTCATATGCTATGTTGTTTATACATTTAGCCACTGTGTTTCTACTGAGGATTGAGTCTTATAAATCCTTGTACTTTTTCCAGAGAAATTATTTCAGCCATTTCAATTAGACACAAACACAAAGATCTCAAGTTGGTTACAATTAAATTGGCCAGTACAAAAATTGTTTAAACTACTAATTCAATTGATTTATTGATTTTACACAAGACTTACTGTTGCTCTTCTAACAATGATTAAAATTTACACAATTTATCAGTTATATATTTTTCTGTAAACATAACACATTTTTCTTTGTGGTGTATTTCACAATGGCTTTAGTTGAACATTACACACTATACAATCATAAAATATTTCTTGCCATATCAGACACACAATATAGTATTCAATTTGCATGCAGAAATATTGTCTTTCCAATTCTTGTTAAATTTTGTGGCCCTTATCTTCATGCTTACGTTTTCCCTTGCAGATGACTTCAGTTCTGACACTGTTGGGTTATTATTTAAATTATAATTATCATTTCATTGCAACTACAACAAAAAGTGAAACTGATAAAAAGTTAGTTTTCTGTGAATATAACTACACATTATCTATTGAGCATTTCTGTGAGCAGAGACACATTCAAATACTGTAACGTCACACATCCTACTAACAGCAAGTCACAACTTGCCTGGACAAACCTTTTTCACTCCCACCACATACACTTCATCCACTGAAACAACAGAGCAATCATGCAGCCAGCAAGTGTTAGGTAATTAATCATATACAGCCACCATCAGAATACAAGAGAGTATGAAGTTTCACCTAACAATTTAACAAAAAATATATAGGTCCTATCCAATCAAACATTTCTATTTATTAACTATAATATCTAAGCCATATTCACAGCTTGTTTTGAAAAGCTGCATAGGCCACCAAAAGTATTGCAACAGACCACCAGTTTGGCTTTAGAACATGTGATTAGGAAGGTGCAGAAAACCATGAAGAGCTTGCTGTGAATGGGCACAACATCTGCTATATACTGAAGACATTTAGTAGGTGCAAACAAATGCAGTAAAATTCCTTTAATTGAGCACCCACAGAACCAAAAAGATGATCGATTATCAAATATTCTATATTCTGTATTACCAAATTGTGTCTATATGTACTGACCTTCTTTCTGACAGGTAGTTTTCTGTTACCAATCATATATTTGGGCAGCACAAATAATCACAGTATTCCACTTAGATATGTTCTTCAACTGCCGGTTCATGGGCATAATGGAACCCTTCTATGTTTTCTGGATCTCTTCAGTTCCTACCTGGGATTCTGAAGGACTACCAGAAGACTGGGGATCAAGTCTTCACAGCTGAAGAAGTTAATAGGGTAGCAGCTAAGGGGTCAGAAAATGCCACGATGGTCAATGTGGAGACACTCTTGGAGGACTTTAAGACTTGGAAGTCTCTCAACTGCTGAAGGATCAAGATTTCAAGAATATCAGCTTCTGAATTAAAGAAACTCTACTGTACACCCAAAAATACAGATGTTTTATTAGTTGCAAGGAAAGATGTTAATCTAGAAAAAAATGCAGTGACAACTAAGCATATGTTCATGTCTTGTCACCAGAATGCAAGATGAAATCAAAACAGACAGCCAGCATATTATCTAAAAATGTGGTAAAGATCAAATACATGAGAATGCCTTGGACAAATAAAAGAAATTAAAAGGAGAATAAATTTTGGATATGCTAGCTACAATTCAGTTCTGAATCTTCCGTCTTCCCTTCTGCATCCAAAAAACACAAATTAAATACACAAAGCAATAATTATGAATGGCGTGGTGTGTAAAACTTGATTTGTCATATGGGCAGGACATAGCCTTTGGCTCTGGGAAGAATGTTAAGTTAACATGGGGCTGGAGAAAACTGCACAACAAGTAGTTTCATGAATTTTGGGATGATCTAACCAATCAGAATCAGATACGGAGGGCATGTGACATGCAAAGTGGAGAAGAGATGTGCATACACAGTTTGGGTGGGAAAATCAGAAGAGAAGGAACCACATGGAAGACCTAGGTATATATGACAGGAAAATATTACAACTGATCTCACAGAACAGGGTTGAAATGGTGTGGACTGAATCCATCTGGCTCAGGATAAGGACCACAGTCAAACTACTGAACCTTCAGTTCCATAAAATGCACAATTTACTGACTAGCTAAGCAACTATTAATTTCTCAACAGGGACTTCAATCCATGGAGTTTGTTAATTAGAAATGAACTATGTGACTGGTTGATAATTGTGAAGCAATCATGAGGAAGAAAACTGAATTATTAAATTGGGTTTGTAAAATTCTATGGTCACTGCTGTTACAACGTAACATAATGAAGACAAATACTTCAGGCTGAATGACAGTCACATGCAAGGCAATTACATGGTGATCAGTTGGATGAGGTACACCATCACACTGTTGTAAGACAACAGATCTCTAACCATGCCAGATGCACTAACAGCTTTAAGCTGCAGATTTGAAATGTTCACGTAATTAACATAATGAGGTGACATTTAAAATTTGAGATTCCAGTAGTAAATCCTTCAACATCTTAGCAAAATGTGCTAGTGCTGATTAATGCCCTAGGCTCAAAATATTAAAAAATGTTATAATCTTACAGTAGTGCAAGCAAACTCTGATATATGTTGACACATACAACAGCCAGTAATAAACACCCAACATTAAGGGTTGTAGAATACTCAGACCTCCCCACTGGATGCAGTCCTGAGGCAGTTTAATCTATTTGGCATCCAAACAGACAGGGGGCATTATGCATCTCAATCATAAAATGTCTGTCATCATATGATCAGTTTTCATTTACTTTGCAAGCAAGATACTTCCTTATAGGAGATAAACGTAACTGAATGATTATATACCAGAAATCTTAATGACCTAGTGCAGATGTTATTTCAAGAAACTGCCATTTCAACACATCCAGCAGGTCAGCAGGCTGACCTCTCATAGCAACAGTCAAGAAATGCAGTCATCCAAGCATACTCCAATAGCAACTGTTTAACACATCCAGAATTCATCAGACTCTGCTGCCAAAGCAATGTCAATACACTCGGTGCAAATCAAGGACAGTGAAAATGTCTGGTAAAAGATCATGTTCACTATTCAATATTTTGTTCACTGAAATCATATGAGTCATTAGACACAATTCCTTCATTTATTTTTGATAAATTATATGGAAGGCACCCACAGTTACATCAGGCTGGAAATATTTCTTGTATTAAAGAATGTGCACAAACAATTATGAATATTTCAGTGAAATGTCTTATTATATAGTGTCACAAATGTTCCATATTGGTACTGAATCATATGTGGCAACTGTAACTTCAACTACAAGAACAAATACCACTCCCCCCATGGCATGCAAAATTTGCAAACCCCGGCACTCAACAATGGGAGCTTTCAGGAAAGCAAACAATATAAGAAGACAAGAAAAGCTTTCAGTATCATGTGATCATACTATTATGTACATATTCCTATTTCACACACACTAGCTTGAGGATTTCACTTTTCTCTTTCTGCTGTTGTTGAATTTCACTACGGGTATGAATGATTTTTCCATGTCCTTACTGAGTAGCAACATAGTTCACAATTCTTTCAACAGTCCCGTAACAGGACTCCTACACGGTGATACCCACTTCTCCCAGGATGTCTGACAGGCGGCTTAGGTGGGTGTTGATGGCCCCATAGTTAGGTTCTGCCTGGCTCCGGTGAACCAGTTGCAAAGCATTCATGTACTCAAGCTCTGAGAACTGTGGTCCCTTCTCCATGACCCCACTCAGTATCTCCTGTAAAACACATTTCATTGCTGCACTTGATGTTTGCATAGTGAACCTTTAGGTTCTGAAAGATTCGGTACCTCTTAGAATTTTATACCAATAAATGAGATCACCTTGTGGGAAGTTACAGTCTAAGGCCTCAATATAACATTATGACATTACATCTGTTTCCATTCTCACAATAAATGTGGCATTCTAAAGAAAGCTATATATTTTTCAAACACCTATACACACAAGAAACTGAACCACTGTTTCTATATCACAAATTGATATGCCACTATACTGACACTGGTAATGAATTGAATTAAAAATTAATGAGACAGTAAGACCTCCATTGGTGTGATGTTCATACCTCATTTTCTTAAAGTTAGTTCATATTCATGATGATTGCAATTTAATATTGGGACAGATGGATGGACAGACACAGATAACAAATGCAACTTACCAGCAGAATTTGAAGCAACAACTGTGTATGAGAACAAAGTTTTCAGAAAATCTGGACCTACAAAATATGAAGTATTTGAAAAATGAGATTCAGAATCCATGTTCTTAACTTCATACTGTTAGAGCACTTAAATTAAAAAGAATGAGATGGTCAAGACTTACCAAAAATAAATTATTGAATATAAACTTTTGGTAATCTCCAAAGAAGAGGCCAACCTAATGTACTAAGTATATGGGTGCAGAGCCACAAAATGAAGTACTGGCTTTTGTGAACATGGTGATAAATGTTTTGTTGCTCTACAGATCAGTTGCCTGAAAATGTTGGTTCTCACTGCCGCCAGTTACGGCGTTCTAACATACCATACAGGAAGTTGGATAAGAGGCACACAGATAGGAACTTGCATACAACATGGTGATACAGGCACAATAGTCCACCAACAGTAAAAAACTCTGACTTTTTCAGACATGTGAGATCACTGAAGACAGGTGAAAAAAAATCCATCTGGAACTGGCACATCTAAAATCATAGACTGACAGTACATCAGTCCAGCACCACCAGACTCTCTAACTGGAAATTGTGTACACAGCTGCACAATAAAGAACACAGCAACATGCATTTCAAGTATAATGAAAAAGTTGGTGTATAGGCCAAACATGCAGGATCATCAGTGGAAACTGACATACATCCAGATGTCCAAGAAAATAATTTTTATATTAATGATGATGGTACTATTAATGTTTTAAGTAGCTGGAATACATTCCTGCTCAGGTGTTTTGGTCTTCCCATGCCAATCCTCATCCCACCACTGTTCCCAACTATCAATCATTATACCCCAAATGTAAAATAGGTTACACACCAGTTAGCCCATTGTCACAACTTGGACTTCATATGGGGGTTCAGTAGGCTGCACTCAAAGTACACTAACCTCTGGTATATGGTAAAACAACTCAAAATACTGGCGTGCATGGTCCAGTGCAATCTCACGAGCCATTGTGATGTTGGTCAGTGTCTGCTGCAAGGCAAAGATGTTGCGGCACATTTTCTGGATGCCTCGCTCATCAATGTGGTCAATGTACTGGGCAGAGCTGATCAGGATCTTGGCAATTAGATGACCCAGCCCTTCAAATATGTACTACAAGCATATGAAAACAATCCTTACCATGAATAAGTCCAATGTACCTGATCAAGCCTGAACTTACCAATTTCAGTACCTTGAATCAAGCATACCAATATTATTCTGTCGATCCACATATATTTGGTTGTTTGAGGGCTGGCATGTGCAGGAAAATAAATGTGACCTTTATTATTTTTTGCATATAAAACTCAAAACTATATAGTCTTTCACTCCTCCAATTAAAAATCAGGGTATTAAAAATTAATTTAGCTTTGTAATGTTATAAGAATAAGAAGAAGTGTTAAAAATTAAGAAACATGGGAGCATATTCTTAAATGGTCCCCTGTATTACTCTAAAACAGACTGCTGCGCACGACAGCAGACAGGGTAGCTATCTATTTCAATTTACCACAAGTAGTGATGTGTATGTCAGGGTCCTTGAACACTAGAGCACTAAATGGCCATAGATTCAAGTCAAAATATCAAGGCTTTAATGGTATGAAGGTTTAGCGACAGCCCAGGGTGTTCTTTGTAGAGGGGATACATCAGCTTGTTTGTTAATGAGATTTCTGTCTCACTGCCCAAGCTGACTAATTTTAATGGACTCACTCCTTCACCCTCAACAATCCCCAGTTGGGCTTCAGTTGAGCAACTCTCATACAAGCAAACTACAATTCTGCAACTGAAAGTGATAGCATGAAACAGACTTGTGACAGACTGGACTGAACTGGATGGTACCCAGTGTGAACATCCAGCAATTCCATTAATTTACTGAGCATGAACACCATAAGGTGAAGATGGTAATGCTGATGAGAAGAAGCTTTTCAGATTCAAAGAGAGTATACATACCTTCAACTTACGAGGCTGTAAGCTTGAGTTCATGGCCTCATCAATGCTGATAAGAACACGACTGAGTTCCAAGACTTTGGGATCTGGCTCCTGGGAGTCTATTCCTCCCACCAAGCAATTGTAGTTGTTGGCACGAGGCAGCAAGTAGTGAAAACACTGCACTCGCACCTATGACAGAACAAGACTTTAAAACGCTGTGGTTCAATCTCAGACAGAATATTCAAATACAGTAAAATGTTGCTGTAACGAACGCCAGTATAATGAAATGTTCAGAATTGCGAAATTATTTTTAGGCCCCTTCCCTTTTCCCTATTTAATGTGTGTTAAAACATTTCATTTTAACGAATTTAGAACTTTCAGTA
>Ga0131853_10006905_pt1 | contig 20515 bp, 13 predicted proteins | sample TergutLab28metaG_FD_92764 | JGI IMG/M metagenome (GOLD analysis project Ga0131853, IMG submission 92764) | Labiotermes labralis P1 segment gut microbial communities from Petit-Saut dam, French Guiana - Lab288 P1 (version 2) (version 2) | ecosystem: Host-associated > Arthropoda: Insects >...
AAAGAAATATATAGTTTTTATCCTAAGCTATTATTAGATGAAATCGGAGAATCTGAAAAACTGAGCGAAGCATTAGAATTGCCGATGCTTATTGAAAAGTATTCAAATAATCCTGACAATGAAACCGCTTATTTATTTGAGCAAATACTTACTGACGGCTTTAATATATTCCACAATGTTAATGCCATTTGGCGTGGCGGTGCAGGGCATACCGATATAGAAGGATTATATCTTACTAAAAGCAAAAAGTTTGCGGTAGATGCAAAGTCAACGGCAAATAAATTATTAGCTATTAATTCCGGGCGGTTAAGAGAACATCGGGATGAAATCGGCGGAGCATACAGTATAGTAATAACGCCTCGTTATGTTCCGGCAACCAGGAGAGATATCAAAAACCAGCCAATTGTTATAATTCTCGCAAGTACTTTTGCTGAATACCTTTACAACCATATTTTCCACGATGTGAGGGATGTTGATTATGCTGACTTTGACGATATAATCGTTGAAAATCTCGGAACTGATATTAGCAAATTGATTTCAAATATGACTTTGAATAAATTTGCGGCAACTAATTAGGAGCGATTAATATATTTTACGTTACCTATCAGCAAACTCCCCTAACCTAACTCCATCCCCACCTCAAACATCCTCCCCCACGGAAGGTAAACCTCTTCAATTACCACCGGATGCTTGCGGCTTATATTCAGCGCCGAATAACTCACCGCTAACTTTTCCTTAATCAATAATTCAACTTCCGCCAGTTTTGCTGAAACATCATCGTCCTCTAGACCGAGACCTTCTAAATCATTGTTAATAATATCATGCCGCACATCAGCCTGATAACAAACATCCTCAATAATCCGGTAAAGCAAATTGGGCAGATTTGCCCCGAAACAAGCCTGGGCTAAAGTAGTTCCCAGCGTATTACAATTCGTATTCCAGCCGGCATAACTACATAATTTATCGAGAACATTCAGTTCATCAAGATAACGGATTAATTGAAAATCACCGCCATTGCAAAAGGCGCTATCGCATAACGCAACTTTTCGCCCTTCGTTCAAAAAATCCCTAATCTGATAACAAAAGTCAATCAGGTTACGATAACTGCTATAGCTTATATCAAACTCTTCATCATAGGTATCCTGCACTGCTTTACCCGGTGAATTAATTGCGAGGATAAAGTCGGCTTTGTCAGGAGATAAAGCCAGTTTTGCCCGGCAGGCCCGAAGATGAGATTTAAGGCTTTCATACATTGGCCGGTCCTCAAAAAGCGGAACGATTGTCGGCCCGAGTATCGAAGCATAATATGGATAAAATGAGGGTTCAAGGTCGTAAAATTCATTATATGCCCTGGCAAGAAGTGATAATGCTACTTCATCCGCCCCCGGATAAATCATTACTTTGAAATCAAGCACTGCTTTCTTGACCGCATCTATGACCCGTTTTTGTGAGAGGGCTGTATAACCATAGGGCGAAGAATCATCTTGAGGAAAAACCAGGAAATCGATAATTCCCCTTTCAAGATATTTAATGACTTCAAGATTTATTTCCGTATTAAAATCGCGGCGGGTTTCATAATCCTTGATAACTTCATCAGGTATACTAATCGCCGAAAGCTCCGCCGCTTCGGTTTCATTTAGACCATGACGTTCTTGATAATCAAGCAAGTATTTGCGCCGGAAAAGGGCAAAACCGTATTCAGCATAATAATCCGGTTCTTCATCGCTGGAATCATATTGCGGTGTCCGCATAATGCAATTAAAAGCATAAATTTTGATATCTTTATCCAAGGCTTTCAACTCTTTAAGTACTTCCAAACGGCTGAAGGCTTCCTGCATAGTCAAATAATGAAGGCGTGAAGGAATTAAACCGCCATAAACTAACGTATCAATTGAAATGATTAGGTTTGTACAACCATCAAGATTTTCCCGCAGAAAGCCGGCAATCATCGTGGTATCGGCAGGGCGCTTTTTATCACCAAGAATACTTTTACCGGGGACTAAAAGTTCAACTTTATTTGAACTTTGGCCAATCATTTGCGGAAATAGGTAGTTACAAGGCCTTTCATCTAAAGGAAGTAATAGTATTTTCATAATAGATAATTCCTTTCATTAATAACGCAGAAGTCTGGCGCTCAATCGCAAATACCTCGCGCAATATGATACATGCCCCACAACCCTGCATCGTTTCCCAGCCCGGCCGCCATAAGTGAAACGCCGGAATGCCCGGGCATATCACAATTACTTACTTTCTCACGAATCAAACCGATAACATAATTATTACTCATAATCCCGCCGCCAAGAATAATAAGAGAGGGGTTAAAAGCATATATCAAACTAATCAAACCATAAACAACTTCATTAATCCATTTATCAACCAAATCTTTGACGGTTTTATCGTCCAAATTAGCCAGCACTAACCTACCGTCCTTAAGCTCCGGCCTCACCGCGCTGACCTTTGAAATCAAAGCAGAAACACTGGCATTTGCTTCATAATAACCACTTATACCGTCGTTATATTTATCCGCATTAGTAATAATCCGGCCAAATTCCCCCGCCGCATTCGTTGTACCCTTGTCAATAGAGCCGCCCCGTACAATCGCCCCGCCGATACCTGTCCCATATGTTAAACACAAAAAATCGTGCTTTCCTTTTCCTGTCCCATAAATGGCTTCGCCGATAGCGGCCGCATAAACATCGTTTTCAACGAAAACGGGCACATTAAAATATTCCATAAAAATTTGGCACAGATTCGCCCCGGTATAATTAGGAATATTATTATTAGCATAACTGATGATGCCGGTTTCACTATCTACCTGACCGGCTGTCGAAATAGCGATTGCCTCAAAATCATTATAATCCTTAATAATATCAATCGCTAGCTTAATAACGTGCGGCCCGCCTAAATAAGCCTCACTTAATACCTCCCGTCGGTCAAACAACTCCCCGTTCCTGAAAAGGCATGATTTTATTGCTGTACCGCCGATATCTAAAGCAATTATATTCATCGCTACATCCTTTAACCAGTACGTCCGGCAATAAACTCTCTCTATCGCTAGGTTTAAATAATTTCAATCAACTCTTTCATTCGGGAGAAAGCGGCCTAATGCGACTGCGAGATACTTTTACTTTCCTTATTAACCCAATTCCCGCACAAAACGCTCCGTAATCAGTTGCGGCCGCGTAATTGCCGAACCTACCACCGCAGCATGGCATCCGCAGGCCATCGCCTGCCGAAGTTCAGCAGGTGCCCATATTCCGCCTTCCGCAATCACTGGCTTACCGCATTGACTGACCAAGTCAGTCAATAGACTGTAATCCGGCACTACCATACCTTTACTTTCATCAGTATATCCGCATAGCGTTGTACTGATGATATCAAACCCCATTTCCGCAGCGGCAATACCCTCGGCAAAAGTTGCACAATCGGCCATGAATAGCTGCCGGGGATATTTTTCCCGTACCCGGGTAAAAAAGGCTTTAAGGCCCTCACCGCCGGGCCGCAACCGGGCGGTCGCATCCATCGCGATTATTTCCGCCCCGCAACCGGTCAACTCGTCTACCTCTTGCATTGTCGGCGTTATATAAATAGGGCTGTCATTATAATCGCACTTCACGATACCGATTACCGGAAGTGCGGCGACTTTTTTTATTTCATTGATATCAACTGCTGTATTGGCACGGATACCCTTTGCCCCGCCCATCATCGCTGCATAAGCCATTTTCGCCATGATATATGAAGAATGCAGCGGTTCGTCAGGCAGCGCCTGACATGATACAATCAAACCGCCCTTTATATTATCCAAAATATTCATAAAATAATATCTTTCTTTCAATCGTGAGCGTGTTTTGCGGCGAAGTGCAGAGATGTCACACGCGGATTAAGTATTTCTAATCCTTACACCTCTTAATCACGCCATCCGCAATTCCTGCGACCTTCTTAAAAGCACTATGGAGCAGATAAGCATTAATTACGTCCAAATCACTGAAAGTTTGATGAGACCAAACCTTACCTTTTAAAGCCGCTAATGCTTCTTTAATCGTTCTTTTATCATAACTATTACACGCTTCTTTGATAATAGACATTTTATTAATTAGTAATTCTTCATCAACATCAAATTCGCCCTCGTCATCCCGCTCATCATTTAAGTTTATTTTTGAAATCAATGAACGGATATTATTTAACAAGGTTGGTGTTTTTTTAAGTAAAAGCTCAATATTGAACTCCCGCCCGGCCTGTTCCAAATCAAGGGCAAAAGCGGATAAATCTTTTTCGCCGATAATATCAAGGGCATTTTTCATGCCATGGACACTAGTGACATAAAGCTGAATATCCCGTTTATCCTTAAATTCAAGTTTGGCATATAAAACATCAAGGACAGCCAGAGCTTTTTTGGCATCCCGCAAGAAAGCGGCAACGATAGCTTCCGGCAGGGAATAGATTTTTTCCGCCGGTACAATTGTTTCTTTATTTTCCCGTCTTGCTGCTTCAATCATTTCGGATGGCTGCTTATCGCGGATTAATTCGTTCAAAACGATATTTAACTCACTCATATCAATTGGTTTGGGGATAAAAGCATCAAACCCATTAGTTAGGAAAACCTCGGCCTGTCCGGCCGCGGCGTTGGCGGTCAAAGCGACGATGGGGGCTTTATATCCGGACTCGCGCAAAAACTTGGTTGTTTCCATTCCGTCTAATTGCGGCATCATATGATCCATAAAAATAATATCATATACGCTTCCATTTTTTACCCGCTCAATAGCATCAAAACCACTGGTAACAGTTTCGATAATCAAGCCATACGGAATAAGCAGGCCTTTAGCGACATAAAGATTTGTTTCAACATCATCAACAATAAGCACCTTACCATAAGGCATATATTCACGGGTAAATTGGGTTTTATTTGATTTAAGGTTGTACTCATGGCGTTCAGATTTAAAGCTTTCATCACAAGCCGTCCCGATTACCGCCGTCCCGATTCGCTCTTGAGGGATTTCAACAGTAAAAACGGTGCCTTTTCCCGGTTCACTTTCGACCGAAATATCGCCGTCCATTAAGTCGAGCAGACGTTTTGTAATACTCATTCCCAGGCCGGCCCCGGCAACGGCGATATTTTTCTTCATATTAAAACGGGCATATTCTTCAAAGATTATATCAATTTCTTCTTTTGACATCCCCTGCCCGGAATCACTGACCCGGAATACCAGTTTAACGTTTTTAGTTTCAGTTTCAGTTGCAAAAATCTCCAGTTTTACTGAACCTTCATCAGTATATTTGTAGGCATTGGACAAAATATTGCTTAGCACCTGTTTAATCCGGAGTTCATCACCAACTAATCTAAGCGGGGTATTTTCGTCAACTTTTAGAGTGAAATTGATTGGCTTTGACTCATAACGAAGGCGGGTTAATTTTACGGTATCACTAATCAGGTCGGCTAAATCATAAGGGGCAGGGATAAATTCAAGCTTTCCTGTTTCAATTTTGGAAAAGTCAAGGATGTCATTGATGATATTTGCTAACAGTTTTGCCGAATCATAAACAATATTAAAAGCTTCTTCGGTATTGGGAGGAAGCATTTCTTTTTGCAATTGAATCTCACTCATCCCTAATATGGCATTAAGCGGGGTACGAAATTCATGGCTCATGTTTGCGAGGAAAATACTCTTGGTATTACTTGCTGCAAGCGCCTGGTCAAGCGCTTCCGAAAGTTTATTCATTAATTCTTGCTGTTTCCGCAAATCCCTGGTATAACCAAGCACCACTTTCTCATCGCCAAACGGCACTCCGACCAGAGTTACTTCGGCAGGAAAAAGTGTGCCATCGGGATGTAAATGAACCCATTCAAAGACCACCGTTTGTCCTTCAAACGCTTTGTTGACGAGGGTAACAATCTTTTCACCAGACCTTGTCCCATCGGGTTGGAACTCGGGAGAAAATTCAAAAAACCGCTCACAATACTCTTGCTTGCTGCTTAAGCCATATAACTTGACTGCCGCTTCATTACAATCAGTAGTCTCATGGTTTTCGTTCCATATTTGGCAGCAGATAGGTGAAGTGTCCAGCATTAGAAGAATACGTTCCTCTTCCTTTACTATTAATTTCATACGGTTAAAATTATCATTTCTATGTAACAGTAATAAAATTAAAAAGCTAATAAATAAACCAATACCTAATAAAATCCAATTTTCATAGTATGAAAACCATGCACCGCCATAGGTAATTTCCAAATACCAATCGGCATGTAAAATCGGCAGATGATGAACAATTGTGCTTGCGGTTTTCTTAACTTTTTTATCATTGCTTGCGATTATCTGGCGTTCGTTTGTATCAGGATTAATCCGCCATAACTCATAAGCATAGTCCTGACTGCCAAAAGAACCTAAACCAATAGAATCAAGGGCGGCCGGAAACTTAACTGTTACCGAAACGATGCCCCAAAAAATCTCACCACCCTCCGGTGTATCAATGAAGACGGCTTTCCTGCCCGCGAGGACATACTCTCCCTGTATCGCAAGGAAAGGGCCGCCCATGACGGTCTGGCGCAACTCCACCGCCATAATTGCTTCGCGGTTGCCGGCCCGGGGCTGAAAATAATCAAGGCCGATAACACTTTCCCCGCCTTCATAAGGGGTATAAATATGTGTAACAATACCCCCGGGTGCCATTATAAAATTAAGTATTGCCGGATCATCCAAAAGTATCGGCGCCATGCTATAAAAATCACTGGAATAATCATCGGAAGAATTAGGATGATTTTTTGCAATTACAGCTAAGGTCTCGGTTTTACTAATCAAAGCTGTGACTGTTTCAAACAGAATAACGCTTTCCTGCAGGGCTAAATGCTCCATATGGAATTTTTCGTTTTCCGCCCGGTTTAAGATAACAATAAATATAATCGTAAATGATAATATCACCGTAATAATAAAAGATATCAGAGTACTCATTGATAAATTTGATTTGTTTAACGTTTTAGTCACACTTCTACCTCCGCGAACAGGTCGCTGACTTCAAGAAAGACATCAACAATCTTCGGGTCAAAGTGGGTCCCTTTACTATCAATGACAATATCAAGGGCCTTTTCATGCGAAAAAGGTACTTTATAAGGACGTTCAGAAATAAGGGCATCATACACATCAACAATTGCCATCAACCGCCCTTGCAACGGAATGCCCTCTCCTTCTTTTCCGTAAGGATAACCGCTTCCGTCGAAACGTTCATGATGATAACCGGCAAAAAGTTTGGCATGATGCAATAATCCTTGATATCCTGATTCAACAATAATTTCATCAACAATCCTTTCACCTTCAATTGTATGTTTTTTCATATTCTCAAATTCTTCAACAGTTAATTTCCCCGGTTTATTAAGAATCAAATCAGAAATTGTCACCTTGCCGACATCATGCAAACGCGAAGCAAGAATAACGGCATCCAAATCCCATTGATTGATGGTGTCGGAATATACACCAAATTTGAGCATTGCTTTCAATAATATTTCCATAAACATCGTCGTTCGCTCAATATGGTTGCCGGTAAAAACATCACGGTTTTCTACCACGCGGGCAAGCGCTGAAACCGTACTGTTCCTAAGCGCCCTAAGTTCACTTGTTTGCTCATTGATAACTGCTTCAATTTCCAGATGAGTTTTGATCCGGTTTAGCAGAATCGGCCGGGTAAATGGCTTATGGATAAAATCGACCGCCCCTAATTCAAAGCCTCTGACTTCAGCAGTCGTATCTTTACGGCTGGTTAAGAACATGACAAAAATATCGGCGAAACGATTATCATCTTTGAGTTTTTGTAAAGCTTCAAAGCCATTCATAACCGGCATTTCGATATCAAGAAGAATTAAATCCGGTTTGATATTTTCCAGGAAATCGAACATGTCCGCTGCTGACGGCAAAGTAAAAACACGATAATAATCAGATAAAGCATCTTCAGCGGACAACAAATTTACATCATTATCATCGACGATAAATATAGTTTTCACTATTCGGCTCCTGTTCATACCACGGATTTATAACAGATTAAATTATACCATATATTAAGAAAGCGGGCAATTAATAATTTAGGAATCATATCGTATTTGCGCTTGATGAATGCTTACTCACATCAATAGAGACATAATTTTCTTTTTATTCTGTCATAATAGTAATATGTCATACCAAATTTAGAAAGGACTCAAAATATGCCCGTCGCAAATAAAACCGTAATTTCATTTGGCCTTGTCGCGATTCCAATCGCGATGTATACAGCCGTTCAGGACAATGATATCCATTTTAACCAGCTTCACAAAGAGGATGAAAGCCGGATCCGCTACAAAAAAGTCTGCGCCCATTGTGAAAAAGAGGTTAAACAGGAAGACATCATTAAAGGATATCAGTATGACAAAGACCATTATGTCACTGTCGCTGATGAAGAAATAGAAAAAATAAAAACCGCAAAGGATAAATCAATCCAGATTCTCCATTTTGCCAATCTAAATCAGATTTCACCGATTTATTATGACAAAGCCTACCATGTTCTTCCGGACAAAGGCGGAAACAAAGCCTTTGAGCTTTTCCGCACCGCCCTGCTTGAGCAGCAAAAAATCGCCATCGGCAAAACAGTTCTTGGCACTAAGGAAAAGCTGATGGCCATTATTCCTCGTGAGGACGGTATCGTCATCCAGACAATGTATTTTGAAGATGAAATAAAAGAAATACCCAAGTCATATCAAAAACCGGAAGTTGCCGGCGAAGAATTAAAAATGGCAAAAGTTTTGATTGATTCGATGAATACACCTTTTGAACCGGATAAATATTTTAATGAATATCAAGTGCGGTTAAAGCAATTACTTGATGACAAAATAGCCGGTAAAGAAATCGTCGCGCCGAAAGAAGCCAAACCGACAAACATCATTGATTTAATGGAAGCTTTAAAGCAAAGTGTCGAGCAAAGTAAAAAACCACGGCGCAAAAAGGCAAGCGGACAGTAATATCCTGTTCATGTGTTATGGCTTGCCGTGAACAGTAGAGTATTGCTATATTCTCAAAATTATATTATACTGAATTTTGTAAATGAAATAATATTAGGAGAATTTTTTATGCCAAAAAAATCAGCCCCTCCCGCTCTCTCTTTTGACAAAGATTTATTTAAACGCAGTGTCGTATACAATGTCCGGACCCTTTACCGTAAAACAATGGAAGAAGCTAGTGAACAGCAAGTTTTCCAAGCCGTATCATATGCTTTGAAAGATGCAATTATTGGCAATTGGATGGATACGCAGCAAGAGTATGACAAACAAGACCCGAAAATGTTATACTACCTGTCAATGGAATTTCTGATGGGGCGGGCCCTTGGAAACAATATCATCAATCTTAAGGCTTTGAAACCAATTAATGAAGCCTTAACCGAACTTGGTTTAGACCTCAATTTAATCGAGGACCAGGAGCCGGATGCCGCTTTAGGTAACGGCGGCCTTGGCCGTCTTGCCGCATGTTTCCTTGATTCACTTGCGACCCTTGGTTATGCCGCATATGGCTGTGGAATCCGTTATCGTTTTGGAATGTTTAAACAGCAAATTCATAATGGCTTCCAGGAAGAAGTACCGGACAACTGGCTTGATATCAATAACCCCTTCGAACTTCGCCGCCCCGAATATGCCAAAGAGGTCAAATTCGGCGGTTATACTGATGTCCATGTTGATGAAAACGGCCGGAACAACTTTGTCCAAAAAGATTATCTTTCCGTCCAGGCGATACCATATGACTTGCCGATTGTTGGTTATGGCAGCGGGATTGTTAATACATTGCGGATTTGGGATGCCCAGCCAATGGAGTTCTTCCTCCTTGATTCCTCGGACAAAAAAGATTACCAAAAAGCCAAAGAGCAGGAACACCTTGCCCGAAGTATCGTTGAAGTCCTTTATCCGAATGACAATCATTATGCCGGCAAAGAACTTCGTTTAAAACAGCAGTATTTCTTTATTTCCGCTTCGGTTCAGGAAGCGGTTGCGAAATATATGCGCACTCATACCGATATCAAAAAATTCCCCGAAAAAGTCACTTTCCAGTTGAATGATACCCATCCGACGGTAGCGATTGCCGAATTAATGCGGATTTTAATGGATGAACTATATTTAACTTGGGATGAAGCATGGGCGGTTACGACCAAAACCTGCGCTTATACCAATCATACGATTATGTCGGAAGCTTTAGAGAAGTGGCCGATTGAATTATTTAGCCGGATTATCCCCCGCATTTACCAAATAATTGAAGAAATTAACCGCCGGTTTATTGCGCGGATTAATCAGGCTTATCCCGGCAATCAGGAAAAAGTCCGGAAGATGGCGATTATTTATGACGGGCAAGTTCGGATGGCCCATCTGGCAATTGCGGCTGGTTATTCCGTTAATGGTGTTGCCAGATTACATACTGAAATTCTCAAGAATCAAGAGTTAAAAGATTTTTACGAGTTAATGCCGGAGAAATTTAATAATAAAACTAACGGCATTACCCAGCGCCGCTTTTTGCTGCATGGTAATCCGCTGCTTGCTACCTGGGTGACCAACCTCATCGGTGATGATTGGATTACGGACCTTTCGAAAATTAACAAACTGAAAATTTATGCCGATGATGCCAAAGCCCGTCAGGAATTTATGAATATCAAATACAAAAACAAATTGCGGCTTGCTGATTATATTCTGCAAAATAATGGCATTGTGATTGACCCGCGTTCAATTTTTGATATTCAAGTTAAACGGATGCATGAGTACAAACGTCAGTTGATGAATATTTTGCATGTAATGTACTTGTATAATGAAATTAAAGAACATCCGGATATGGATTTCCACCCGCGCACATTTATCTTTGGCGGTAAAGCCGCCGCGGCATACCAAAATGCCAAGCTGACAATCAAATTAATTAACGCTGTCGGTGAGATGGTGAACAATGACCCGGTGGTCAGCGGCCGGATAAAAGTCGTCTTTATTGAAGATTACCGGGTTTCCAATGCCGAATTACTTTTTGCGGCGGCTGATGTTTCCGAACAGATATCGACCGCAAGCAAAGAAGCCTCCGGCACCGGAAATATGAAATTCATGCTAAACGGTGCCCTGACAATTGGTACAATGGATGGGGCCAATGTTGAAATTGTTGAAGAAGTTGGCGAAGAACATGCCTTTATCTTCGGCGCAAGTTCTGATGAGATTATTCAATTCGAAAAATACGGCGGTTATAACCCGATGGACGTTTTTAACAACGACCCTGATATCCGCAAAGTTTTAATGCAGTTGATTAACGGCACTTATTCACCAGGTGATACGGAACTGTTCCGCACTTTATACAATTCGCTGCTTAATACCCTTAGTACCAACAAGGCCGATGCTTATTTTGTCCTCAAAGATTTCAAAGCTTATGCTGAAGCACAGAAACGGGTTGAAATCGCTTATCGTGATGAAAAGAACTGGGCGCGCAGTGCGATTCTTAATGTTGCTTGTGCCGGCAAATTTTCGTCTGACCGGACAATTGAAGAGTATGTTGATGAGATTTGGAAGCTCGATAAAGTTACGCTTCCGCGAAAATAATAGTATGAAAAGTTTAACTAAAACCAGGAGTATTAAATGATTAAATTATATGACAGCGGTGTATATCTGCTTAACGGGGCCACCCTTATCCCTGACGGGGCGGAAACTTTAGCCTACAACAAGGAAGAGGCAAAAAAAGCAACAATAGCTTACGATATCCTGACAGCACATAATACCTCGGATAATGACCTGCGCCTGAAAATCAAATTTGATAAACTGACCAGTCATGATATCACTTTTGTCGGTATCATTCAGACGGCAAGGGCATCAGGATTGACAGAGTTTCCCCTGCCTTATGTTTTGACCAATTGTCATAACTCACTTTGCGCCGTTGGCGGCACGATTAATGAAGATGACCATATGTACGGCTTATCCTGCGCAAGGAAGTACGGCGGGATATACGTCCCCCCTCATCAGGCTGTTATCCATCAGTATGCCCGTGAAATGATGGCCGAAGGCGGCAAAATGATTCTCGGAAGTGATTCTCATACCCGCTATGGTGCCCTTGGCACGCTGGCAATGGGTGAGGGCGGCCCGGAACTGGTCAAGCAACTCTTAGGCCAGACCTATGATATAAATATGCCGGAAGTTATTTTGGTTTACCTGACCGGAAGCCCGGCTTACGGAGTTGGCCCGCAAGACGTAGCCCTTGCGATTATCGGGGCAGTCTTTGAAAAAGGTTATGTCAAAAACAAAGTAATGGAATTTATTGGCCCCGGTGTGAAAAATTTAAGTGCTGATTTCCGGATTGGTATTGACGTAATGACCACCGAAACCACCTGCTTATCATCGATATGGGAAACTGATGAATCTATTCGTGAATTTTATGAAATACATGGCCGCCCCGATGATTATAAAGAGTTATCGCCCGGTGCGGTTGCTTATTATAATGGCGCGATTGAAATCAAGCTTGATGAAATCAAACCGATGATTGCGATGCCTTTCCACCCGAGCTATACATATACGATTGACGAGGTAAATGAAGACCCGCTCCGTATTTTAGCCGAAGTTGAGCAGCGTGCCGCCGTTAGTTTGGGGGAAAAAGTGAAATTTTCCCTGCGGGACAAAGTGCGGGACGGCAAGTTTTATGTTGACCAGGGTATCATCGCCGGTTGTGCCGGTGGTGGTTTTGAAAGTATTTGTGCGGCCGCGGACATTATGAAAGGTAAATATACCGGAAGCGGCGGTTTTACCTTAAGTGTTTATCCTGCTTCAACCCCGATATATATGGAATTAATCAAAAATGGCTGTGCGGCGGCAATTCTTGAAACCGGGGCAATCCTTAAAACAGCGTTTTGCGGGCCTTGCTTTGGGGCTGGTGATACACCGGCGAATAATGCTTTCAGTATTCGCCATTCGACCCGCAACTTCCCGAACCGCGAAGGTTCAAAGCTGGGTGACGGCCAGATTTCTTCGGTTGCCTTAATGGATGCCCGTTCCATCGCTGCCACTGCTGCTTTCGGCGGATGCCTGACTTCAGCCGCTGATTTACAAGTCCCATTAGGAAAATATAAATATTTCTTTGATGAAAAAATATATAAAAACCGGATTTTTGATGCCTATGGCAAAGCCGACCCAACGGCCGAAATTCAATTTGGCCCCGGGATAAAAGACTGGCCGGAAATGATTTCTTTAACTGAAAACATGCTTCTCAAAGTCGTCGCGGAAATCCACGACCCGGTTACAACCACTGATGAACTTATCCCTTCCGGCGAAACTTCATCATATCGCTCCAACCCCCTTGGGCTTGCCGAGTTTACTTTGTCGCGCAAATGCCCGGATTATGTTTCGTTGGCAAAAGAAGTGCGGGAAGCGGAAGAGATACGAAAGAAGGATAAAAAGGAAACGGAAGAAGGCCGGAGGAGAGCAGGGCACCCGGAAAGTTATGAACTTGATGAGATACGGCTTGAAATAATGCCGTTAGTGGAAGCAAAATTTATAATGGATAGTATCAGTTGGGAAAATACCGGTATCGGCTCGACTATCTTTGCTGTCAAACCCGGTGATGGTTCCGCCCGTGAACAAGCAGCTTCCTGCCAGAAAGTCCTTGGCGGCTGGGCGAATATCAGCCATGATTACGCGACCAAACGTTACCGCTCCAACCTTATCAATTGGGGGATGCTCCCTTTCTTAATCGAGGAAGGCAGCCTTCCGTTTGCGAAAGGTGATTATATTTTTATCCCCGGTATTCGTAAAGCGGTAGAAGATAAAGATGATGTTATTAAAGCATATTCTGTCAGAAAAAAAGCAGGACAAGAATTATATGACCTCAGTAAAGAAGAAGGTTTTGAACTTAAGCTCGGTGAGCTTACCGATGAAGAACGCCGGATTATTCTGGACGGGTGTTTAATAAATTACAATAAGGTAAAATATGGATATACTTAACCTGGATAAGTGGAATAAAAAATTATTTAATTTATGTTGGTTATATGTTATTATTGCAACGATAACAAGCACGGTGACATTTTTTATTCTTTATTTTTTGAATCCGGTTATTTTTTACCCGGTGCCGATTTTTACTTATATCTTATACTATATTATTCTGCCGTCGTTATTGATGGTTATCGTGACAATTCTGTGCAAAGTATCGGTTTTGTATGCTGGTAAAAGCCATGATAACTTGAAACCATATTTAATCATATTTACTTGTATTATCCACTGTAATCTTCTATTACTAGTCCATTATGGTATACCATTTATGCTTGCCGCATATTTTGTCCCGCTGATATGTGCATTGATTTACAATAATAAAAAAGTTCTTGTCTTTGCTTATCTTGGTTCAATGTGTGCTTTGCTTTTAGTCTATTTTTCGCTGCTTTATAATTTTTGGTCATTTATTCCCCGCCCGGAGGCTTTTAGAGTTGGCATGGACAGAGGGGATATGATTGCAACTTTGTCACTTCTTTCCGCCGCTTATTTCATTTTCAGGATTATTTTAAACAGATACAGCGAAATCATTGAACTATTGATTGCCAAAGAGCGGGTTGAGGCAAAAATAGAAATGCGCGCGCAATTCCTTGCTAAGATGAGCCATGAAATCCGGACACCATTGAATGGTGTTATCGGATATGCGGAAATATTGTTAGGCAGTGAAAATCTTACGGAATCGGTTCGTGAGCAGGTGAATAAGATTAAATATAGTGCGGATGGAATCCTTGAGATTACAAATGAGATATTAGATATTGCAAAAAATGAATCCGGCAATGTCAAATTAGAAAATATTCCCTTTGATTTAAAGCATGTCCTTACGGTTTGCGAGTTTACAATTGAAGCAAAAGCAAAAGAGAAAAACCTGATGCTGAATTTTGATACCGGCGATTTACCCGAAAGGAATCTGCTTGGCGACCCGGCCAGACTACGGCAAATATTGATAAATTTATTATCCAATGCGATTAAATTTACTGAAAATGGCAAGGTAAGTCTGGAGGTTGAAGTTTTAGAAGAGAATGATGAAACGGTTAAGGTTCTGTTTGCGGTCAGAGATACCGGGATTGGGTTAAGCAGTGAACAGATTAAATATATTTTTGAGCCATTTTGGCAAGCCGGTTTGGGTACAACCCGCCAGTATGGCGGAACCGGGTTAGGGCTTGTATTAGCAAAAGACTTTGTTGCGATGATGGGGGGAAACCTTAATGTAGAAAGTTTGCCGGGCCAGGGAAGCAAATTTAGTTTTGTTGTAGCTTTTCAAATAGCACCGTTGGCTTTAGAAGAAGCCGGGAAACAATTATCATCTATTGATAAGCAAAGCTTTTCCGGGGATATACTGGTTTGCGAAGATAATAAGACAAATCAGGAAGTTATCAGTGTCCATTTAACAACGGCCGGCCTTGATTTTATTATTGCGGAAAACGGTAAAATCGGAGTCGATTACGTAAAGCAGCGAATGGAAACCGGAAAGCCATTTGATATTATATTTATGGATATTCAAATGCCGGTTATGAATGGGCTGGAAGCCGCCGGGGAAATTATTAATCTGGGTGTAAAAACACCAATTATCGCGTTAACAGCCAATGTTATGCCCGAAGATAGGATAAAATATTTGGAAGTTGGTATGAAAGATTATTTGTTGAAACCATTTAAACAACGCGATTTATGTATTTTTCTGCGGAAGTATCTGGTTAATGAAGTTATTGATATTAATCTCGGTCTTATTAATTCCGCTAATAATGAGGCCTTACAGAAAAAACTGTTACTTAAGTTTCAAAACAATCATCAGGAACATTATGGGCAAATCGAAAAAGCGGCCATAAATATTGATAATGAAACCGGCCGCCGGCTTACCCATACCCAGAAAAACGCCGCCCTTTTAATTGGCGCAACCAAACTTTCGGAAGCCCTCGAAAAATTGGAAAAAGAATTTGCCGGCGGCCTTAATGAATATCCAAAGAAATTGATGGAAACCTATAGAAATGAGTTGGATAAAGTGGTAAAATATATTAAAGACATAGGGCTGTAAGTCTTAGGAGGGATACAAGTGTTGCGATTGGCTATATGTGAAGACTGTGAAATGCAAATCGATGTAATATTTGAATTACTTACTAATTATCAAACAAAAAGGGACAATGTCCAAATTGAAATAAACGCTTTTTCATCAGGGGAAGACTTACTTAAAAATCTTAATTTAGGTATAGAATATGATATAATGCTTATCGACATCTTGATGCCGGGAATTGATGGTATTGAATTAGCCAAGGAAATTAGAAAAAAAGATGATAATGTTATCCTGATATTTATTACCGCAACGGAAGATTTTGCAATTGAAGCATTTAAGGTTTATGCTTCAAATTACATCGTGAAACCAGTTATAGAAGAAGATATGTTTTCGATCTTAGACCGCTTTATCCCGTTAATTAAAAAGGGGGCCGAGTTGTACCTTACCCTTTCAATGTCAGAACGTACGGTTAAAATACCATTTTCATCAATCGTCAGTGTTGAATTATTAAACCGGCGGCCGTGTGTATATCTTGATAACGGAAAGATATTAACTGGAAAGTTTTTGCGCGGAAATTTTAACGATTTTATCAAACCGCTGCTTAAAGATGAGCGTTTCTTCCATGCCCACAAATCTTATGCGGTAAATATTTCTTTTGCTATGGAACTGACAGGCGATTCATTGATTATGAAAAGCGATATGGTTATTCCGGTGACGAAAAGAAATTATGCCGAAGCAAAAAGAAGATATCTTAGTTATCATAGTAAAGTTTCCCCCAATATTACCGATATATAAAGTAGTTACTATTCACAGCAAAATGGTTGACCCCACGGATGGACATTCAGGGATAAGGAATCCCCGATGACCATCTGTTTTTGTTGACCAAAGAAAGGAGTATTTATTTAATGCGAATTGATTCCAGTACAATAGGAATGGAGTCCGCCAGAACTTTCTCTACCCAAAGCAAGCAAACGGTCAGCACTTTTGTAGCAGTTGGCCAACTTACATCGACCGGTTTTGGTTTTGCCAACTTGTTACCCGGCCAAAACGGTGAACAACCTGGTGCAGAGGAAGATGAACCAAAAAATGAAAATGTGACTACCCGCCTCGAAGATTTACGAAGCAGACTTAACGGTTTTTCTTCACAGAGGATATTCGGCGGGCCAATGATGGCGATGGATCGTGATCATGCAAGTCAGTTACGCAGCATCAGGCAGCAATGTATTGACTTTTTGTTTCAAATGCTTTTTCGCGGCAGCAATAGAAAAATCGGAACCTTTGGCTCCAATACGCAAAACCAAAGTTCCGAAGCTGTTGTATTATTCCGTCCGGTACCGACCGATGTCCTAATAACCGGGTCGCATACGAGATTCGAATACAGCGAATTTGAAGAAACCAGTTATACTACTACTGGAAAAGTCAAAACATCTGATGGCCGGGAGATTGAGTTTGATTTAAACATCATCATGACCCGGGAGTTTAAAGCTGTTTTTGAGGAAACCTATATCCAGGTTTCGCAAATTTTTGCCGACCCCTTAGTCATCAATTTGGAAGGGTTTATCGCTGAACTAACTAGCCAGACTTTCATCTTTGACCTTGAAGGAAACGGGACGATGAGTAATATCCCAATTTTATCGTCACGGAGCGGTTATCTTGCGATTGACAAGTGCGGCAGTGGTATAATCAGGGACGGAAGCCAGCTTTTCGGCACAACTTCCGGTAATGGTTTTGCCGACCTTGCCGTACATGACCAGAATGGAAATGGCTGGATTGATGAAGATGATGATATCTGGGAGCATCTGCGGATTTGGGTCATGGAACCGGATGGAAGCTGCCGCTTGTATACCCTGGCGGAGAAAGGTATCGGGGCGATTTACCTTGGTAATTTAGAAACCGAATTTGCTTTAACTAATGAGCAAAATGAGATTAAAGGTATGATCAGAAATACCGGGCTGTTTCTTTATGAATCGGGGGCGGTCGGAAGTGTCCAACAGGTCGATTTAGTAAAATTTGAGGCGTGAAGATGTACCTAAGGCAAACAAATTTGCCCGAAGCAGGGCTTTGTACAACATCTTAGATAAACTCTTCATGCTCTGCATACAATAAGTTATGAGTAAAAGAATCGTATCCGGAAAACACAATCTTTATGTCAAAATCCTTGGTACGGTTCTTTTATTTGTGTTTCTGTTGCCTTATGTTATTACTTCGTTATTTGGCAATGTTAATAGTGCCGGAACCGGTGGTTCAATTGATGCCTTGCTAAAAAGCTGGGAAAAAGAATTAACCGGAAGCAATATTTACGTGGAGAATACTACTACTTCCGGCCGTGAGCGGATTCCTTTAGAATTTTATTTGCTTGACAAATTGAGCCGGTCAATAAATACCGAATATCATTTGGAAGCCCTTAAAGCCCAAGCTGTTTTGCTTAGGACTGCTTTAATGGAAGAATTATGGGAAACCACCGGAAATATTCGCGGAACTGTAAAAGTCATTGATTCCGAATATGGAAGTGGTATTTTAAATGAAAATATAGTAATTGCGGTGACTTCAACCATGGGGGTTTTTCTTACATATCATGATAAACCGGCGAAGGTTGCTTATTTCGCAGTTAGCAACGGGCGGACAAGGGATGGAAGTGAGGCATTCGGGCAGGGGGCACCCTCGTATTTTCATGCGGTTGATTGCAGCCGCGATTTTCTGGCGGAAAATTTCACATCGCAAAAAGCAATCGGCAGAAATGAATTTATAACAACGATTGAAAATTCCACGATGATAAGTCTGCCGGCTGATTTTGAAATAAGTGATATATATATAAACCGCGATTTAAGCGGCTATATTATTGATATAAAGATTAATACCTTACCATCACCGGTTATTTTAAGCGGGGAGGAGTGCCGCCAGCTCTGGGGCCTTTCCTCATCCTCATTCAATATTGAGGAAAGTGGGAATCGGGTAATTTTTTCGGTACGGGGGATTGGGCATGGCCTTGGTATGAGCCAGTATGCCGCCAATGAAATGGCCAAAAATGAAAAAAATGAAGACTATATTTCGATTCTGGAATACTTTTTTTCTGGGTTAATACTGACAAAATTTGAATAATCATCAAAAAATTGGGAAAAACTATCGGTAATTAAGAAACTAAATTATTAGTTTTTATCCTATTTATGATTATCCAGGAGGTAACTAGATGAAAAGATTTCAGAAAAGACACAGATCCGGGCTTGCGAGAGAACGCTGGATTATGGCCGCTGGTTCGGTTATTGTGCTAGGTGCGCTTACGCTGACCGGTTTTTATGTCCGGAATCTAAGCAACCAAAATTTTGATGGGTACATCGTCGATTTGACAACACTTGAAGATTGGAATAACCAAATATCACAGAGTGAAACATTTCCTGATAACGATAGCGGTTTTACGCTCATCGACCATTTAATGCCGTCAGATGATTTGGATTATGACCCATTTTATCAAGAGACAAGTGGGCGGGGGGTGGAATCACAGTCGGCTGCCACCCTGCCAAGTGATGTAAAAGAGCAAATCGGAGGGCCGGACCCGGATCTTTTCATTGCCAATAATCCTGTAATGGAAGGCATAACCTCCAGTGATTTGGAAATTGGCGAGCTAGTTATGGCAAGTGCTGAAGAAAAACCAAGCGCCGAAGAACTACGGGAAGAAACCAGGGCCCCGCAAAGGGAGGCCGCTAGCCGGACTACCCCGGCTGCCACTCCGTCCGCCTCTCCGACTCCCACTCCTGCAAGTTCACCTTCACCGGTTCCGGCGATGTCCACCGCAATGCAGTCAACCCTTACTTTCAAGGAGGGCGACAACCTGGCCTGGCCGGTGGTAGGAAATGTCTTAATCAATTATAGTATGGACAAGTCTGTTTATTTCCCAACCCTTAAGCAATATAAATATAATCCGGCGATTATAATTCAGGCCAAAGAAGGTGATATCATTTCCGCCGCCGCCGCCGGAAAAGTAACAAGCATTTATACTGACCGGCAAATTGGTACTGCGATTACGATTGACCTTGGTAATGGTTTCGAAATCACTTACGGGCAGTTAAAAAATATTCTGGTTTCGGAAGGCAGCTTCGTTTCGTCCGGGGATATTGTAGGTGAGGTAGCAGCACCAACGAAATATTTTAGTGTTGAGGGGACAAATGTTTACTTCAAGTTAACTAAAGACGGGGTACCGGTCAATCCATTAAGTAAGTTAAATTAAAGAGGGGATTTATTTCTTATAATAAAGCATAAAAATGGGCTGTTGCTGATTTATAGTTACAGCCCATTTTTTATCAATCTTTCTTCAATGTATTTTATTATTCATTTTTAATTGGTTTTTCTGCAAAAAAGTCTTGTAAACTCTAATCAAATATGCTATGGTTTGATAATATCTAAAAAAAATTCTAAAGGGGATCTACCAATGAAAAATCAAATCAAAAAACTATTAGTTTTATTACTTATGTTTTCTATGCTTCTAAAACCCAATCCCATTTTTGCCGAACCTGATACAAATGACC
>Ga0131853_10006906_pt1 | contig 20514 bp, 17 predicted proteins | sample TergutLab28metaG_FD_92764 | JGI IMG/M metagenome (GOLD analysis project Ga0131853, IMG submission 92764) | Labiotermes labralis P1 segment gut microbial communities from Petit-Saut dam, French Guiana - Lab288 P1 (version 2) (version 2) | ecosystem: Host-associated > Arthropoda: Insects >...
GTAATAAGACGCCACGGCAAGGTTATGGTTATTTGTGCAAAATATCCAAACCACAAACAACGACAAGGATAATAAGGAGTACCAACAACAATGGCTCGTATAGCAGGAATAGATTTACCAAGAGAAAAAAGAATAGAAGTCGCTTTGACATATATTTATGGCATCGGGCGTCCTATGTCTAATAGGGTTTTATCTGCAACAAATGTAGACAAAAACATCAGGGTCAAGGATTTGACGGAAACGCAAACCAATGACCTAAGGTCTTATATTGAAAAAAACCTTAAAGTTGAAGGTGACTTAACAAGAGAGGTTGCTCTTAATATTAAGCGCCTAAATGAAATCGGGTGCTATCGTGGCGTAAGGCACAGAAAGGGCTTGCCGGTTAGAGGTCAAAATACCAAGCAAAACGCAAGGACAAGAAAGGGTCCTAAGCGTACTGTGGGTAGGTCTAAGAAGAAGTAGAGTTTTTTCGGTTCATAGTTTACAGTGCTAGTGCACAGTTAATGTGGGCTTGTGTTAGGTTAGGAGGTATAGATTTTAATTTATACCAGCATACAAGAAAAACACGGAAGCATTTATGTTTCCACCGATTATTAATAGCGCCAATCAACAACTGTGCACTGTGAACTGTGTACTAACAAGGAGTTATCATGCCAGCAAAATCAAAAGCATCAGCTAAAAGCAAAGTTAAAAAAAGAATTACTAAAAACATTGACAAGGGATGTGTTCATATCCAGTCATCCTTTAACAATACAATCATCACCTTCACCGACCAAGCGGGCAATGCAATCAGTGCGTGCAGTGCGGGAGCTTTGGGCTTTAGGGGTGCTAGAAAAAGCACTCCGTTTGCGGCACAGCAAGCGTGTGATAGGGCGGCGCATGTTGCAAAAGAGGCAGGAATCAGAAGTGTTGATGTTTTCGTAAAAGGTCCGGGCAACGGCAGAGAGTCGTCAATTCGTGCATTAGATGTGGTGGGCATAAAGGTCAGTTCAATCACTGATGTGTCGCCCATACCGCATAATGGGTGCAGACCGCCTAAGAGGCGACGAGTATAGAGCTTGCGATATTAAGACCGCTTAGATATACAGTTTACAATGTATGGCACACAATAATTGTGTGGGCGGAACAGCAATTTGTGAATTTTACATTTCAGAGCATTATATTAAATTTAATCCATCAATAATTGTGCACTATAAACTGTGAGCTGTGCACTGAATTAGGAGACCAACAATGGCAAGAAACATGGACAATAGCTGCCGCCAATGCAGGCGAGAGGGAGCAAAATTATTCTTAAAAGGCGATCGTTGCACGACAAAAAAATGTGCTATAGATAAACGACCCACACCTCCGGGCCAGCACGGTATGGCAAGAAAAAAGCATTCAGAATATTCTATCCAATTGCGCGAGAAACAAAAAACTAAGCGTATGTATGGTCTATTAGAAAAACAATTTAGGGCGTATTATGAAAAAGCCAAGCGCATGAAAGGTGTTACCGGTGAAAATATGCTTATTTTGATTGAACGCCGTCTTGATAATGTGGTATATCGTATGGGCATCGGTGCGTCTAGAAATATGTCGCGTCAAATTGTAAACCACGGACACATCACTGTCAACGGCAAGCTTGTTGATATAGCGAGCTATAAAGTTAAGCCCGGAGATGAAATTGCTATTAAAGAATCAAAGCGATCTAACGAGCTATTTAAAGAGCTTAGGGGTGCAAAGATTGTTATGCCAAAATGGGTGAGTTTTGATACTGAAAAACTAGAAGGCAAAATAATTGAAAATCCAAAGAGAGAAGATATTGACCTAAATATCAGAGAGCAACTGATTGTTGAAAGATATAGCAAATAGTAATTTTAAATTATAGATTAACTTTATTAATGCTGATCTTGCATTATAGCAAAATATGGATTTTAAAGAAATTACTATAAATAACAAATAGAGAATAATCTATTTTTTCCAATAAAATATATTTTTATCCCACAATAATTCCTAATTCATGATTCTGAATTACAAGGAGAACATACCAATTATGATGGAAATTGAAAGACCACAAATTACGACAGAGGAAAGCGCTGATTTTAGAGTCGGAAGATTTATTGTAGAGCCGCTTGAAAGAGGATATGGGACAACTTTAGGAAATTCTATCCGCAGAGTTTTGTTGTCGGCCTTGCCGGGCACCGCTGTAGTGGGTGTCCAAATTGAAGGAGTAGATCATGAGTTTAGCACAATCAAGGGCATTAGAGAAGATGTTGCTGAGATTATTCTAAATCTAAAAGAGCTAAACCTAAAAGCAAACTATTCAGATAAATCACTCAAAAAAATTATTAGGCTAGAAAGAGATACTCCTGGTATTGTCACTGCTGCGGATATAGACCTTGATCCCGAAGTTGATGTTCTCAATCCGGAGTTATATATTTGTACTATGGAAGCCGGTGCTAAGCTTAACATAGAGATGACTGTTGCAAGGGGCAGGGGATATGTTGTGGCGGATCATAATAAAGACGCGTCAAAGCCTATTGGTTTTATTGCAATTGATTCTCGTTTTACGCCTGTTAAGGCTGCTAGCTATAGCGTTGAGGCTACTAGAGTCGGTCAAAACATTGACTATGATAGGCTTATTATTGATATCAAAACGGACGGATCATTGACGGCAAAGGACACTTTGTCTCTTGCGGCGAGGTCTATTGAGGACCATATTAGGTTGTTTGTTGGATTGTCGTCTGCTATTTCTGAGATGGATATTTTGATAAATCGTGAAGAGGGTGAGCATCAAAAGATTTTAGAGATGAGGATTGAGGATATGGACCTATCAGTAAGAAGCTATAATTGCTTAAAGCGGGCAAATATCAATACTGTAGAGGATTTGATTATGAGGACTGAGGATGATATGCTTAAAGTTAGAAATTTAGGAAGAAAGTCGCTTGATGAAGTGATAAATAAATTGCGTAGCTATGGGTTGGATTTATCGAAGGGAGAAGATTAGTAATTAATTATGAATTCAGAATTCAGAATTCAGAATTGTGGTGTGATTAAACTTAATTAAATTCACCTTAATTTTGATTTCATAATTCATAATTCTGAATTTTTGGAGATATCATGGAACAAAGAAAATTAGGAAGGCCAACTGACCAAAGAATGGCTGTATTAAAAAATCAGGTCACGCATCTATTGTGGTACGGAAAAATTGAGACTACTTTGCCTCATGCAAAAGAAGTGTCACGGCTTGCTGATAGAATTTTGCAAAAAGCTATCACGACATATATGGATGTTGAAAAAAAGGTAGTTACTAGAAAAAACTCAAAAGGCAAAGAGATTCAAATGGAAATTATTAATGACGGGCCAAAAAAACTTGCGGCAAGGCGGGCTATTTTGGGCAAGGTTTATAATATTCCTGTAATCAGAGCTGAGGGTGAATCAAATGCTGCGTTTAGAATTAGGGCAGGGCATATTAAGTATCCATTGGTAGAGAAGATTTTTAATGAGCTTGCACCCAAGTATGACAACAGAGCAAAAACTGTTGCCAACGGAAACTATGGCGGGTATACTAGGGTATTGAAGCTAGGACCAAGACGAGGTGATGCAGCTGAGATGGCGATGATTGAGCTTGTGTAGGACCATTAGGAGCTTTAGCGGTATGAGATTTAAAAGAATTTTATTGAACATATCAGTGTTGCTTATTATATTTATGGCGTTGAGTGTGCTGATTGGTTGTGTTCAAGGCTTTGCTACTCCAGAGGAAGCGTTGGAGGATCATAGGCTAAACGGCTTTGGCTTTGATTTTGACGCTAGAAACTACGAAATACAAACTCACTTTACTACAGTTCATTTTGAGGAAAGTGCTGTGATGGTCTTTCTTGCTAGATCTAATAATTTAATGATGATTCATTTCCCTCGCAATCAAAGGAATCAAACATTTAGTGCACTAACTGTTAGTCGTATTGATTTGTCAGATGAATTTTGGATTGATCTCCTTGAAAGAGAGGATGCTAATTGGGGGGCATGGTTAAATGCAAATACTACTATAGCAAGAGCTTTAAACTTCTCACCTCGCCAAGCGTATGTAAATGGCATTCCAGCCGAAACAATTCGCTTTGAGGTTACTGACTCAAATGGCATTACTCATAATGTCCAATTTTGGTACAAAGAGCTGCAAGGCAGAAATGCTCAATTTACTGTTGAATATCGAGATATAGTAGATTAGTTGGAAATGAATTGATGGTGAGCATATATCAATTTTCCATTTTTCCATTAAATTTGGGGCAAAACCCTATTCTGGCAAATTTATTTTCATTTGGGATAATGCTCTCGTTTTGGAGTATAATGCTTTGTTGCTTGCAGTGTTTATAGGCTTAGCAAACATTTTTGAGAAGGGTTTAACTAGAGAAAGCCTGCTAGTTCGTTGTAAAATTTTCCAGTTTATATATTTGGCAAAGCTTTTTTAATCTGATACAATGCATGAACAGCTTACAACAACTCTTATGACTTTCCTGTTGCATGCTTGCTTAAATTTGATTCACCAATTTTAACAGTTTTTAGAACTTGTGCTAAATAAATACAAACATATTTTTTATAGCTTTTTTGACTGGTCATAATTGTGCCTTATAGAGTGATTCATATAAAATCTACACAACCTAATATTATTGATTTTTTGATAGTTTTATTTTGGAGGGATACCGAAGTGGTCATAACGGGGTAGTCTTGAAAACTATTAGAGTGAAAGCTCACGGGGGTTCGAGTCCCTCTCCCTCCGCCAAGCCATTTCAAATACGAACTCTCGGATAAGATACTTATTCAAAGGAAGTGTATTTGGGATAATCATCAAAAGACGATAGCTGAAAGGCTATTGTTTTTTTGTTTGGAAAGATAATATTTATCTAATGTTTTTTGGTTAAAAATATATTGTGCTATCTCCCACCCGACCCACCCGAGAGATAGTATTTAAGGTGTATTTTTAGTGTTCAGGGATTATCTTTTTTTGGTTAAAAATAGAGTGTGAAAAGGTGGTCAAAAATGCCTGTATTTTGAGCGTTTACAATTTACGCAGTGACTTTTTAGGTAATAATATATATAAGGCACTGCTTGTAAAAGTTGCGATTTTAGAGTATATTTGAGGCATTTTTGCAAAGCAAAAATCGGGTCAGTTTTAAGAGATGTTGAGGGTGCTATTTCATGGGTACAATGGTACACAGTGTTCTTAAGGTAATACTTTGCGAACACTGTGTACCCGAAGCAAAAAATAGCATTTTTTACACATTTGTGATACTTATTTTTTGCAAAAGCAACCTCGATTTTGCTTGCATTTGATAAGCCGTGCGTGTGTGGGTGGTTTGGGCTAAACCGCCCATCACCGCCACACACATTCGCATAGGCTTTTAATCAAAGTGCTTTACGCAAAAATCTCTCTGCTTGCTAAATTTGCAAAAGCATAATAATTAAATTCTATCTGCAAAGGGTAGTTTTTTTATATAATTCTCCATGTATTCAAAATCTGGATTGCCCTCACTTGTTTGTGGTAAACTTATGGGAAAATTTCTTTTTATATGTTTGTTTAGTTCACGACCAAATGCTCTAAATCGTATGCCAACTTCTAATTCAATTATAGTTTTAATGAATAGTTTCGCATATTTTGATATAATAAAATTCAATTTGTCTTTTAATATGGCAACATTTTGTGCCGTATAAAATGGTTCTCTTTGGTAAAAGGTTGAGCCAATACTGCCACCCAGTGCAATGGTCATACAACCTGCATTAAAAGGTTTTTTGCCAACGATTAAATCTACAGTTGCCGCAATTCCGCAATTTCCTGCTGTTCTTGACACAAAATTAATTTCAGGTTTTTCAAGTGTCATTTTATCTAAATCAAATTTATTTCCATATTCAACATCAAAAATATCGTGCAAATAGAAATCACCCCATTCTTCTGTATTGAAAATTGGAACGAACTTGCCATCATTATGAGTTTTAATAGGTGTTGCTAGATAATCATTTATAATATAGCTACACTCTTCTAGCGTAGGGATTTCAATATCACCTAAAGTTTTATTGGCTGCTCTTCCATAGTTATACCTATATTTGTTTTTTGTTATAATCATTGCGTAAAAAAGTTTTTGCTCTAAAGTCATCTCAACTCTTGGGGTCAAAACATACAAATCACGCCCACTATAATACGGTTCATTTTGAACAAATGTAGACAAGACTGACCCACTTGTTGCACAACTTAGTGTTCCTGCTTTTTGTGGTTCAATACCATCTATAATTTCAACTCTCGCAACAACACCATTGTTTTGGCTAGTCCTTGCAACAAAATTAACCCCATTTGGTGCGATTGTTTCTTCGCAACGCATAAGTTCAAGATTCACACCATATTTCAGCTCAAATAAATCTTTAACTTTCATCACTTAACCTCCCCGATTCTAACTAGATAAGCAAGATAATCACGCACAGTTTTTTCAAAATCGTCTTGAGTTAAGGTTGAATAATCTGTTTTCATATAAGCTTCAGGTAGCCATTCGTCAGTATGGCTCACAGCCTGCAAAGCACTCTTGCCATCAATAACTTTCTTGTATTTGTAAAGGTCAAGCCATTCAGCCTTAACTCCTTCCCACAAATTTTTCACATCTATTCTGCCAAGTTTTTTTCGTTTAACAAAACCATCGTTTTTGCAAAAACCAAAAAATGTTTTTTGAGTTTCGCTGTGTGGTCTATGTGCTTGCCAAACCATAACGCAAACATTTGTGCCTGTCGGATAAAAAATATCATCGGGCATACTAAAAACTGCTTCTAGAGTATGCTTTGAAAAAAGCCTTCTTCGTTCGTCCTTAAATTTCGTGCCTATTGCACAACTCATAGGAACAACCGCTACACCTAACCCATTAGGTGCTAAGAATGATAGCATTCTTTCTACAAATTCTAGTTCGCTGTGGTCTTTTTGTGAATATGGTGGGTTTATTAACCCCAAACTAAATTGCGTATCGGGATAACTTTTCAACAACTCTTTTTTGGCGTCTTTATCAAAGCAGTCTCCATGAACAATATTTGATTTTCCGTCTTGACGAACAATCATATTTGTAACGGAAAGAGTAAACAGTTCTATATCAAGTTCAATCCCATACAAACTTGATGATTTAATTTCATCAACCTTTGTTGGACTTGCATCCTTGCACATTTTGGACATAGCCGTTACTAAAAAAGACCCCGAACCACAGCATATGTCAACCACCTTACTATTTTGATTTATGCCACCCACTTCACACATAAAATCGGTCAGATGTTTAGGCGTAAGAACAATGCCCAGACCATTTCCGTCGCTACTACTGTATTTAATAAATTCATGATAAAAAATACCAAGTGCATCTTCGGTATACTCATAGTGATTCATCATCGGAAATATTTTACTTTCCAATTGACCTATAAACCAAGATAAAGAACCACTTGCTCCAAAGGGCATCAATCTTAATTTTTCATTTGTTTTTATTTTTTCAAAAGAACCTTTAATTGCATTAATTTTATTTTTTCGTATATTGCTTTTATCAAGCATACTTTCAATAGAGCCAACCATTGACCTTACCAACATATCAAAGCTAGAAAGATTTTCCCAGTCATTACGAAAACTTTGGTCTTGCAAAGCAATCAAAATCCCTGCAATAAAAATTGGTTTATCTTTTACACTTACTTTTATTTCTCTTAACCTTTCATGCATCTCTAAAGATAATTCACGCACTTTTTCAATAGAGAACTCACGCTCAATTTTTTTGCCTTGCAAAAGTTTAAGATAATTAGACGGATGCAAAATATCATCACGCATTTTTTTTAGCTCAACTGGCGCTGGTTGTCCTTTCATCCAATTAAATGCACTAACACGGCACTTATCTTTTGTTTTTCCACTTATAGCAACTGCAATGACATTATAATCACTTTTCAGATGTTTTGCATACCACAAAACACCATCAACTGAAAATGATTTTGGCTTGTTTTGATTATCACTCTCGTGAAACTTTTCGACACCTTTACATTCTACTAGTAAAATTGTTTTGGGGTCTTCTTTGAACTTGACAAGATATTCAGGCATTGCGATGCCTGTTTTCTGAATAGTATAATCGTCAAGTTCACAAATGTCAGGTTTTCCACCCATTCCCTTAAACAGTTTAATAATATCGTCAAAACCTACAGCCTTGCCCTGTGCGAAGACATAGCCGAAATCGTTTTCACCTAATTCTATGCCAGCCTCTTTTAAGAAGAGCCATTCTGTATTTCTTTCACTCATACTAAAATTATATTATTTTTATACAATAAACACAACTATTTTTACACAATATATCAAAAAAATCTTATTTCACATTATATTTCTTTATGCGGATATTTTTTATCTTTTCTCCTAGTCGTGCGGGTCGTGCTTTGGTGTTAGCTTGTGGATAGCATAGACAGCTAGGGCAAGTAAAAAAAGTTTTTAACCGCTTCGCACAAAAATTTGTGAAAAATTTTGCTTGGATATTTGGTGACGATTTGTCACATAAGCTACTATGGCTATGCGGTTTTTCGTTTTATAAGTGGTTTGGTTTATTGATTGTTTTTTAGTATAGCCATGTAGGCTTATGTGGCAAATCTTGATTTTGGTTGAAACATTGATTTATTTTTGTTAGCAAAATTTTTCAAAAATTTTTGTGCTACACTGAAACTTTTTTGACTTGCCCTAGCTGCCTATGCTTGTTTAAGGCTAACCCCAAACCACGACTGACACGACGGAGAAAAGTTGTTTTCCCCACCCACTCCCTAACTCGGGAGAAATGTTATTTTTCTTTTGATAGAATTAAAGGGGTTTTAAGGTCTCACGATATTATGGGAAATAATAATCATCATTTTTTCAAATTCACCAATCAATTATTTTGCACTATTCAAAAAGTGTGGTATCATCACAAAGGAGTCAATTTTATGAAAGCAGTAATTTATGCCCGATATTCAAGCTCAGGACAAACGGAGCCAATCCATTGAGGTATCAATTAAGAGTTTGCAAGGAATTTGCAGAGAGAGGCGGTTTTACAGTCTCAAAAGAGTATATTGACAGGGCAACTACAGGAACAAACGACAATTGTCCTGCTTTTAGACAAATGTTAGATGATGCTAAAAAGAAAGAATTTGTCGCAGTCATTGTATATAAACTTGATAGATTTGCAAGAAATAAATACGACAGCGTTATCCACAAGCACAATCTTAAAAAGCTAGACATTAAAATTATGTCGGCTACTGAGGCATTAAGCGACAGCCCAGATGGTCGGCTAATGGAAAGCATTTTGGAAAGCATGGCAGAAATGTATAGTGTGGACTTGAGTCAAAAGGTAAAGCGAGGAATTAAAGAAAGTTTAATCAAAGGTAATTTTATTGGTGGTCATGTTTTGTATGGTTATAAGATAGTTGATAAAAAAGTTGTTATTGACGAGGAAAGGGTTGAGGCTGTGCGCTATCTATTCACCGAATACGCAAAAAGCAGACCAAAGAAAGCCATTATGCAAGAATTAAACAAAAAAGGTTTTAGGACAATCAACGGCAAGAAATTCACGAAAAATAGTTTTCAAAATGCACTTAGCAATCGCAAATACATAGGCGAGTATAATATCCACGACATAGATACAAATAGCTACCCTGCAATTATTGATGAGGCTACATTTGACAAGGTACAGGAGATTTTGAAACGCTTCAAACACGCTCCTGCTACTCAAAAAGCTAAAGAGGAGTATTTGTTGTCAGGTCATGCGATTTGTGGGCATTGTGGGGCGAGCCTGTTTGGAGTAAGTGGAAAGAAAAAGACCACAGGCGATAGGCATCGCTATTATGCTTGCAAAAGCCGTTGGAATGAAAAGTCTTGCAACAAGCAGCACGAACCTAAAGCGGCATTAGAGGATACTGTCTTTGAGGAGGTTTTGGCAGAATTAAAAAAACCTGATATTTTGATTTTTATTGCGGATAGTGTTTTGGAGCAATATGAAAAATCTTTTAATTTGCAGGCTATAAAAGATTATGAAAGACGGATTACAAAGGTTGATGGTGATATTGATAAGTGTTTTGATATGATGTTGTCGGCTGAAACGGACGAGATAAAAAAGAGAGCCGACCAAAAGACAAAAGATTTAGAAATCCAAAAGAAAGACCTTGTACATGAGTTGGCAAAGCTACAAGGCTTGCACAGGCTCAAGCACAAAACAAGAGAGGATATTATCGGTCATATTCAATTTATGCTTGGCACAAATGATTTTGGCATTGAACGCAGAAAAAGGCTTATAAATGCCTTTGTATCGCTTGTAATCGTTACGGACGCCCAAACTACTGTCCTGTTTGATACGGACGAGAAGAGCGATAAGATAGACGCTAAGGAGTGGCTCAGCGATATAGATTGGGAAATGGTGTGGACAAATGACAACTATGACAACGGTACGGTGTGTATATCAAATGCACCACCCCGCCAATAGGGATTAAGGTCGAACTCCGTCAAAAAGATATGATACAATATATCTTTGTAGACGGAGTTGCGGGCTTAATCGCATATAGAGAACGAAAATAAATAGATTATTCAAATTACTATAATGTACAAGATGAGCAGGGCAACTTTGTAAAAGCACAATAATAACCACAAAAACAAAATCGCTATGAGGTTTTATACTCACAGCGATTTTTTGCATTGCTAATGTTTATGCTTGTTTTTAACGATAAATTATCCAAATAATATGACAACATCTTGCCCGCCAGCATCTAGGTTTATGGCATTAATGGCATCCTGAATAGAAACATTTTGTATTACTGTATGGATTACATGGCGGTCATTTCTATTGTTAGCAACAAACACATCAAATGCTCCTGTCCCATTACTCACAATCTTATATATCCAAGTATGACTAATCCATCTAGCATACATCCTTATATGTCCGACTGTACCTTGCGGTATTGCATCAACCCGCTCCCGCCTTAATCCATAGCAATTACATTCATAATCATAATAAATTTCACAATCATACTCATCGCAATACTCATCACAAATATGTACTACACAAACACAATCCAATACATACCACTCCCAGTAAGCAAATATGTAATTACCTTGTCGTCTGCTTTGCGGAGCATGAATATTAAAGGTGGGAGTTGAAGCCGTAAAAGTCAAAGGGTTATAAACTGAATTAGCCACACCAAATAAATTTGCATAGTAAATATTAAATTGTAAGTCTGTCTTAAAAACCACAACACCATATCCTGCACTATATGCCCAATTGGGTGCCCAACCAGTTGGCACTGCATTTTCAGCAAAAGGAACAACCACAGTTTGAGGCAGATTCCAGCCATCTATTATTGATCGACCCGAAGCACCATATAAATTCTGATTCTCATAAGGTACCCAGCCAGCATAAACAACTGATTCGGGAATTATTAAATGATGCAAATTATATGCCCAAGAAAATGCTTGAGCCCAAATTTTCTCAACTCCATAAGGAAGAACAACCAATCCATCTTTATGATTTGGATTATATTGTCCAAATTGTAAATTAGATACACTAGATTCGCCAAACATATTAAATGGAATTTCAATTATTGTGTCTGGCAAAAGAATACTATCCACAGTTGCGTCTGCGAATTGCGATCCATTGAAAGATTCGTCAAAGTATGCAAAATTGACATCTCTATTAAACTCAACACTATCAGCAGTCAAGTCGGCGAAAGCAAAAGAATACATGCGAATTGGGTTATTAGAGTATTCAAAAATTATACTCATTACATAATTGCTGGCAAAAGCCATTGGAGAAATAGCTAGGACAGGTCGGGCTATGCCTTCATCACATGGAAAATATGCAGGAATTACTATAGGGTTTGCTGGGCGGAGTTCTGATTGATTCCACAGTTGTATACCAACCACTGCATACAAACCACCATAATTATCCGGGTGAAAATCCATAGCTAATGACGGAGTCTCGTCAAATTTAACAGGATGTCTAACTTGTCCCGATCTAACATTCCAATTAGCCGCCCAACCTACTCTTGCAACTTGTTGTGCTGTATAAATAGTGGTATTGTTATTCAAGAGAATATTGTTGGCTATTATCAAAGTAGACTCTGGTATTACAATTCTTCGCAAATTTGGATTGTTTGCAAAGGCATTCAGTCCAATATTCTCAACCTTAGGCATAACAACTCTTCTTAGATTTGGATTGTTTTGAAATGCCATCGGATGAATTCTAACAACTGTATCAGGTAACCCAACATGTCGCAAATTAGGCATTCCAACAAAGCCACTCGTAGTAACTTCCGTCACAGTTAATGTCACATTGTTAAGAACAATTTCGCTTGGAACATTTGCCATAACAATATTTCTATCGCGAGCTCTAACAGTTGCATTATTGGTTGTCCCTATTCTAGTAAATTGAAACAGTTCAAGATAATTAGTCTGTCCATTTGCACCAAATGGTTGGACACTTGCTTCTGCGGTAATGCTTGTCCCATTGCTAAAAGCAAGCGAGGCAAACGCACCTGTCAACATCAAGAGCATCATAGCTAAAAACACAATACTCTTTTTCGTTAGTTTTTTCATATTTTTTCTCCTTTATAAATAGGTGCTTTTTGCACTAATTTATCATAAACTCTAGTTGCGGTGTTTTACCTGCAACATTTGCTCAATACTAGCTTATAACCTATAATTCAATTATATCTGCTAAATTTTACATTACTATAAAAACACATATTGACGGCAAATGTCAAGCATTTTTTACAATTATTTAAAAATAATAAATATTAACGATGTTTTTATTTAAAATTTGAATTTGATTGTTTTTAGTGATTTTAATGTTTTTTGAGTATTTTTGCTTCTTAGCACTGATGACGATTTACACCACAAGTTTACTTGTGAAAACAGTGTCAGACCAAGCCTATCGTCGTACTGAAGGGTTGACAAACGGAAGCTTTTTTGATTATTGTTTTGTCGCAATAGCACAGCAAAAATCAGATGAGCGATGACCGCCACACACTTCGGCACTTATCAGCGTGGAGCGTTGTGTATAAAAATTTCATTTTAAACATATACAAAACATTTGACAATTCTATCTTGAAGAGATACAATACTGAAGAAAAAATAAGCAGAGGTGAAAAACAATGAAAAAAATGCCAAAAGTTATTACTGTAGAAAAGGCACTTGATTTGATAAGGGACAACTATAAAATTGTTTGCTCGGACGCCGCTACTGAGCCGCAAGCTTTTTTGTCAAATTTGCACACAATCGCTCACAAGGTCAATGGCATTGAGATTTGGATGACGCTTACTATGCGTACCTATCCATTTTTGCAAGATAAAGAAGCAGGCAACCGCATCAAAATAAACAGTATGTTTTTGTCAAAACCCTTGCGAGATGCCGCTGAAATCCTAGAAACAATATCGTATGTGCCAACTCACCTAAAAAACACAGCACGCACCGCCCTGGCACAAGGCGCTCCTGACATTTTTATCGGTACTTGTACACCTCCCGATAAGGACGGTAAAATCTCATTGGGCCTTGCAGATATTTATGAGTCCGAGGTGCTAAAGCAAGCTAAAACAGTGATTTTAGAATGCAATCCTAAAATTCCTTTTACATACGGAACAACCCAAATAGACATATCAGAGGTCGATTATTTTATAGAGGCTGACTATCCACTAATGGAGGACATCGCCGCCCCCATAAACGATAAGGATAAAACCATAGGCAGTTTTATTTCTGATTATATCAAAGACGGTGATTGCTTGCAAATTGGCATTGGATCTATTCCTAATTCTGTTGTTCAATATTTAGAAAGCAAAAAGGATTTGGGTGTTCATACAGAGCTTGCAGGAGATGGGGTGATAGGCTTAGCAATGAGAGGCATTGCTAACGGACGACTTAAAACCATTGACAATGGAAGGCTGGTGACATCCATAGTATTTGCTACTCAAAAATCATATGATTGGGTGCATAAAAATGATGCGGTGCGTATTATGCGCTGCTCTTATTGCAATGCGTATGAAACGCTGGCGAAAAGTGAAAATCAAGTGTCAATAAATACATCTATTGAGGTAGATTTGACAGGGCAGTGTTGCTCTGAAAGCTTTGGCTCTAAACAGTTTACAGGGACGGGCGGACAAAGCGACACGGCAATAGGCACACAGCTGGCAAAAGGCGGCAGAAGCTTTATTGCCCTTTATTCTACCGCAAACGCAAAGCAAACAGACGGAAGCAGACTGACTGTATCAAAAATTGTTCCGCAATTAAAAGCGGGGTCAGCTGTGTCATTGCACAGAAATGACACGCAATACCTAGCAACAGAATATGGTGTGGTTAATCTAAAGGGTTTAAGTATTTCAGACAGAGCAAAGACGATAATCAGCATAGCCCATCCTGATTTTAGAAGCGGTTTATTAGAGGATGCAAGAAGATTGGGGCTTATAAAATAATAAAGATTTTGGGAATTAAGGGTGGGAAATAAAAAACAGGACTATATTTCAATTAAAACTAAAAAAGAGCGGAAATTTCCGCTCTTTTGCTTAGCTATAGCTTTTAGGACTACAAATTGCCTCAGGTCCGTTGAGGACTGTTATTTATTTGCAACACTCGCACTGACTGCTAGTTGTACAAAAACAAGCCGCCTTTCCTAAAAAATAATTTATGTCGGTAGTACCGATAATCTCTCCAATCTTGCCCAGCATAAAAATATCGGGCAAACTCTCACTTCGCTCCCACTTGCCAACAGCTTGCGGACTGATGTTAAGTAAAACAGCAAACTGCTCCTGAGACAAGCCTTTAGCTTTTCTCCCAGACGCAATTTGCCTGCCTACAATTGTCATGTCAAAGCTGTTCATGATTATTTGCAGCAGCAAGGCTTGCATTTACAGCAATTGCAAGGATTGCAAGTGCATGGATTACAGTTGCAGCATTTGCAACATTCACAAGGATTGCAAGTGCACGGGTTGCAGTTGCAGCATTCACATTTAGCCATTTTTTTGTTCCTCCAAAAATATTATATTCACATTATATACTCAAGATTACCGCCTTGTCAACCATTTAATCGCTACAGTTAGTTGTAATTGCCGTAGATTTGCTAAACTATAAATCTAATAGCTTTTATAAAACTATTAGATAAAAATCTCAAAGGATATTTTTTCTTTTGGAAGTTTTTTTTGTTCAATTGCCGTATAGCTGCTTTTTTTTGTTGACAGGAAACGACAAATGGTTTACTATGGTTTATGAAATTCATATATTGGGGAGATTTAGGCAAATGAACAAACAAATGAGGGACAAAGCGTACTTGGTTTTGCAGGACGGTGCTGTGTTTAGTGGTTTTGCTATTGGCAAGCGCGGTGAGAGTGTGGGGGAGATGGCTTTTACTACAGCGATGGGGGCTTATATGGAATCTCTTACTGACCCTAGCTATTTTGGGCAGATTATTGTTCAGACCTTTCCTTTGATTGGAAATTATGGTGCGATTACTAGAGACAATGAATCCGGCAAGAGTTGGGTTTTTGGTTATGTGGTTAAGGAATTGTGTGAGGACGGGTCTAATTTTAGAAAGCAAGGGGAGCTTGAGGAGTATTTGATTGAGCAGGGGATTGTTGGTATTGCGGGTATTGATACGAGGGAGCTAACTAGAAGGATTAGAGGGGCAGGGGTAATGAATGCTATGATTTGCGGGAATCTGAACGGGATAGAAAAGAAGTTGAAAATGATAAAGGCTTTTAATATTGAAAATGCGGTAGAAACCATTTCTCCAAAAGCGGCAGAGGAGTTTTTGCCGGTGAATTTGGATTTGCCGCCGACATTGCAGAATATTCAGTTTGCCAAAGAGAATGGCAAATGCGAATGTGACACCGCAGGGGCAAACTGTATTCGCCCGCCTAAAACGGTAGTAGTATGGAATTTTGGGTCAAAGAAGAGTATTATTGATGAGTTATTGAAGCGTGGGTGCAAGGTTATTTCTGTGCCTTATAGCTATACCGCAAAGCAAATCATGGACTTAAAGCCAAACGGGGTGTTGCTGTCAAACGGCGCAGGCGATCCTGCTAAGAATGTGGGGGTTATAGAGGAAGTTAAAAAGTTATTGACGGATGACATCCCTGTTTTTGGAATTTGTTTAGGGCATCAACTTATAGCACTAGCTAGCGGCTGCAAGACTAAGAAACTAAAATACGGACATCGCGGAGTCAACCACCCTATCAAGGATTTAACAAGCGGCAGAGTTTATGCCACAAGCCAAAATCACGGATATTCAGTTGTGCCAAACACCATTGATGCAAGTGTTTTGAAAGTAAACATGACTCATGCGCTAGATAAATCAGTAGAAGGACTAGAGTTTATAAACCGCCCTGTTTTCAGCGTACAATTCCACCCAGAAGCAGGCGGCGGCCCGTTAGATACCAAGTTTTTGTTTGATAAGTTTGTTAAGAGTATGGGGGATAAATAAATGAAAAAGAAATTTATTTTGTTAATCATTGTATTGGCAATGCTAGCAACTTGTGTTGTTATGCTAACCGCTTGTAATAGCAATGACTATGAAAACGACAATGAGCATGTCATAGGTTTAAGATTTTTTGACCCAAATGTTGTATCACAGCGAGTACCAAACGGAGCATTCAGACTTACAGAAAAGGGAATAGAGTCTTATTTGATAATGAGATATCATTTGGGGACTGCGGTTTTTGAGGATGCCTCGCTTGATGAAATTTTGTATAATCGTGATTTATTTTTAGGAAGATTAATAGCTTTTGGAATTTTTTCGCAGAGTCAAGAATATGCGCTTATTTATGAGGAGATGATAAATGTTTCTATTGCTTTTGGGTGGATGTCTAATCCGTTTAATTTTTCTAGGAATGGAAACTTTTATTTAGGGCAAAGATTGGGAAATAATTCAATCAGATTTTCTTTTTCAAACAATATATTGAATATTAGGATAGCTGGAATTTTTGAAGAGCAACACAAGATGGTTGATTTTCAATTTGAGTATGACCAGTCAATTGAGTTTGTTGGGGTTTATAGTAGTTGGGGACATCCACTTTTACCGCCTATTGAATTGCAAGTGCATGATTTGGTTTGGCGTTCTAATTTTATAACGCATGGTGCAAGGATAGAAATTAAAAGAGCCGGAACGGATACATTTGAAACAATGTATGCTGCTAGTATGACTGGTAGTTGGAATAAAGTAAGTTTAGCTGATTTAGGGCTTTTAGTAGGAACTAATACAGCTAGAATTACACTTATTGGCGGACTAAGTTTTCTTGGAGATGAGGGCTATATAAGAGTATCGCTAGACTCGAAGCCGAAATATTATGAAATTGCTGTTGATTCTATCTTGCATGTGGTATCAAAAACACCTTCAAATTTTAGAGAAGGAGAAGCATTTGGTACTGTTGCGCTTTTGTGGGATAGTAATCATAGTAATCATCGTGCATTGGATAGAGTAGAGATTAAAAGGTATAATTCTAGCATATGGGAATTTTGGAGTTATGAAAGCCTTAATTATTTGCAATTGTATGGGTTTATTCCTACGGGTGATGATGTTTGGGATTTGGATTATTGGGGTTGGGTAAGACTAATTATGGTAGGTGATATGGTGAGAATAATATCGCAAGCCACAACGACTTTAATTGATGGGGTGCTTACACACTATGCACAGTCTGCACCTGCATATTATACGATTACAAATTAATAATTACCCACTACATACTATTCACTACACAAAGGAGCATTTACAATGCCAAAGAATAAAGATATTAAAAAAGTATTAGTTATTGGGTCGGGGCCTATTGTTATCGGGCAGGCGGCCGAGTTTGATTATGCGGGGACGCAAGCTTGCCGGGCGCTTAAAAAAGAGGGTATGGAGGTGGTGCTTATCAACTCAAATCCAGCGACCATTATGACCGACAATGTAATGGCGGACAGCATTTATATTGAGCCGCTTACCATTGACACCATCAAACGAATCATCATGTTAGAAAAGCCTGATAGTTTGTTGCCGTCTTTAGGTGGGCAAACGGGCTTAACTTTATCTATGCAGCTTGCCACAAGCGGTTTTTTAGATGAGCAGGGAGTTAAACTCCTTGGCATAAGGGTGGAGAGCATTCAAAAGGCTGAAGACCGTGAGTTATTTAAGCGCACAATGCTTGAGATTGGACAACCTTGTATTCCGTCGGGTATTTGTACCACAGTTGAGGATGCTCTTAAAATTGCTGATAAAATCGGCTATCCTGTTATTGTGCGCCCTGCTTATACATTAGGCGGTGCAGGCGGCGGTTTTGCTGAGACGGCAGAAAAACTCAAAGAGGTAGCAAGCGGTGGTCTTGCCATGTCGCCTATTACTCAAGTGTTGATTGAAAAAAGCATATATGGCTGGAAAGAGGTTGAATATGAGGTTATGCGAGACGGTGCCGGCAATGTAATAATCGTATGTGCTATGGAAAACATGGATCCTGTGGGCATTCATACGGGAGATAGTATTGTTGTTGCGCCTACCATGACCTTATCTGATAAAGAGTATCAGATGATGCGCACTGCTTCAATAGATATCATTACTGCTTTAGGAATAGAGGGCGGTTGCAATGTGCAGTTGGCGCTAAATCCGCACAGCTTTGAGTATGCCGTCATAGAGGTTAATCCTAGGGTATCTAGGAGTTCTGCGCTTGCATCAAAGGCAACGGGCTATCCTATTGCAAAGGTGGCGACACTTATTGCGCTAGGGTATAATTTGGATGAGATTACTAATTCTTTGACGGGTAATTTGGCTTGCTATGAGCCTGTGCTGGATTATTGTGTAGTTAAGCTGCCCAAGTTTCCGTTTGATAAGTTTATTTATGCTAAGAGAGCGCTTGGCACACAGATGAAGGCTACCGGAGAGGTAATGGCAATTGCTCCTAATTTTGAAATGGCGATTATGAAGGCTGTCAGAGGAAGTGAAGGGTATTTGAATTTACAAAGCCCTATTGTGGCGACTTGGAGTGATGAGAGAGTGAAAGAAGAATTGATGCCGGCGACGGATTATAGGCTGTATGTGATATATGAGGCATTAAAGAGAGGAATGGGTATTGAATATGTGGCGGAAAGGACGATGATTGATAAGTGGTTTTTGCAAAAAATACAAAACTTAGTGGATTATGAAAACAAGATTTCAAAGCACAACATCTCAACGCACAACGCACAACGCACAATGCACAATGAAGGAGGCGTTTTAGTTAAAAGTGAAAAATTAAATTCTAAAATCAATAATTATGCGTTGAGTAAGGAAGAATATTTGGAAGGGAAGAGGTTGGGCTATCCTGATGCTGCTTTAGAAAAATTAAGCGGCGGCAGAAAAGTCGCAAAAAAACAAAGGGCGGTGTTTAAGACTGTGGATACCTGCGCAGCAGAGTTTACCTCAGATACTCCTTATTTTTATTCTTCATACGACAACGAAAACGAGGCAGCTTTGTACCGTGAAAAAATTAAATCTGACAAAAAGCGGGTGATTGTGTTTGGCTCGGGACCCATCAGGATTGGACAAGGCATTGAGTTTGATTATGCTACGGTGCATTGCGTATGGGCACTAAAGAAATTGGGTTGTGAGGTAGTGGTAGTAAACAACAATCCGGAGACAGTTTCAACCGATTTTGACACAGCGGACAGGCTTTATTTTGAAATGCTTACGCCAGAGGATGTGGACAATATTATTGCCACTGAAAAGCCATGGGGAGTTGTTGTGGCATTTGGAGGTCAAACTGCTATTAAATTGACCAAGCACCTGCATGACAGCGGAGTCAAAATTTTAGGGACAAGCGCAGACAGTATAGATGCGGCAGAGGATAGACAGCGGTTTGATGAGCTTTTAGAAGAGGTCGGCATCAAAAGGCCGGAGGGGACTACTGTCAAAAATTTAAGTGAAGCGCTTGAAGCAGGCAATAGTTTAGGCTATCCGGTTTTAATGCGTCCGTCTTATGTTTTGGGCGGACAAAATATGATAATAGCTTTTTCTGATAATGACATTAAAGAATATATCAATGTAATTTTAGAATTAAATCCAAACAACACCATTCTTATAGATAAATATGTAGTAGGCACAGAGATTGAAGTAGACGCCATTTGTGACGGCAAGGATATTTTGATACCTGGAATTATGGAACATATAGAAAAGGCCGGTGTTCATAGCGGCGATAGTATTGCAGTATATCCTGCACATAATGTTTCAGATGCTATGGCTCTAAAAATTGTAGATTATACAAAAAAACTAGCTAAAGCATTAAAGACAGTAGGTTTAATCAACATTCAATACATTGTGTCAAACGGCGAAATTTATTGTATAGAAGTCAACCCGAGATCAAGCCGCACAGTGCCGTACATCTCAAAAGTCACAGGTGTACCTATGATATATCTTGCCACTGCTTGTATGCTAGGAAAAAAACTAAGCACATTGGGCTATGGCACAGGACTTTATAAAAATTCACCTTATACCGCAGTCAAAGTCCCTGTTTTCAGCTTTGAAAAGCTAACCGATTTAGACACTCAATTAGGAC
>Ga0131853_10006908_pt1 | contig 20513 bp, 17 predicted proteins | sample TergutLab28metaG_FD_92764 | JGI IMG/M metagenome (GOLD analysis project Ga0131853, IMG submission 92764) | Labiotermes labralis P1 segment gut microbial communities from Petit-Saut dam, French Guiana - Lab288 P1 (version 2) (version 2) | ecosystem: Host-associated > Arthropoda: Insects >...
CCAAAGGAAAACGTCACACGGGCTTAAATCAGGTGACCGTGCCGGCCACTCCACGTCTCCCCTTAAAGAGATCAAAAGCCCAGGGAACAACAACAAAGCCCCGATGTTCACCGGTCCAACCCTATATGGGAACTGACAACGGTAGAGGTTAACCAACCGCATGACACTACCCCCACCTCTCTAACACCACTTAAGCCCGCACAGTGCCCCTTCGAAAAAGAGGGAGATGTTTATGCCCCACCCTGTATAATATGTATTGTGTAGGAACACACTCTGCCTACATTATGGGGACTACAGGGGCTGGCCCCATATTAGGATTGAAGACAACTACAAACATACGTTTGCATGCAGAAGCACAACACACAAACTGTAACAGAAGACATCACTATAAATACTAATTTTTAACAATTATAATCCATATTTGAAAATATTACTGTTACACTGCACTATGTTTTAAACTTGTATGTTTTACATATCAACAACCAGAATTCATCTGTACACAAAATCTTCCTGAAGATGACCCATTCAAGCCGAAACATGTCAGAGAGTATACATTTTAAGTTAATACATTTTAAATATCTATCAACTGTAACTGCATTTTGTTGGAGTTGTACAAATAATACAATACACACCTCTTCATTGGCCTGGCCTTTTTCTCTGCTGATGGTATTTGTTCGGGAGATGTCTTTCAAGAAGTTGTGGCACATTTTTGTCAGTGGAATGACAACCTGTAATTTCCTTTCAATTTAAATGCTATGGTCAATAAGCACAGCCTGTACCAGATCCACCTGAATATAAAATGATCCATTTTGGACTGGCACCACAAATTATCATACAACTTAGAATGGTGACAGTCAGTAAACTCCTCAACATTTTGGTGTACCATTTAGTCATTTTTTCCTCTTTGCCAAAGAAAAGGTTGAAGGTCTATTAGATCCACTCCTCCCATATTTTCATCATAACCTAGAAATGAATACAGGCTTTTTCCTTGTCATGTCCACATTTTGTTGGCCTCTTTATGTTTCCTGCCAATCACAATTACATCTTTTTGTCATTCCACTTTACAGCGGACACTGGACCAGAATGTTGACCTATCAGCTCTCCCTTCTTCAGGTTCTTCTTTTTCATGGTTTTTGAACAGTCTTTTCTACTGAGGTGCAGGGTTCCAACAGTCAGTTTTCAAGGACTGCAGTCTTTGAACCAGAGCTGGTGAGTTATAAAAATTGTCCATCGACAATGGGCCTTTTTCAGCAATGCATCTACAAGTGAAAACACAAATGCCACCATTTTGTGTCATCTGAAATGAATGCTGTTTCAAATACAGTGTCTTTGCCCACATTACAAAGAAGCAAAAGTACCCCAAACTGGACTCACATACTTCATATTATGTGATTCCAAATTTGGAAGCCTTTGGGGGATATACGGTATGGAAGAAATTCCTCCCTAAATAAATCTTTGCAAGTTGATGCCAAGACTGCACCAGCCTGCAGCCTCAAATAAAAGTGAAGTGTAATAACATCACCTGTAAAGGAACAAGGAAGCTACTGAGGCATTAAGAGTGATGTCATACCATTTGAAAGCCCCAGACATCATCTTTGTGATGACAGTAGTAACACCATTTTAGTTTTCACCTGATTGATACAGAAAAGCAGAAAAATGGCAGGCGCTTAGAAAATTCAACTCAACTGATCCACATTTCAAGGTGACAGAAATAATAAAGAAATGCCTTCTCAGAACCATGTTGCATGCCATCTGAATGCCACCTTCCTTATCTACACAAATAAGGCATCCAGATTACATCTGCTTCACATGTCCTCAACACACAGTCACAAGACTCAGCATGCAGTATGCGCAGAGCTTGGCACTCCACAGCATTTGGTGAGCAACACCTGACACCTAGCATTGAGGGGTTAAATAAATTATTCTGTAACTGAATGACATAAATGGTTAACATGTGGTAGTATTTCTAACATAGATAATACCTTCCAGTGACAGTCATTTAGGGCCAAGGAAATATGTGCAAGTAATGTTAGCTGCATCAGCATATACAGTGATCTTCAGTGTTTGCTGAGAGTTTAACAGTTCCTGATACGAATTAATACTTATGAATTAAAACTTACCATTTTTCTCATGAATCTGAACTAAGGACTTGAATGACTGTTGTGCTCTTGCCAAACTGTACTGACCCTAGACAACAGAAACAGTTCCTTATGTTAAAACTTTCAGAAACAAGTGACCATGCAGATATGAGCCATAACAATAGGCGTGTGATGTTAATATCCAAATACCACCCCTGTCCTGAAAAATCGACAAATTACACTTATCAAAATCACATAAATTCCTCATAAACTCTGAAGCACATACACTGTCAATCTGCAGTTTAAATCCACATCATTATAAAACTGTGGCATTTCAACTATCAGGTAAGCATGTGTATACAAGTATACACCGAAAATCTCCAAGTTCATACCATTTAGCTTGTATATATTACAGGCAGATCATAAAATGTGGACAAATCATGACATGATACTCCTTTTGGGCAGATCTGAAAGTCAGCCTTAGGCGCAATCAAGAGGAGCTTCACCCACAGGGCTCCAAAATTTGGGGGTATCAGAGGCAGAAGTGAAACATTTTTATTGGTCAAATCTTGCACTGAAATTAACGTGTTTAACAAGCAACCTATTTCCCTGGCCTCTTTCCTTGCTCTTTTGCCTTGTTACATGAGCCGCAGCACCCTTTGCACCAACACGTATTTCTGTCAAACTGCTACTGGAAGTACAGTTTCAAGGAAGATCGCTTGACAGTGGAAAGCCATGAAAGCTGTTGTTTGGTTTCTGCTGACAGTGCATATGTCAGTAAGAAAGCATTTTATGTGAAGAGGGATCTGTAAGTCCATTAAAGTAGTAGTTCATAAAGCTCTCTCATCACAGCACAACTCCTGTTTCAGCACACCTAAACTTGTGTAATTTTAAGACCTGAATCATGCTCTCAACACATGTAGAACTGGTCCCATATCCTGGAACTTTTATCCAAAATGTTCAGTCAAGGGACAAAGAGATGTTTTATTGCTTTCTTTGTGACAATTTTATTTATTTTTGGACACATCTTTACCCCTTCTTCTACTCTGTAACTTGCTGATGGTCTTATTTATGTGATTACATTACCATCACATTATACCTGCACCCAGTATGCATAACTGTACATACACTCATGAAAAACAATGTCACTGTATGTTTGATGATGATGAATACTAATAATGATCCAGACATGTCTGCTGTTTGTTTTGTGTGTTTCTATATTCACAATCATGAGGCCTTGTTCATTCCCTTCTTCCATTATTATAGCCAACTTCACAATATTAACATCTTTGAAGATGATCATAGGAACCTTTTAATGTTCACTTCAATCACTAAAACAGCAACAATCTTTGACATGTTTTCACTGGCATTCAGATGACTCACGTCTTTCTTGTATTACTGAACTCAGTGTCACAAAAATAAGTCAGAGTTTGAACACATTCTATAGGCATACAGAAATCAAATGAGGTGCAGTATGTCTGTTCTCTAATGGTATTTATCAATCTGTGTTCAAATGTTGAAAAATGCTGTAATGAATGATCTATAGGCTTATGTTGATTTCACTGTGCTTGCTATGCAATAGCTCTTATGATCCCAGAATATGAACCTTTTATTAAATTATATTAATTCAGATTGTTTAGTATTCAGTATTCTGTATTGGCACATTCCATGAAACATCTTTCAAGTAAAAGTTTAATAAGAGTGTCATGTGAACAATGACCCTCTCTCTCACCCTCCTTATATAGAGATTAATATTTTTCTTGGTGACAAATCAGTCTGTTCCTCACAGACAAATCTGATCCTGAAAACTACATTGTCAAAAGAATGGAGTGCGAGGTGATAGGAGGAGGTGGTGATGATGAAGAAAAACAACAAGAAAAAGATGATGACGATGATAATGATGATGCAAAATTACATCTTTTAAGTATATAACCAGGTCAGTTGGGCAATTACAGCTACCAATGAGCTTTCTGTGAACAGTCCATGTATAACAAACCTTTAGTCACACTACAATCTGCTTGGAAATACAGCAACATGACAATTTTGGGATTTGCCCATAACATATCCATATTTACATTTATTTTTAAGATATCCATCACGCATGTTTTACTTCCAAATAAATCTGTCACAACAATGAGTATGAGACCGATGTCTCAACTACAACCCTCTATGAGCACAGTTGCCACAAACTCCAGTCACCTCACAGTCATGGTGCTGTTAGCAGTAAGTGGTGCAAATGAAATTCTTCTCCTTGACCTGATTAGCAGCAATGCTCTGATGATTCACAGTGCCACTAACTGGTCAGAGGGGCACACCATGGCCACAACAATGTGTTTGTGCATGGCAATGCTACCCTTCTCAGACAAAAGTTTTACTACAAAAGTTGTGGTGCAAGTGCCTTCTTAAACACAAGATCAGTGAGTAACAGTGTTACTGTCTGTGTGATATGCATGTTTTTATGATAATTATTAACCTCTATGACCTACCCTCCCTTCCTTCAGTGCAACTTCTCGCAAAGCGTGCACAATATTATCTATCACAGATTACATCGAACTATAATCAATGTCTTCTTCCTCCTTCTCCTGTTCTAAAAGTGACAACCACCACCACCAACACAATAATTATAGCTGCCATTGCTACAACCACTCACATCCTGTAAGATCACTACTGTTTCATTATCAGGTGCTTGAAAGGTCCCATACTGCCTACTGAAAGCTCTGTAATATCACCTGCCTCCATGGCTTCTTACATAATGCTGAGCAAAATATTTGGTGCTTTTATGTGTGTGGTATCAGAAGACTTTTCAAGAATTCCATTTTGTTGATCAACATCTACGTTTGAGTTAGAACTAGAGTTGGACTTAGAAGATGCATTTAGTGTTGGAGATTAAGAAACATCAAGACACAAAGAACCACATACAACATGACAGAACTGAGCCCCGAGTACAGTACGTATGAACACAACAGATGTTCACAAGTGTACGCAGCACAGGTTTACATTGGCACCACAGAAACATTTGTCACGTGTTTCAGACCAGTAGTATGTGTGGACGGAACTACACGATGGTGGGCCCAATGGCCTAATTTGGTTTGATCACTCTCTTCTGATGGTTGTTTCTATCTTTACCGTGCTTCAGGAAATGTCTGTTTTTCTTTAACTCAAAGTTCACTGTATCAGATAGAGATTTTTGCAGCTATGCAGGTGTAGTGTTATTACTTTCAAGTCCAAAATGTCTTGGGCATTTCAGTTTTTCATGAGGGCCTACACTGCCTTTAAATATCAAGATCCAGTACCCAATTATGCCATACAATACCCCAAAACAGAATCCTTCAATGGTAAAATTCTCAGCCACACAGAATTGATGATCCTTTTACTCAAAGTGATGTGCATCAGTAACAGTATCTCTGGTATAAAGACCTTTCCCATAAAAATTCTCAATGCACTGGTCTATGGTTGAGTGGCAGCACTGTGTGCCTGTGTCCCACACATCTCAATTAGTACATTAACCCTTACAGTACAGTCTATTAAATTCCAACTTACACAGGAACATTTTCTAATTTAAAAGCCTATTTCTACACCTTTTCATATTATACACTGCATTTTTCAAACTTTATGTTAATACATTCAAATAAAAAACCGGCTGTTAGGAAACAATCCATCAATTTTTTGTGATTCTAAATTTGTTTATTTAAATTTTACATTTCAGTTCCTGAAGGTATTCATTACAGAAACATCCTACTATATTGGAGGTAGACTGTGCACAGTAGCTGGAACTAAACATTGAAGTAGACAGTATGCAGGATGTTGAGAGTGTCCGTCACACACTTCAGACATGGCAGTCTGTCATAATTGACCTTTGGCATATTGGTGGGTCAGAGGCAGCAATTAAAATGTTGTGTTGATGAGTAAGTGATTTAAATCCCTTCTCAGAACACTGCAATGCCTAAAACTTAATACTGCAATACAATTCTGCTACACTTTAGTTTATAGGAGTAGAGCTATATCTCTACTCCTCTTCTGGGTCTTCATGGGATGTTATAGTGTGACCTTTACCTATTATATTGGTTACCATTTGGTACCTGACCCCTTCAAAGTAGACCCCTTTGGAATTTACACACTGTGGTGAATGCCTCTCTCACTGCTGGAAACACTTCTAGAACTCCTGTTTCATGAAGTTGTCCACCACCTCTGTGATTCACAATCAAATCTTCATCCTTTAATTGAATTTTCATCTCTGAGAACAGGAAACAGGCACAAAGTGGTAGGATGGGAAATTGGGGGGGAAGGGGGGCCAGCAACCATGTCATTTTCACTCAAAAATTTCTAACAGCCCAAGTGGTGTGGGCTGGCATGATGTCATGATGTGGCTGCCAATTGTAAGGGTGCAGCTTATCTGGGCATTCTATTCTGACATCCTCCCTCAAATGCCTTAGGACATTTGTAAATCATATGCCACTTGGCCTTATGGATGACTCAATGCACTTTGTGCACATTTTTATCAGTCTGATTTGACACTCAGTGACCTGAATGTTCAAAATTCTCAACTGAAGTTTGGCCAATTCTGAAACACAAATACAATTCAGAGGTTTGTGTTCTACTCATGGCATCATCATAAAAGACTTTTTAGCATCTTTTCATAACAGTGAGAAACTGTTTTCTCAGGGTCAAACGAAACTTGATGCAAACTCTCTATTTCTTAATGACTCCCAACAATAACAGAACACAATCAAAACACACACACACACATATACACTTAACATAAATTACACAAAATCACACCATTCTTTTACAGTGACACTCTCCACATTAATTCACAACAAATCAACTCAGCAGCCAGAAGCTGTATATCCAGTTAGCACTCCACATGGCCAGTTGGGAAGCACTTGGCTCACAACTCATATCCTGGAGGAACATGGAAAGTGAGAAAAGACAAACCTTTTTTAGGGGTTCACAGACGATGAGAAACATGGACAACAAATACCATGTGGGAAAAACATGAGTGAGAACAAATGGTCCTTCTCAGGACCACAGTCAATGGGAAGTGAGAATAAGTATTTATCAGGGCGCAGTAGAAGTGCCGCCTCAGGTGGAAAAGACTGTCCCATCTTTGGCAATAATCTGCTTCCTATCCTCCAGGCAGCAGACACAGGGTTTCCATACTTTGCTGAGAGAAAGGTTTGCCTCTATATCAATGTTATTATGGCACAGCTTATCTGCACTGTTCCTTTATGAGTCTGTAGTCTGTCCTTGCACGCAGCTTTCTTGGTCAGGATACCGGATGACCCAGGAAAGTGCTGTGTTCCAAAATGACAACCTTCCACAACTGGTAAACTGGATGTGACAGTGCTGTTCATTAGGACTGGTCATGATGGAATTACTCAATGAACTGTTCAATGAACAACACCACCACATCTAACTGAACCAACCGGGGAAGCCAGCCATTACAGAACACAGCAATGACCTGCATCACTGCATCCTGACCAAGCAATCCATATGCACAGACTAACTCTGGAAGTAACAAGACATCAAGCTCCACCGCAACAAAATTAACATGGACAAGTGTTTCTGAGAAAGAAACATGTCTCACCAAGGATACTCACTTCCTACTGTGGCAATGCTTGTCCACCTATGTCCTCATACACATGACTTCTCAATCCCCACTCCTATCCAGTATGGCCCCCTAAAATGTCAACCTGTTCTCTCTTCCTGCCCCTCGTGGATCATACTGTTATATCTTGCCCATGTGTTCAATATGCCATGACCCATACAAAGGGTCTTCTTTTCCCACTTTTTCATGTTTCTTAAGAATAAGAACGTGGACCTAAAAGGTTCTTTATTTCTAGGTTCCCATAATTCTTGCTCACTATTTCTATTGGCTCAGGCCACATTCTACTTCCCCACAAAATTCCATGGATCTGAAAGGGCAACTTCCAGGCAGCCTGCATACATAACCCACTCCACTATGACCCTACTCACTTCAATCCTGCACTTTCCTTCAAAACACTGGTATCAACCAACAGCACCACATGGTGTCACACCCAGTAACCTTAATCTGAATACAAACTGTCATGAAACACAAATTTACACAAACACATTGATTTCAATTCCAGACATGAGGCTGTGAGTTAATTATGACAGAACAACACTGCACACACTTTAGAAATTGTAATTATTTCTTTTTATGAACTGGAAATTACAAATGGGTCTATGAAAGATTAACGACACAGTACCTATCACTTGAATCTCTCAAATAAGGCAAGCAGTATGCCTGGTAAGGAACACATATGATGATTTGCAGGAAGCTTACTGCTTGTGAACGCAAGTGTACTGATGAATACCACCAACATTACTGCAATTTAATATCACACCAACCAGCTATAGTGACACCAATTCTGCAGTTTTTTAAATCAATAAGGAAGATGTCTATATTAAATGGCACATATGTCCATAACTCTGGCCTGGAACACATGCAGTAAACATAACAGCATGTGTCATATACAGACCTGGTTACAAACCTTGGCGGCACCAAACTGGATCCTCGCCTTTCCTTTAACTAACGTTGCAGCTATCTGCATGATTACAGCTTCCACTGTGTACGCAGAACTCCAGCCCTGCTTCGTGAGGAGTTCCATACAGATGGCTCCACCGACCAGCACATAACCTCCAGAGATGATGGGATGGACCACACGCACAAACGGTGGCTCAAAAGGATACGTTTCCTGTATGACAGAAAATCTACTGGAGAAAGAGTAATTCATTTGCATTGAATTCACTTTCTGCTTAGTGAAGTGCTGAGTTAACAGACTAGTGGTCAATAACAGAAACAGCACACACACATGCATAACAATTACAAAAGGACAACAGCACAAACACCAGGAACAATAAGAAAGAAAACAGTACAAAAACAAAAAATAAAAGCAAAGCTGCAAAATTAATACATGAAACAAATCACGATAAAACTACAAAAATTAACATACAACCTCACTGATCATTAAGATATCAATATTTCTGCAAAGCAGATTTGATGTGGATGTATGTCTGCCAGGAAGACAGTTTTTACAGGACAAGCTGACAAACAATACAGGGAAGTGTTGAAGTATGAAACCCCAAAGTGCTAAGTACACATAATGCACCAAGCTGAAGTCTTCTCTCGTGTAAGGTACATAAACTAAGAAGCTGATATGCAGTGGCATAACTACAGCCATTATGGTCCTGTGTGGAAAACCGATTATAACAAAGAGCTACAAATTTCTGCTGTATGCATTCAAGTTGTTTAGAATCTACACTAATTTTTAGAAAACAAGGTCCAGCATATTGCTGCTGTGAACATTATCAACACACTGTGCTAAACCAAAAAAAGCAAGTGAAAGTGTATATTCTATCTCCCTTCAGTTCAGAAAGACCTGACAGCCATAGACAGGCTGTGTTCCCAGGCAAAACCAGGGAGTCTAATTACCAATATGAACAACATTGAAGTTACTGGTGCAATGTTTATTTTACATAAGGAAAATAATCAGTTATGGTAATCAGTATAACGTCAGGAGAACAGTAATGGTTTCCTATAAGTGAAGGGTGGACATGTCAACCCAAACTTACTTATCAAAAAACTGAAGATGAAACCTGTGCTTATGTGTACTAAATTTAGGGGAAATAACTCCTTATACCCTACCTCCATGTCCCAACAAAAAACTGCCTATCCATCTGCAAAAATGTTGTGATCATAATATATCTCTAAGTGTATAATACTGTAATCTGTTAAGTAATGTTACCAAAAAGTTCAGTACAGATGGCCCTCAAATCTACGTAAAATACATTTTGATAAAAAAAATACCAATACCAAAGCTGGACATGGAAAAACCTCCCTGATATTTTCACATAAAAAAACTGTTCCATTTTATGGATTTGCATATCCAAATGGGGTTGCTAAAACAATTGTCTATGCACAAAATACATGTGCACTCCTGTACACATACCTCCATTTTATGGTAACATTTACAAGTACGTGCCACGTGATTTCAAACATATGTACTCCATTTCCCACCCTGTCAGACTGCAGGGAGGAAAAAAAAAGGTGACCCTCACATTCCTTTTGCCACTACTTTCAAAGTGTAATGAAAGGAAGGTAAATATAGAGGATTTACTGACAGCGCACTGCAATGAACACAGCTGTTTTCTCCACACAAAATGTTATATTCTACTGCAGCAAAATTGTTATCACAATACGCAGGGCAGGAGATGACATCATGCAATCTGCTATGTTGGCACCAACATTTCTAACAAACATAACACCTCCATCTTCAAACAGATCTATTTGGTTTACATGATGTAACACACAATTATTAAAGGAAATTAATTTAACCTATCTGAATCCCGATCACATAAATTCCCAAAAATACACCTCCAGGAATGTCAGATATTACAGAGTTGTTCAAGCAATTCTAATTTGCTAGATTTAATCCAATAAATCAGTTACTATGATGAATAATCTCAGAATGTACAGAACCACTTCAAGATTACAGTCATGTAGGGCAGTTCAATTTGAAACCACAGCAATGCTGCCATAGCACAAAATGTAAAATGGCAACACATCCACAAAGAATTGGATGTGTTTTTAGCTTCCACAAATCAAAATTTGTGATTTCAATTTGGTGCCACTTACAAACAAGAGGAGATACTATCTCTAACAAAGTCAAATCAGATGCCAATATGACACTTCCATGACAAAAAGCTGCAATTGCCTAGCTAAGAACCCCAGCCAGTGAACAAATGGTGATATACATTACATCATCATTCATTTTAAATCCAAACTGGTCAATTGGAAGGGCCAGTACTGACCTAGTAATTTCACAATGCACCAAATGGAGACCTCTTTGGAAGATGCTGTAACTTCAAATCTCCAACTCCAAACAACAGAAGTGGGAACTCCGGGGAGAGGTCATGCTTCTTAGCCTCACCCGAAAAAAGAAAGGGGGGGGGGGGGGGGGGGGGGGCACTCTGTGATTACATCATCCATCAACAGGAAGATTAGACATCTGATACTGCCTTCACCAATAAAGCCACATTTCACCTGAAGGGATATGTTAAGAAACTGATGGTGTGTTTCTGGGGTAGCAAGAATCTTAATGTCAGTGTGGAATTCCAGCATGCCAAAGTTTTCTGTACACATTCCAACATACAGCTACACAGTGTGTTCTTCTTAATTTTAGTGCCATTGTTCATAGAGAGTATGGGGACATACTGCAGCAGTAGCAGTGGCCACAGCTGAAGGATGACTTTTCTGGCCATTTGCTCTTCCAGCCAGATGGGACACCATCCAATTTTCATTTTACTGTAAGAGCACTTCTGGATAAGAAGCTGCCCACAGGTTGGACAGATGGTGCAGGCCCAGGCACCATGGTCCCCAGGCTTGTGCACCTCAACTTCTATTTCTGGGTTTTCATCACAGATCATGTCTACACCCAGTCCCCAGCAGAATTATGGACATTACTGGGGACACCATGGTAACCCCACTGTTTGTAACAACAGGCATCCTGATACGTATCATCATGCTCACAATAATTTCATATCACATCATCTAGCCAGACTGAAATCAACATTGTACATTAACACTGTCCACTCTACACAAACAGCCATATCATGTCCATTTAGCTCTTCTGTTGCATGATTGCTGCCAGCACAAAATGCTTAGAATACATAAATAAATATGCAATTTTCTCAAATATATTTACTTGTTAGCTGAACACTATGCCTTTACCAGTTATTGTATGTCACTATTACATTTCTCATGCCTGGATATACAGCCTGTGAGGAGCTACCTCAACCAGACACAACAATAAGTACGCTGCCCCTCACATCCCCTTCCCTTGCATCTGCTGCAAGATGGAATCATGGAGCAAACACAATATTTAGAATGATGAAATTTATTTCTAAAACTGGCACAGGCTGGCATTCTACCCAATCAAACTGAGGCATGGGACTCATCAGAATCTCTCTGTTCTTATCTTCCAGACGTCTTTCAAACAGTGCAAGGAGGCTCAAGATGGCAGGTAGTTTCTTCCGTGTTGCTATGATGTATATGACCTTCCCACTCAAAAAGCTGCTTGTAACATAAAATACCACATGAGATGGTAACCCCATTTGTACACTCATTGTAATGTGCCACCAATTTTGGTTTACACACAGTGCAAAATCCTTTCCTGGACCATACTTTGCACTGAAGATTCACTCACCCTGTGTTGTGCCAAGTGTAGGTGCCAATGTTTCCCACACCATTCACCAAAATTTACCTCATTTCCTTTTTTTCATTTCACATGCTTGTGGCCTAATGTAAGTAGGCAGATATTTTATTAGCCCTCAGAGTGCCAGACACAGTATGTCCTTTTGTTATCAGTTTCTGGAAAAGGGCATGGCTGGAAAGGAAGTTACCAGAATCAATAACATGCCCTTTCAGTGACAATTTCAAAATGATCCTCTACCCCACTGGTTCAGCCATATCTTCAAGGCTCCTACGTAAACATCAGACTTACAGAGATTCCCAGTCTTACTGTCATACAGGGACCAAACTGGCATATGCCAAGTGACAGATAGGTCAGAGGCCATTTCTGTTCAATCCACATCAGAAGGTATATATCATCTCAACCATAATTTACCCTGAAACATACAGAGTTTCAATGACTGACAGTAGTGATCCAGGGCAACATATCCCAGCTACATGTTCTGAACGATTCCCAACTAGGTCTAATTTAAAAGGTTGTTGCAGTCAAGACTTCCTTTAGAAAAATGTTCATTGCTACAACTATAGTGCTGGTATGATTCTTTATGATTAATTAAGCACACTAATGAGACAATGTGCCTCACTGCCTTAATACCATCTCCACTGCATCCATCAAAGAATGGGCACACACATGGGTCGTACAATCCATCAAGAAACAGGGTAAAAAAAGTTTCCAATTGTTCCGTTTTGTAGTAAAATAATGATGGACAGAACAATGTAAAAAACGGAGGAAATGGCTGAATCCTCTCTGGCAATGACTTCTCCGCTTGTTTGAAAACTGCCGTGGGAATCCAAACCTGGTGTTGCACCCTTGCCATGATTCAAAACAATTATGTTCCATTTCACTATCATTCTCACTTTAACTTTCACCAACATATTCATCATTGCATTGACCCTCAGACTGAGAATCAGCAGATGAAAGGTACTTAATGCTGTTACATGCAGTGTGTTGACACCTAACCGAAGCCATGGTTGTTCACATGCTACAACTTAAAAACTTGATGCTATATACAACTTGGTACAACTTGAATAACACAGCAATATTTTGAAACATCTTATAAAAAAATGAATATAGGCAAAAGTTTTATGTGAAAGCTGCGGTGCCATAAAGTTGAAAATGCCACCAGCACACCCTGCATTACCCTTAAGTCATGCCACTAGCACACCTTGCATTACCATTAAGTCATGCCACTAGCACACCTTGCATTACTGGTAAGTCATGCCACTAGCACACCTTCATATACTGAAGGTTTCACACCAACTTTAGTAGAACATATAACTAGAACATACTGGACAGTAGACTCCACCTGCTCTTGCTACCACTCTTTGCTTCCGATGTTATTTCCACTGTCCACAGTAGTTAACACAGCTGTGCAGCTGCACAAATTACCTTAAAGGTCATATTCAGCAAGATGCTATCCTTTCCCTCCTTTTCCTTGAGCAGCACCAAATCATTATGCAAAGGAGAATCAGGATCAACACTCATCAGTCTAATGTTCCACTCATATAAGCTGTCATTCACCAGGTCAATGCTGTACATCCCTGTGTAAAGAACACTTCACTGTAAATCTGCCCCTTTATATGGGTAAAATACAAAAAAAAATATTAGCACTGCAGGCTTTGGTGTGACATTTACAGATAAATAATGTCCCAAATTTCACAATTTTTTCCAAATTTTCAATTTCTGGTATCATTCCCCAGTAAGGGGTCACCTACTGAAGGTAAGAACCATGGGTAGTGATCACAGTCATTTGTCACGGTCATGCCTGCAGATATCATTCACCAGACCAGTCATTGTGGTGGTGGCCGCAGTGGTGGTGGTGGTAGTGGTGTTGGTGGTTGGGGTGGCAGCGGTGGCTGTGGCAGTGGTGGTGGTGGTAGAATACAGGACATATCAGTGGCTCTATGTACATGTGCAAAAACTATTTCCTTATATTATTTGAAGAAATATGCACATTTCAGACCTTCAAATCCAGTGAAAAAGTAAATGAAACATTTAACAGCAAGTACAGTCAATGACGTCAACACAGTTGTTACGGAAAGTGCTTCAGATACACTAGGCAAGTCCAGTGTCTGATAAATATGCTGACAAATTGGACATCCAGTTACAGTTATGACCTAAAAGAACCCCAGAGAATTCCACAAATGGTAAAATGTTGATGTGCATTGTGCTACTATGGGCAGCGTGTACTACATTACAAAAACAACCTTATACGAAGGACAAACACAGTCCTGTTCACACAGCAATAGGAGGCCATGTGTGAACTGCGTATGTCCAATATCAGATGTATCACAACTGCTTCTCTTCTTGCTGACAGTCAGAAAGATCATCTCCACAGACATGCCATGCATTTCACGTCTCTCTGTTTTTCTGTATATAGGTACACTTATATTGCCAGTCTGAGAAAACAGCATGACAGAGGTATGTGCATGGACCTTCTCCTAGAATCCAAAAGACATGTATTTACTGCCACGATCCTAGCTAAGGCTGTCATCTTTTTTATTACCGGATAGAAATGTGCATATTATGACTGAAAAAGGGATGATTTTTGGCCTTATACTAGTATGTGTTGGATCAGAGCGGATGTTTGTGGTTATAATTTAGCAGTGTGTGCATAGCACTCAGGCAGACAGTTCAGAGCAGCCTCTGTGGTAGCTATCAGACGTGAAGAATGCCAGGTATATCGCAGTAGTGTACTATGTACTGTAAATTTGGAGCCACTGCTATCATTTCTAAATGTGCAGCCAGGTTAACCACTAATAAACTGACAAGCAGCCTATATGACAGTGTAATCTGAGTAACTAAGAGCACGTTCCTAAGTAAAAACACAGAAGGGGTGCAGTCTGGTTCATTCCACCCTAATAAAATGAAGATCACACTCAGGTGGTGTAAAGGTCATCTGTAACATATACCTCATGAGAGGTTCACATAATGAAATAAGAAGTTTTTGGAGGCACACACTTACAGGATGAGGGGCCATCTTCTCTACCTCATACTTATAATGAAGGATATGTCTAAGAATTATGCTATAAAATGGATGACAGAGTTACAGGCTCAGCATGGCTGTATCGCTATAGGCTCATCTCACAGACAGTGGCAGTTCTCATGCTCCTGCAGACTGTCAGACACAACCATGCAGAGAACAGCAAAGGCAAGGCAAATAAGCAAACACTGAAATATCCAGCACCTCTAAGCCCAAATGGTCACCAGTTATCACCACTTTTGGATATCAGAACATTATGCCTACTGCATACGTTACTGTAGCTGGCAGTCACATACACAGTCTTAACCATTTAATTTGTCACTTAATATCCTGTCCTGTTTTCCCCATCACACTTGCTATTTCTCTCTTATCACTAATTACGAGATGCTACTCAAAAGTCCCTGAAATTTGAATGGCGCGAGAAAATCACTTGTAGTATAGTTGCGTAACGCTAGGTATCGCAAGCTGTACCCATTGTGAATCAGTCTGCCAAGCAGTGTTGTTTTGTGTGGGCATGTGAGTTTTTCTGTGCATTTTTTTTGATGTTGTGTTAGTGCTGTTTAGCGTTCATACTGATCTGCTAAAATGACTGATGTGAAGAAGCAATAGATTTGCATCAAATTCTGCTTCAAACTTGGTAAAACGGCAGCAGAAACACAAAAAATGATTAAAGAACCATTTGGTGATAATGCCCTGGGCCAAATGCAAATCTACGAATGGTGTAGGTGACTGCAGAAAGTATGACAAATTCAGAGCAATGTCAAATCAACGTTGATTGGTTTTATTGACACTGAGGGCGTCATGCATAAGGAATTTGTTCCACCAGGACAGTTGGTGAATGGTAAATTCTATTGCGCCGTTCTGAGGCGATCGAGGGAAAACATCCAGCGCAAACGTCCAGACAAGTTGCACAACAAGTCCTGGACCCTGCATCATGGCTATGATCTAGCTTCCACAAACACAACAGTCATCCCCCACCCTCCCTACTCACCGCACCTCACCCCCTGTAATTTTTTCCTCTTCCCAAAGATGAAATTGAAGCTTAAGGGCCAACGTTTTAACGGCATTCAAGAGATTCGGATTGAATCACAAGACGTGATGAAGACACTGAAGCGAAATGACTTCCAACAGTGCTTCTGATCACGGAAATCCCACTGGGATCACCTTATCAATGCAGAAGGGGACTACATCAAAGGGGATGGAGGAGAATAGAAATTTTGGTAAGTAGGTAAGTTGCAGCAGAAGAATTTGGAACTTTTGGGTGGCACCTTGTACATAACAAGACACTAGGACATACTTTTTGTTGTCACTATCTTAACTGTTCACTTCCATAAATATTCATTCTTGATCAACTCTCACTTTCTGAACTCTCGGAATCAGTGACAGTGCTGCCAAAAGACTGAACAGTGAAATGCAATGGGCCCCTGTAAATGTCTAGTGACAAGAGCTGTCTGTATTCAGTGCCAGATAAACCACCTTTACTGCACTATTATTTCAAACAGGTTCTATAAAGGGCAATTTTTTTATGTTGAGCTCTATACAAAACTATAAATTCTGGAACAAGAAAGCAACTGCTGGCCATCACTGTTCTATCTCCACCCCATTAAGTTCCAGCTAACACTGGTTAACATATGCCATCAACACTAAGGTTTCAAAAGGCAACAATGTGCTGACAGAGAAGCAGAATTATTCAGAAAATGTAAGTGGCCTGAGGAGAGGAAGTAATAGCAGGCTGCAGAAAATGGCAAAATGAGGAGATTCTTGATTTATACTCCTCATCAAATATTATTAGTGCACTAAAATGAAGCTGAGCAAGCAAGGCATTTAGCATGCACGGGGGTGAAGAGGATTTGGTGGAGAAACCTACGAATAGAAATTCCAAGTGTAATAAAAGTGACTATTTCCTTAAAAGAGAGGCATTTCTCACTTCAGCAGCTACACAGCACCTTCTACAATCCACACTGATATGTATTTACTTTTAAAATGTCCGCTCAGAAAAGGAAATGGCACTTCCATGCATACAGATGATCATTCAGAAGTTCTAACTGCCCTGTCACTATCCTTTTTTATTATGCCTGAAGAAATCGGGATAACATACTAGACATTTTAGAGTGGCACTCCAACCAAAACTCCCCCCCGCCATCTTCCAGTACCTCTGGCAATTGGAGACATGGGGGGGGGACACAAAAATCTTCGAGTCTGTACCAGTGTGGGGCCCTTCCACCATGTCCAAATCTCAGAAATATTGCAGAGTTATCCACTGACTAATGGTAATTAAAAACCAACACCAAGTCATACATGACTGATAAGACCTGACTTTAGACCCCTGCCATGTGAATAATCTAACCAATGGCTCCTCACTCTTTGACATGCAGATGTGTACTTGACTACACAGCTTCATCAGATTTGTGGCTGATTACACTACATGTCCCGCCAGCAGTCACACATACAAATCCGCAGTTCCATAGGCCTAAATGTCAAAGTATCTATGTCTGGGTCCCTAATACACTGCATGGGTGTACATGACTGATGGTCCAGACTCTGCACTTAGACCCCATATACTGTGGCACAGACGTAGCTGTGAAGGACAGGAATGGTGATGGAGGGTGGGGTGGGAGCAAGTGGTGTGGCCACCCTGAGCAGCGGAGCCCAAGGGTCAGCAAAGGAGGCAGCAAAATGAAATCATTTAAATGAAAAACAATTATTTTCCGTGCTCAACAATTTTTAAAATAATGAGCAAAATAACAAAATATCAATAGATAACAAATTTTTCTGAAGTCCATAATGTCTATTAAGGATGGTCAATGTGATTACTCGCCCCAGGAGCCACAAAACCTACCTATGCCACTGTTCTGTGCTCAATCTGAATGGTCCAATCTAGAACTTCAATTCTGAGCTCTCTTCATGGAGATACAAGTAGGTAGATGTGCTGAAACTCTGGGACAGCACCACAGAGAAATCTCTCCTGGCAGAAGTTCAGGAAATTAACAGGACCTTAAGAACTATGAAAGATATAGCCCTAGGGAAATAGAAATAACAAATGGCCTTCCCATTGACAAACATGGCAACATCAGCGATGTGAAGAGGGAGAGAATGTGTCATGTGTTTGGTATGAAAAGGGGGAGGAGATTATTACAGAAAAAGTTGTACCAGTGTGACTTGTTTGCACACAGAAACAATAAAATATTTAATCAACAAAGATTTATTTATATATCTGTAACTTTAAAGCACTTCTCCGTATAAACTGTTTGATGTTATAAAACGATCATTTTTCTAAACACTGTTGATGCCCTTAAATTACTGCAACAGCAAAAGCAAATGAAGAGGATCAGAAAAATGCCATACAGAGCTGGACACAAAGGGAGGGACAAGGGGGGGGGGGGGAAGACAATGATGCATATATATATATATATATTACAATATGTTTAAGCATCTGCCCTTGATCCTTTTTGATAGTTGTAGCAAATGCAACTTTGATCGGATATCGACTTCTGCACAGTCCAACAGAAGTAACTGAATCCTGGGTACAAGTGCACTTTTTTTTTGGGGGCTGAGTAACTTTACTGCTAGGCAGTGCTTGTGCAAGCCCCTTACAATCATATGGTGCCACCACAGGTCAAAGAAAGCTGACATACTTCGTGTGCTTCCCATGGCATCTCGTAGAGACAGCACAATCAATTTTTAACATTTGTTTTTGGTAAAAAAAAAAGTGTGAGAAGGAATTAATAAAAACAAAGGAGACTGCCATCAATACCAAATCATAACATTTTTCATAATGTCTTCCTGAAATGATCCGTATTGTAGTTCAGTAGATCATGATGTTCCAAACAAATCTTACTGTATTAATCTATATGACAGAACAGATGACACACAAAAATGGTAGAAAAACATAAACAGAAAAGAAGAACATATGAACCCCCCCTTCCTATCCTTGCAGTCAGAATGCAGACCAGTCTACCTGAACAGGTCAAATGCTGGGTACCAGTCAAACTCCAGAAGTGTGTTCAGATATTTTGTTCAAACCATAGCCGGGACACCAGCCACCCTGAGGTTTCGTTGTATTTTCCTCAGTCCATTCACACAAATGCTTGGGTAATACCTTCATCAGGCCACAATCAAGTCGTCACAAACTCCCTTTCCAATTACTCACACACCAATCATCCTGCTAACACTACAGTGTGTGATACCAGTATGACATACAACAACACACAGCCAGGTGATTGGACAGTGTGCAGTTTGAAAGCATTGCAACAGCAACCATGCTCAACTTTCTATGAGGATAAGATGAGCTTAATAATAAAATACCCACGTAGATGGTAAATAACGTTCAAACCTACCTTTCTTAAAGCTGTCAGATCTGTATATGTCCCTCAGTTCTTTCATGAGCCTATCAGTCGCTTGAACAGAACCAGAAACAGAACCTTTTAAATAATCTTGCCGTTGATTCTGCCTTAGCCGTTCCAACGTGGCCAGGTGCTCTGTGTCCATTTCATCGACCTGGAAAAATAATACATAATGAGCACAAATCACTTCTTGGAAGCAATTTCATGGACTACTATGTGTTTACAACAGTTTAGAGAAGAATTATGTAGTGACATGTCAATAATATTCTTGGAGAATCTACAAATTTGAAGGTCTATATTAGAATACAAATGTAATTACTAATGGAAATTAAATATGAGAAGTGCAGGCAGTACCATGTGCAGTTAATATCCCATGAGACTATATATATTAATCTCTAAAACCCACATTTGTGGAGAAACCTTTAACTACTGTTTCTGACAGGAACAAAAAAAATGATAAATGCAGAAATATGACTCAATCATTTTACCAACCACTGCACTTATATAAATTTATAAAATGTACACCTTAAAACATTAAAAACGCTCCCACGTTTTGGTCCTAGGACCATCATCAGGGAGCTATATCGTCTTTGCTAAAGTTACACTATTAAAAGTCATATTAATTTCACTATTCCAGTTGGTTTTGTGGCAGCATGCCATGTTGTGTTGTGTTGCCATGAGTGCCCTGTTATGCTCCATAACAGGGCACTCATGGCAACACAACACAACACAACACGGCATGCTGCCACAAAACCAACTGGAATAGTGAAATTAATATGACTTTTAATAGTGTAACTTTAGCAAGGACGATATAGCTCCCTGATGATGGTCCTAG
>Ga0131853_10006909_pt1 | contig 20512 bp, 18 predicted proteins | sample TergutLab28metaG_FD_92764 | JGI IMG/M metagenome (GOLD analysis project Ga0131853, IMG submission 92764) | Labiotermes labralis P1 segment gut microbial communities from Petit-Saut dam, French Guiana - Lab288 P1 (version 2) (version 2) | ecosystem: Host-associated > Arthropoda: Insects >...
TAAAAAGTTCGGATCTCCGCTCATTACCAACGATGGTGTGACCATAGCTAAAGAAATCGAGCTGGAAGAAGCCTTTGAGAACATGGGCGCCCAGCTGGTAAAAGAAGTCGCCGTTAAGACCAACGACGTGGCGGGCGACGGCACCACCACAGCTATATTGCTGGCACAGGCCCTTGTGCGCGAGGGGATGAAGAATGTGGCCGCAGGCGCCTCCCCGATGAATGTAAAGCGGGGAATACAGCAGGCCGTTGACGCCGCTGTTGATGGCATCAAGAAGAACTCCAAGAAAGTCGCCGGCACCGGCGATATCGCCCGGGTTGCCACAGTTTCTTCAGGCGACGAAATTATCGGCAAGCTGATTGCCGAGGCCATGGAGAAAGTCACCGCCGACGGCGTTATCACCGTCGAAGAGAGCAAAACCGCCGAGACCTACACCGACGTGGTGGAAGGCATGCAGTTTGACCGCGGCTACATCACCCCCTACATGGTCACCGACACAGAAAAGATGGAAGCTGTCATCGACGACGCTTTTATTCTGATAACCGACAAGAAGATATCTTCGGTGCAGGATATGCTGCCCCTGCTTGAGCAAATTGTACAGTCTGGCAAAAAGCTGGTCATCATCGCCGAGGATATTGAGGGTGAAGCGCTCTCTACCCTTATCCTCAACCGCCTGCGCGGTACTTTCACCTGCGTGGCTGTCAAGGCTCCCGGCTTTGGCGATCGCCGCAAGGAAATGCTGAAGGATATCGCCATACTCACCGGTGGCGAAGTTATCACCGAAGAGCTCGGCCTCGAACTCAAAGAGACCACTATCGAGCAGCTCGGCCGCGCGGCTCAAGTCAAGGTGCAAAAAGAGAACACTATCATTGTTGACGGCATGGGCCAAAAATCCGCTATCGCTGACCGCATCAAACAGATCCGCTCCGAGCACGACCTTTCCACCAGCGACTTCGACAAGGAAAAGCTCCAAGAGCGCCTTGCTAAGCTGAGCGGAGGCGTTGCCGTTATCAAAGTAGGCGCCGCAACTGAAATCGAGATGAAGGAAAAGAAACTGCGCATAGAGGATGCCCTCTCGGCCACCAAGGCAGCGGTTGAGGAAGGCATTGTTCCCGGAGGCGGCACCGCTCTGGTCGATGTTATCCCCGCTGTGGATAAAATCGTAAGCTCCACCAAGGGTGATTTGAACACCGGTGCGCGCATTGTCCGCCGCGCGCTCGAAGAGCCTGTCCGCCAAATTGCCGCCAACGCGGGGCTTGAGGGTTCTGTAATTCTCGATAAGATCGTTGCCAAGAAGACTGTCGGCTTTGGCTTTGACGCACAGGGCGAGGCTTACGGCGATATGATCGAGATAGGCATTGTAGACCCCGCCAAAGTGACCCGCTCTGCCCTGCAGAACGCCGCTTCGGTAGCTGCAATGGTGCTCACAACCGAGTCTCTGGTGACCGACATTAAGGAAGAAGCTCCTGCCGGCGGTCCATTGCCTGGCGGCGGCGCACCCGGGATGTACTAGGCGGCAGCTAGCTGTGTAATTAAAAAACCCATAAATAGCAGAGCGTTGGCAGCGCCGGAGATTTTCCGGGAGATGCCAACGCTCTCTCTATGTTGTTGGTGCAAGCTATTTTCTGGCCTTGAGTATGTCTTTAAGCTCATCCATGAAGGAGTTTACGTCTTTAAACTCGCGGTAGACCGAAGCAAAGCGCACATAAGCAACCTCGTCGATTTCCTTAAGCCTCTCCATGGCCAGCTCGCCAACCTTGGAAGACTGCACTTCCCTGTCCATTGTGTTGAGTATCTCGGTCTGTATCGCGTCCACTGTTTTTTCCAGCTCGGCAACCGAGATTGGCCGCTTCTCGCAGGCGCGCATAAACCCTGCCAGCAGCTTGGTCCGATCAAATGGCTGGCGAGACCGGTCTTTTTTTACCACCATAATTGGCGCGGTTTCGACCACTTCGTAGCTGGTGAAGCGCTTTTCGCAACTTAAACATTCCCGGCGCCGGCGGATTTTCGCCCCCTCGTCTGTCGGGCGGGAATCAATCACCTTGCTCTCACCATAAAAACAAAAAGGACATTTCAATCCGCATCTACTCCTTGCATAGTAGTTGTGAATTGGGAATTGGCAGAACATTGATAACAACGCAAATCTGCCGCGCTATTTGGTATTTCTACCATTTTCCAATTCCCATTTTCCGGCAACTACACGTTAGGGCAGGTAGTCTTCCAGCAGGTCTGGCAAGTGAATGGCCCGGGCGTCGTTTTGCGTGCAGAGTTCTATAAACTGCCTGACAAATTCCACCCGTGTGTCCACATCAAGTGCCGCAAAAACGATGTCTCCCGCCCCATCTGTCACTCTTACTCCATATGTAGTATAACGGATATCTTCAAACTCGTCAACAACCTCCATGCTTGTAAGTTCCATATTAAGCTTATCGCTTCCCGATGTCAGTGGATATGTTTTAAGGCTATTCATATTTTTCCCTCCATTTATTGGAATTTACCCGATCACCTCTCACGGGCGCCTTCCTGGTTTATGATATTCTTACGGAAGCAGCCCTGCTCATGTTGTATCTTCCGAGAGAAATATTGACAAACTGTGAGCCTTTGGTGCCGCTCTTCCATAATACGAAAATAGTAAAAAAATAACAAGCATTTTCATTCATCGATTTTCGACATTTTCCGGCAACATCTGGAGATTGTTTCTATGTTTTCTATTTATATGGTCGGCTTTCGTGAGGTAATATTGTACGTTTTGACGACAACAAATCTGTTGGTAACACTTTGTGCAATGTACTGCTATGTTGATAACACTGTGCAAATGTGTTGAAAACTGCCCGATAATTCCACAATTCCACTAAAGTTTTCCCCATAAAGTTCAACAATCACTCCGCCGGAAAATCCGGTTTTTGCGACAGTTTTCAGCAGTTTTGCTATGTTGAAAAACCCTTGACCGGGAGGCAAGCAGCTCTCGGTTTTGTTATGGTCGCTTAAGTGTATGTGTTTGACTTTTTCGCCCATTGCCTGCGCAACCTCCCAGACACTCTCTTCAGCCCTAACCGCCTGTTTGACATCCAAGATATACTCTACCTGAGGCAAGGCCTCGCGCATTGCAGCGATGAACTCCACACTGCCCGAAACACAGCGGGCAACGTTTTCTTGGCAGAGGGAGATACCATGATTGTTTGCGTCCTCCCATAGCCGCTCAAAGCGGGCAAAGTACTCGTCTCTGGGCAGGGGGCTGCCTTTGTAATCCCCATGGAAAACAAGGCTGTCCGCGCCCAAAATACTCGCCGCACGATAAAGTTTGCGGTAAAGGGCCATACCGTCCTCAAAACGGCGCGGGTAGCGCGAGAAGAAGAACATCGGCTCCATAGCGCTTATGTACGGGTGCACACTTACAATTTTTACATCGGCTTTATCCGCGTGGGCACGCAGGCTCCGCAGGAAAGCGGGGGCAAGCTCTTGCTCGGCGTTTATGAAGACTTCCAGGCAAGGCGGGTGCAGTGCAGCCAAAACTTTCAGGCTCTCTTCGGTAGGCCGCGGGTAAAGGCAAGCTGTTGAAATTCCTGGCAGCATTGTGTCGTTACCTTTCCTTTGTTGTCAAATATTTAGGCTTGAGAGTCGGGTGTTTTTCTGCTAAACTTGGGCACGGCCAATTTTTGAAAACTAAATTCTACATATCAAGGGGTGTCGTAATGCAGTGGATTCGCGAGACTGCGAAACAATTTTCTCAGCTGTCAGAAATGTCAATTTTTTCTTTCAAGCTGGGCGCGGGGATGATGGTTTGTTTTTACATAGTCGGGTTTATCTCCTTGCTCAGCGCGCCTTACTCGTACAACTACTTTAATGCCATGGCCCTTTTCCGTGGATGTATGGAAGCTGCACCCGCCTCTTTGGCGGTGGGTGTTATCGCCGGCTTGCTGGGGGATATGGTCCTGCGCTTTGGGGGCAGGGACCGGTAGCCGTGTGACCAGCATGTGTCTGGCGTATGTCCACAGTATAGCATAGTTATTAAGATATTTCGCATGTAAAATACAGAAAAAGCACTGCCATAAACTGGCCGTGCCGCCGAAAGTTTAGCAAGTTTTCCACAAAAAGCCCGGCTAAGCCGGAAGGTGCTTCCTGCTTAGCCGGGCATAGTGAATTTTTGCGGGATATTTTGCGCGGGTGTGCAAATATTACAAACCCTTAGGTGGTGGAGTCTTCCTCTCCCATCAAAATGTCCCATTGGGGTTCAAAGGCGCAGTCGTCCTCCCCGGAGGGCGGTTGCCATTGTTGGTTTCCATCTGTCCCGCCGTACTCTTCCATCAGCTTCTTAAACTGCGCCCCAGAGATGTTTTCGTGCTCCAGCAGAGCCTGTGCCACCCTGTGGACTTTGCCCATATGCTTTTTGAGTATGTCGGTGGATACCTGATAGGCGGAGTCAATAGTGTCTCTGACCTCTCGGTCTATCTCAGCGGCAACCGCCTCCGAGACCGAGTGCCCTGAGGTGTAGTCCCTGCCCAGAAAAACCTGGCTGGGATCCTGCTTGTAGACCACCGGACCGAGCTTGTCCGAGAAGCCGAAACGGGTCACCATGCTTCTTGCAATCGCGCTGGATTGCTCAAGGTCGCTAGAGGCGCCTGTGGAGATGTCGTCGAGTACCAGTTGCTCGGCCACCCGCCCACCCATATACACCACGATACGCTCGAACATATACGTTTTGGTGATGTAGGTGCGGTCCTCGGTGGGCTGGTGCATAGTAAAGCCGCCCGCACTCCCGCGGGGAATGATGCTGACTTGATGCACCGGGTCTTGGGTATTGCAATGGTAAGTGCAGATAGCGTGACCGGCCTCGTGGTAGGCGGTCAGCTTTTTATCTTTTTCGGTTATCACGCGGCTGCGCTTTTCGGGGCCTATCATAACTTTGATAGCGGCTTCTTCAATCTCTTTCATTGTTATGGCCTTCAGGCTTCTGCGCGCAGCGAGCAGGGCGGCCTCGTTGAGCAGGTTTTCAAGGTCGGCACCGGTAAAGCCAGCGGTAGTACCCGCTATTTTGCGCAGCTCTACATCTGGGGCGATAGGCTTGTTGCGGGCATGAACTTTGAGTATTTCCTCCCGGCCCTTAATGTCGGGCTGGTTGACGGTAATCTGCCTGTCGAACCTGCCAGGACGCATGAGCGCGGGGTCGAGGATATCCCTGCGGTTGGTAGCAGCCATTACAATAACGCCGGAATTTGCAGCAAAGCCGTCCATTTCCACCAGCAGCTGGTTGAGGGTTTGCTCTCTCTCGTCATGTCCGCCGCCCAGGCCGGCGCCTCTCTGGCGGCCAACGGCGTCGATTTCGTCTATGAAAATTACGCTGGGCGCGTTCTTCTTGGCCTGCTCGAACAAATCTCGCACCCGGCTGGCACCCACACCGACAAACATCTCGACAAAATCGGAACCGGAGATAGAGAAGAACTGTACTTCGGCTTCGCCGGCAACCGCGCGGGCTAGCAGGGTTTTACCGGTACCGGGAGGACCCATCAGCAGCACGCCCCTGGGTATACGGGCACCCAGTGCACTGAATCTGGCCGGACTTTTGAGAAACTCGACGATCTCGACCAGCTCTTCTTTTTCTTCGTCGGCGCCGGCAACATCGGCAAAGGTTACGCGCCTGCCGTCCTGGGCCGATTTCGCCTTGGCCTTACCAAATCCTGAGACGTTCCCACCGCCCCGGGTTTGGCGCATCATCATTATCCAGAAGCCGACCATTAGGCCAATGAGCAGCATCGTAGGCAATAGTGTCACCCACCATGGCGTCTCGGTGGGGCGGATGTAGTCTCCGTCGATGATGTTGTCCGGGTTGGCTTCATTCCACGCCCGAACATAAGGCCCAATATCGTTAAGGAACTTATTTACATATGGCACCCTGTACCTTATGATGTCCTCGCCCTCAAGTGTGAGGACTACTACTTCTAGTATTTCACCATCCGCGCCCTCGAGAATCTCACGCTTCTCGGTGATTTCCAGGTCTCCGCTGCCCATATCCAGTGTAAACCGCTGGACCTCGTTCTGCTGGAACCAAGAGATGACTTCGTAGTATCGGTAAGAGGGATCGGGCGCGCTGTTGTTGAATTGGTTCAGCATCAGCAACATAAAGGCGATAAGGATAAATAGGTATATACCCACCCCTCTAGAACGTTTTGGCAATAGTTTTCACTCCTAACCGTTAAGTATGCCTACATATGGCAGGTTGCGGTATTGCTCGTCGTAGTCCAGCCCGTAGCCCACCACAAATTCGTCCGGGATGGTAAAGCCGACGTAATCGGCATATATATCCACCTGCCTGCGGCTGGGCTTGTCAAGCAGGGTTACCAGCTTTATGCTTCTAGGGCTGCGGCTGCGCAAAATCCCGGAAAGGTAGCCAAGCGTCATGCCGCTGTCCAGAATATCTTCAACAATCAGCAGGTCGTATCCTTCAATCGGTTGGTCGAGGTCTGCCAGTATTTTAACCACGCCGGTAGTTTTTACACCGGAGCCATAGCTAGAAACCGACATAAAATCAATGCGCAGTGGGATATCAATCGCACGCATAAGGTCTGACATAAACACAACCGAACCCTTAAGCACGCTTACCATCAACAAATTTTTGTCTTTGTAGTCCTCGCTTATTTGCGCTCCAAGCTCGGTTATTCTTTGGGCTATTTCCTCTTTGCTCAGCAATACTTTAGGAAGCTGCTCAACCACTTATTCGCCCTCCACCGTTATTTCAATTGTCCGTTGGGTGCCTTCGCCAGCAGCCACCCGCTCGTCCGAACCCAAGCCCTCCACCCACAGGACACCCTGCTTGTCGGCCAGCACTATCGCTCGCGCCCTCTCTTTCGGCGGCACCCCCGCTTCTTGGAACAAATTCTTGAGCGTCTTGGTGCAGCCTCTTTCTGGTTGGCGCAGCTTGTCCCCCGGTTGGCGGGGACGCAAATTAACAACTTTTTCTATTCTATCATAATCCAAACAATAGGTTAAGTCTTTTTTTTGAACATTTGGCATTTTTTTTTCCAAATTTGCGCTTTGCAGGGAGAAAGTCACTCTTTTCCCCCGAAAAACCTCCACCATAACCGGCGCGCGCTCGAGGTCAGATAGGCACACATTGTGAGAAAAATGCTCTGGCGCCGGCAGCTCAATCGGCGGCTTTAAGCGAAAGGCGTCTTCCCCGCTTGAAAATACCACTTGAACGCTTAGCTGCCAGCTACCTTGCCCTGCCGCTATGGCGGCGCCAAGCCTTTCGATAAGCTCACTCTCCGGAGAAATGCCTGCCTCGCGCAGGATGGCAGCCAGCACCCTGCCCCTAAGCGCGGGATAGGTCTGCAAAAATTCTGCACGGTCATAGCTTCCATCTTCGCGGGCAATCCGCCCTCTAAAATGAGCGGCCCCAGCGTCCAGGTAGTCAGCGTCGTCGCGCAGTTTGTCTGTCAATCGGGCCAACCCCTCGATTATGCGCGGGTTCTCCTTTTTCAGCAGCGGTAGCACTTGATGGCGTATCCGGTTGCGGGTGTGCTCGTTGCTTTGGTTGGTGGAGTCCTCCACCCAGGCCAAAGAGTGCTCGCGGCCGTAAGCCTCAACCTCTTCGCGGGTGCAGTCTATCAGCGGGCGGATAAACCTACCCCGCACAGGCGGGATGCCCCCCAAGCCACGCAGTGCTGTACCGCGTATAAGGTTTATCAGCACGGTCTCGGCGTTGTCGGTGGCGGTGTGGGCGGTGGCGACCTTTGCCCCCTGCCGCTCGGCTTCCCGCTCAAAAAAGTCGTAGCGTAGGCGGCGGGCGGCCAGCTCTATGCTCTCCCCTGCCTGCTTTGCGGCTTCTTTTACATTGGCGTGCTCGACTATCAGCGGAATACCCCAGCCCTCACATAGCTGGCGTACAAAGCCCTCGTCCCGTTTGCTCTCTTCACCTCGAAGTTGGTGATTGAGGTGGAGCGCGCCCAGTGTAAGCCCCCACTCCTTGCGCATGTATAAGAGGATGTGCAAGAGCACAACCGAGTCTGTCCCGCCCGAAAGGGCCACCAGCACCCTGTCGCCTTTTTTCAGCATCCGGTGCTCAGCGCTGGTAAGCGCAACTTTAACCTTCATCGCGGTAGTACTCCAAGTTGGTAAAGCGGGTGTGAGCGCCGTCCCAGACTAGCTTTACGGCACCGGTCTCGCCGTGGCGGTTTTTGGCCACGATGCACTCGGCCACGTTTTGCTCTTCGGTATCTCGGTTGTAGTAGGCATCCCGGTACAAGAACAACACAAGGTCGGCGTCCTGCTCGATAGAGCCGGACTCGCGCAAATCACTCAGCATTGGGCGATGGTCAGAGCGAGTCTCCGGCTGGCGGGAAAGCTGCGAGAGCACGATTACCGGCAGGTTCATCTCCTTGGCCATAACCTTGAGGGAGCGGGTGATCTCACTTACCACCTGCACCCGGTTTTCGTTGCGGGTCCCACTCGACATAAGCTGCAGATAGTCGATAATTACCAGCTCGACATCTTTGACTCTGCGCAGCCTGGCCTTCATCTCCGGCACGGTAATCGCCGCGGTGTCATCCACCAGAATCGGCGCTTTGGCAAGCTCTTTAGAACATGCGGCTAGGCGCACCCACTCTTGGGAAGTCAGCTCGCCGGTGCGCATTTTGGTGCCGGCCACCAGTGCGTCACCGGACATAATCCGCTCGACCAGCTGCTCCCGGCTCATCTCCAGAGAAAAGACGGCCACCTTTTTGCCAGACTTCATGGCCACGTTGGTGGCAATATTCAGCGCGAATGAGGTTTTGCCCATACCCGGGCGGGCAGCCAGCAAAATCAAGTCGGACTTGTTAAGGCCGGTCATAACCTGGTCAAGCACACCAAAGCCGGTAGGGACGCCCAGGTAATCGTCCCTGTCCTCCCCGCTTAAGCGTTGGAGGCGGTCGTAGATGTCGAGCAATATCGCGTCGATAGGCACCAGCTTAGAGCCGTGGCGCTCGGCGCGAATATCAAAAATTTTCTGCTCAGCGGCGTCCATTATGGTCTGGACGTCTTCTCCCGATGCGCGGGCGTGGTCGACTATCTCCCCGCCGGCGGTTATCAGGGCGCGCAGGTAGCTCTTCTCCCGCACTATGGCCGCGTAAGCCTCCACGTTGCGGGTAGAGGGCACTATCTGGGCCAGGGAGGTCAGATATATTTTGGCCTCGCTGTCGCTGGGGAAGACTTCCTCCCGGCAGGCGAGCTCCAACACGGTGACAAAATCTACCGGCATCCCAGTGGTGAACAACCGCAGCATAATCTCGAACAGGCGGGCGTGCTCTTGCCGATAAAATGCCCCCGGCCGCAGGTTGTCCAACACCAGCGCAAGACACCCGGAATCCACCAAAACGGCTCCCAGAACGCTCTGTTCGGCTTCCAAGCTGTAGGGCAGCTGGTCCCCTGCGGTTTGTGGGTGTGTGTAGTCGTAATAGGTTTGCGCCACGGTAAGCTCCCTCGTTATTCGTCTTTTACCACAACAAAGATTTTGGCCATGACCCCTTGATAGAGCTTAACTTCGGCGTTGTAGGTTCCGTGGGATTTGATATCGCCCTCAAGGTCGACTTTGCGTTTGTCCGCCTCTACGCCCAGCTGGGCCTCAATTTCCTGGGCCACTTCCTTGGCGGTTACCGAGCCGAACAGCTTGCCGCTCTCCCCCGCTTTGGCCACAATTTTGATCGACTTGCCCTCAAGGGACTTGGCGAGTTCCTGCGCCGCCTTGCGGTCTTTTGCTTCGCGGGCTGCACCTGCGGCTTGCTGTGCCTTGTACTCGTTTAGGGCTTGGGGCGTCGCCTGAATTGCCAGTCCTTTTTTTAACAAAAAATTCTTGGCGTAGCCATCGCTGACCTTTACAAGTTCGCCCTTCTTGCCGCTGCCCTGTACGTCTTCTTTTAGTATAACCTGCATAAAGTTTACCCTCCCGCTTTTGTTGTCTCGGTTATTTTCCGATTGTCGGCTGCTGACCCGGCTGCTCCCGGCTGAGGTTTGCGTGGTAAGCGTCTATTGCCGCCACCAGCTTTGCGCGTACGCCGGCTCCGTCGTGCTGCTCTTGCGGGAACTGGGCCGCCGCCATGGTCATGTGGCCGCCGCCTCCCAAGCCCTCCATTATCAGCTGGACGTTTACCGACCCCAGCGAGCGCCCGGAGACGTTTATAAGCTTGCCATGGGGAAAAATTACAAAGGAAGCGTCTACCCCGCTGATCGTCATAAGTTCGTCCGCGGCTTGGGGGGCCACGATTTTTATTTCGTCAAAGCTCTGCTCGCCGACAGCGATCGCACATCCCCGGTAGATCTCGGCCCCAGCGATAAGCCCGGCCTTCTGCCGGTAGGCTTCCATAGACGAAGCAAAAAGCTTGCGCACTTCAACTGTGTCTGCCCCCAGCCTCCGCAGCCAGGCAGCGGCTTCAAAAGTACGCACACCGGTACGCATCATAAAGTTTTTGGTGTCCAGCATTATGCCGGCCATCAGCGCCTCAGCCTCTACTTTGCCGGTGGCAGGTATACCTGGGAAGTATTGCACAAGCTCGGTCACCATCTCGCAGGTGGAAGAGGCATAAGGCTCGTGATAGAAGATCACCGCCCCCTCGATATGCCCTACCATCTTGCGATGATGGTCAATTACCACCACGTTTCCCGCCGCCCGGTAGACTTCTTCTGACTCGAGCACGCCGGGCAGGTGTGTGTCCACGATTATAAGCAGGGTGCGCTGGTTTATCAGCGCCAGAGCCTCATCCGGCGAGAGGAAGTCGCCTGTGTCGTAGCCGTTTGTTATCAGCCGCTCGAGGAGGGGCCGTGCCAGGTTTTTCTCTTTATCTATGCAGATGCCCGAGTGCTTGCCCATTCCGCGCACGGCGCCCAGCATACCAACAGCTGCGCCAAGGCTGTCAAGGTCGGCGAAGCGGTGGCCCATAATAAGCACGTTGCCGCTGGAGTCTATAAGCTCGGCCAGCGCACCCGCTATAATGCGGGTTTTTACTTTGGTGCGCTTTTCGATAGCCTTACTCAGTCCGCCGTAGAACTCGTACCCGCTACCTGTTTTGACCGCCGCTTGGTCTCCGCCCCGGCCAAGACACATATCTACCGCTTGGCGGGCACCTTGCTCAGCATCGTGCAGGTTGCCGGCCTCCAGGGTCATACCAATACTTAGGGTAGGGGGCATACGGCTCGCGTGAGCCAAGCTCTTAACGGTGTCCAATAGCCCAAACTTATCTATCAACACCCCGCGCACTCCCCGGGCCTCTATAACTGCGACAAATCTATCTCGCGCCAGTTTGGTAACGAATCCATGGTTTTGGGAGATATATTTTTCAATCGCGCCTTCAATTTCGGTCATTAGCTGGGCCCGCTCGCTGTCTTTATAGTCTTGTTTTAGTGCTTCGTAGTTGTCCACAACCAGCAAAGCCACGCTGGGTCTAGATTCATGATACTCATGGGCAAAGTGCTTGAGCCGGGTGTTGTCCACCAGGTAGACAACGCCGGCACCACGCTCTCCCGGGCTGGTAGCCACAACGAACATTGTGTATTTTTTCGACCCGTACTCAACGTCGTACCCCTCGGGTGGAGATGTTATGGCAAGGTCGATTCCTGGGAAGATCTCCTTAAAGTCTTCGCCGCGCGCATCACGGCCGTCGAACACAATCTCGGTGCAGAGCCGGTTATGCCAGACGATCTCCCCGCTGTCCATGACGCTTAGCACCGGGGTGGGCAGCTCTGAGTACGCACCTCCCATCGCCTGCTTTACCGCCTGAGCGGTCTCGTCGAGCAGGTTCCTAGCTTGGCCGCTGAGCGCACGCAGCCTGAAAAGCGCCACAACAAAAGCCGCCAGTGTAACAGCCGCGACAACATAGAAAACAGTGCGCTCAAGGAAGAAAATTACACCACAAAGCAGGGCGGTAAGGCCCATAAGCGCAAGGACTATCGGAGTAAATAGCCGAAATTTCTGTTCCATCTCAAACTCCCGGAAGCAGTTGGATAGGTATATTGTACCATAATTTTACTAGATACTCAATCCCCATACCCATTATTCAATAAAGCAGCACGGGCAGGAGTGTAAAGGGCGCACACTTGGGTTTGTGGGCCATTTCTATCAACTCAACCCCTGCAGGGGCGGAGTTGTCCAGCCCGTCGCTTGCATAAAGCTGCACGCAGGATGCCCCGCCCCTGCAACACAGTGTTATATTTCGCAAGCAATTGCCCTATATTTGCGTGCCCGTTGCTTGTATTTACCCCCACTTTGTGGTAAGATAATGCAAAACTCGCGCCTAGAAAGGTGGGCCTTTATGATTGATATTAAGCTAGTTCGCAATGAGCCTGAGCTGGTAAAGGAAAACATGCGTAAAAAGTTCCAGGAGGACAAGCTGCACTTGGTCGACAAAATAGTGGAGCTGGACTTGCAGATGCGCACAGCTATAGCGCAGGCGAGTGACCTTCGAAACAGCCGCAACACGATAAGCAAGAAGATCGGCAACCTCATGGCCCAGGGCAAGAAGGAAGAAGCCGAGCAGGTCAAGGCCGAAGCCGCCGCCATAGGCCCAAAAGTTGCCGAGCTTGAAGAGCAAGAGCAGTCCCTGGCTGCACAGGTCAAAGAGCTGATGATGTCGATCCCCAACATCATTGACCCTAGCGTGCCTATTGGCCGGGACGACAGCGAAAACGTCGAGGTCGCCCGCTACGGCGAAGCCGCCAAACCCGAGTTTGAAATCCCCTACCATATCGACATAATGGAAGACCTTGCCGGAGTCGACCTCGAAAGCGCCCGTAAGATAAGCGGCCACGGTTTTTACTTCCTGTATGGCGGTCTGGCACGGCTGCACTCAGCAGTGCTAAGCTACGCCAGAGACTTTATGATTGACAAAGGCTTTATCTACTGTATCCCGCCTTATATGATTCGCAGCCATGTGGTGAGCGGCGTTATGAGCTTTGCCGAAATGGAAGCCATGATGTATAAAATCGAGGGCGAAGACCTTTACCTTATAGGCACCAGTGAGCATTCGATGATAGGCGGGTTTATTGACACTATCATGAAGCCGGAAGAATTCCCCTGCGCGATAACCAGCTACTCACCCTGTTTTCGCAAGGAGGTGGGGGCCCACGGGATAGAAGAGCGCGGGGTTTATCGCATCCACCAGTTTGAAAAGCAGGAGATGGTTGTGCTTTGCCAGCCCGAGGACAGCCCTGCCTGGTTCGAGAAGCTCTGGGGTTATACAGTTGAGTTTTTCCGCAGCCTGGATATCCCGGTGCGCGCCCTAGAGTGCTGCTCGGGCGACCTTGCCGACCTAAAGGTAAAGAGCATCGACGTCGAGGCCTGGAGTCCGCGCCAGCAAAAATACTTCGAGGTAGGCAGCTGCTCTAACCTGGGGGACGCCCAGGCCCGCCGGCTTGGTATCCGCATAAAAGGTGAGAAGGGCAACTACTTCGCTCATACGCTGAACAACACCGTGGTCGCCACCCCGCGTATGCTCATCGCCATGCTGGAAAACAACCTCAACCCCAACGGCTCAGTCCGGATACCGGCGCCGCTGCGCCCCTATATGGGCGGAGCGCAGGTAATCGAGAGAAAGCGATAAAATCCGCCATTCAGCACAGTCGGGGGCGTCCTATTTCGTGCGGCAGCACAGCATTGCGCAAACCATGCATACAGCCCCGGCGACAATCTTGACTTTTGCGTAGATTTGAGGGTACTATAGAGTGGAGGACAAGCGTCAACCCAAGATAATTATTGGAGGAATATCGCCATGGACAAATACCAGGAACTCAGAGACCGGCGCGCAAAGCTGATGATGGGCGGCGGGGCCGATAAAATCGAAGCCCAGCACAAAAAAGGCAAACTGACAGCCCGCGAGAGGATCGACTACTTTTTCGACCCGGGCACCTTTGTGGAGCTAAACGCCTATGTGCAGCACCACTGCAACGACTTGGGGCTGGAGGGCACCCAGGTGGACGGGGACGGCGTTGTCACCGGTTTTGGCCTTGTTAAGGGGCAACGGGTGTTTGTTTTCGCGCAGGATTTTACATACAGCGGCGGCTCGCTGGGTGAGATGCACGCGCTTAAAATCTCCAAGCTGCAAGAGATGGCGCTCAAAGCCGGCTGCCCGATAGTCGGCCTGCTGGACAGCGGCGGCGCGCGCATCCAGGAAGGTATAAACTCCCTTGCGGGCTTTGCGAGAATCTTTTACCAGAACACCATGGCCTCGGGTATTGTACCGCAGATTTCGGTTATTATGGGACCTTGTGCGGGTGGCGCGGTTTACTCCCCGGCGCTGACTGACTTTGTCTTCATGGTCGAGGGCACCAGCCAGATGTTCTTGACCGGCCCGGCGGTAATCGTTACCGTAACCGGCGAGCAGGTCACAGCCGAAGAGCTTGGCGGCGCTGCCACTCATACCTCCAAGAGCGGGGTCGCCCACTTCCGGGCGCCCGACGACAAATCATGTTTGGACAAAGTCAAGAACCTGCTCTCATATCTGCCATCCAAAGCGGGGGCGCCGCTGCCCAAGTCCTTCTCTGCGGGCAACGTGCACGCCAAGGTGGACGCGCTCAACGACATAATGCCCGAGAACGCGAACAAGGCCTACGACATGTACGAGGTTATAAAGGGCATTGTGGACGACGGCGAGATTCTCGAGCCGCACGAGCACTTCGCGCGGAATATAATAACCTGCTACGCCCGGATTGACGGCACACCGGTGGGTATTATCGCCAACCAGCCCAAGGTGCTGGCCGGCTGTATGGACATCGACTCCTCCACCAAGGCCACCCGGTTCGTGCGCACCTGTGACGCCTTCGGTATTCCGGTTATCACTTTTGTGGACACCTCCGGCTTCCTACCCGGCACCGGGCAGGAGTATGGCGGCATCATCCGCCATGGGGCAGGGTTGCTCTACGCCTACAGTGAGGCCACCGTGCCAAAAATCACGGTCGTCACCCGCAAGGCCTACGGAGGCGCTTATATCGCCATGTGTTGCCGCGAGCTGGGCGCTGACGTCGTCTACGCCTGGCCCCAGGCCGAGATCGCCGTTATGGGGCCTGAGGGCGCTATCAATATCATCTACAAGCGCGATATTGCCGGCGCAGAAGACCCCGACCAAAAGCGGGCCGAGCTGGTTAATATGTACAAGGAGAAGTTCTCGAACCCGTATGTGGCCGCCAACTACGGCTATGTAGACGATGTCATCGAGCCGCGGGAAACCCGGGAGAAGATTATCCAGGCGCTGCTTATGATGCGGGATAAGAAGCAGGAGCTACCGCCGAGGAAGCATGGGAATATACCGTTCTAGCTAGCATAAAGTTTTGCCCCGGGCGCAAAACTCCGGGGGATTTTGCTGTGTTAATCTATCTCCTAGCAAGCGGCCCATCGCTTACGATAATACTGCCGCCTCTGTCTGTATTGAGCCACAAAAATCCGTTTGAATCCACGCGGTCATTCGGCTCCGCTATCAGCCTAAACGTATTCGCCTCTCGGTCGAAAGTGTAGAAGTACAGATTATCCGTGTCCTTGCCGGTGAGGTCTACCCTTGCAGCAGCTCGCACTGTCTGGCCCCATTCGCTGCTGTGATCGAAGTAGACAACTTGCAAGTTGTTACTGAAATGCCGCTCAAAATATCCCGCGAACACTATTCACATCATTACCTGTTACCCACGCCGACACAAGTTTATCTTGGCTTATTTCGCCGGGATTTTGGATCATTACACGCACTTGAAGGCTTGGCAACATAATCATCGCCGCCGTCCTTTATACCCCTAACCTCATCATCGGATTCGTTCGGCGAAATCTCATCTGAAACTTTCGCAGAACTGTACCGTGGTTATTTGGATGAGCGCGAGATGAACACAAAGAAAATTTATGCGCTGTAATCCGAGTTTCAGGCTGAGAATCGTGACAAAGAGAATGCGGAGCGGTTTTTGGAAACAGTGCGAAAGTACGCCGTGCCGACCAAGCTGACGCGAGAACTGCTACTCGACTTTGTGGAAAAGATAGTGGTTCACGAGGCGACCGGGAATTGGCGCAAGGCTACACGAGAGCAGACACTTGAAATATATTATCGTTTTATTGGAGAACTTCGAGGTTTCGAGGGTTCTCCAATAAAAGCGGAGGTTGTATCCCTATAAACGGGACTCCGAGTGGTATGCTCGAGATACAAGCAGAAAAATCAAGTCCACTTTCAAAACCAAAGGCATGACAACCCGCACGTTCATATCATGTTGACAATGCGGCATTTTGAGCAAGATGGTTCTTGGAGCGCGAAGTCAAGGAAAGAGTACATTTTGGACGAGAACGGCGAAAAAATCCGCTTGCGTAGTGGCGAATATAAGTCACGCAAAATCGCCGCCGTGGATTGGAACGAGCAAGACAAAGCCGAGCAGTGGCGGGCGGCTTGGGCTGAAACTGCAAACCGATATTTGGAGTTGGCGGGCGAAGCCTATGCGGGGCTTGAAAGGCATTTGCAAAACTTGATGGGCAAACAGAACAAACTTGCGCACGAGCTTTCACCCATCAGAAAGAAGTTAGAAGTAGTTGCCGAGCGTATAAGCCGCTACGAAACGTACAAAGAGAGGACAAAGCCGCATACAACAAGTATATCGAAAGAATACAACGCACAGCGACCGTGGAAACGCAAAGCATTTGAGGACAACAACCGTTTAATTATAAACAACTACGAAACCTCAAAAAGCTATATCGAAAGTATATTGAACAGCAACAAGAAGATACCAATAGCTGCTTGGCAGAGAGAGTATTCCGAGCTATCTGCCGAACTGCGGAAGTTGACCGGCGAGTATCAATCGCTTAAAGATGAAGTGTCTACCGTGAACAAAATCCGGGTAAATGTTTATGACATTCTGCGCAAAGAAAGGCAGAGGGAGCAGCCGCGCCGGTCACGGGATGTGGAGCGGTAAAAAGGCGGTAGCCCTGTCTAGTATTCATAAAGTTGGATACCGCTACTACTTAATACTAATCTCACGCACTCCAATTCTCTGCCACCTCAAAAATCCATTCCTGAACATCCCTCATATGTTCAGAAGAAAAGTCATTTGGTCTATCGTCCGTTGTTCCAAATCCACCGAAAGTATATATCGGCGGTGCTGAAATTTCGATAAAGCCCTCAAGTGCCATATTGACCAAATGAACAATGGTCGAGTCGCTGGCATTGCGTCCGAGCTGAATATCACAATCGCAGGTAACGAGTTCTTGAAGGTCTGGAGTTGCCACAAACTCTTCGATTATCTCCCAATTATGAGTGTCAATGAATTTGAGTAAGTGATGATTGTTTGCGCCACGACATTCCACTTGTTTGAAAGGAACAAGACTTTCGGCAAAACTATAGCGGATATTCCACCGTCCGTAACTCGTAAACAAAGAGGAGAAAATCACATCCTCGGTATGGTCGTTTTGGAAAAAACGCAGGGGAGTACCAGAGATGACTAAATCATCATGGAAGTTGCTCACATCAAAGGAGGAATCGGGCGTCAAAACCAAAAGGTGTGGCCCCACTCCCATCGGAAGCCTAAGTTCAACTAACAATTCGGGTGTTCCGTCAAAGGTCGTGTCTATCAAATGAAAATCGCGAATAAACGAAAAGCTACCCTCTCCAAATTCCTCGCCCATACTTTCTACGAACGCAGAAAAACGTGCAGGCCAATCTTCGTACGAGAAAATCTCAGTTTCCATCTCTTGTTGTTCTGTACCACTTCCATCTGTAGACTCCAGCGGTTCTGGCGTTGTCGCTGTTTGTGGCTCTTGTTCATGTGAGGAGTTCTCGTCTGTCTCTGGTGGTGCTTCTGTAGGTGCAGTCTGACAAGCCACCAACAGCATAGCCAATACAACAATAATAAGTAGCAGGCGTTTCATAAATAACCTCTCCGTTTCTTCCACAAATCTCAGCTACAGCTATCAAAATCTCAACGTTGATGTCGTGATGTTTTGTTCTAAAACTTCTGATTAGCTATAAAATTCAATCAACATGTTAAACATTTGCTTCGCTATTCAAAGTCAGAAATCATATCTTGAATATTGGCTTCTGTAATATCAAGTGGCAAAAACGAGTGCTCTCCCCATATTTCAGACCAATTACCTATTATGTTTGTAGATACTTGCAAAAATTCATCTTCCGTTACTTCGTTGCCGTCTATATACCAATGACTTCCTCCGCCGTCATAATAAGAAAATTCGATTTCTAGTGCTACTGTTTCTACAACTAGCCTATATCCATCAAGGACTATAAGTTCCCACCCATCCACAGAAACATTTTCATAGTCCATAAAACTTCCCAACCCATCACTAAATCTTTTTACAATTAGCCCTTGTCTGTTTTCTAAAGGCATGAAAAGAGCAGCCGGCCAAAAATCTTCAACAATTTCAAGGGGTATTGCTCCACCATCACGAAAAGAATAGGCGGCAACGCTAAATGACATTATTCCAGCGTTGCCAAATATGATTAGTTCTGGCGCACCGTTTAAGTCAAAATCATGCAGTATGAAACGCCAACCTAAGTGTCCATCGTAAGCCGGTGAACGCAGATAATCTATAAGTAATGCCGTATAGGCTTCTTGCCATGAATTTGCAACTGGCAAATCCAGCGAGTTACTTTCTGGTTCTGGCTCCGGCTCGTCCACAGGCTCTGGTACTGCTTCAAGCATTGGCTGCGGTTCTTGTTCCGCAGCCAAATAATCATCTTCTGGCGGCCCGGTTGCTACAGGCGCAGACTGGCAAGCCGCCAGCAGTAAAGCGAGCGCAAGCAAAATAATTAGCAAGCGTTTCACGAACAAACCCTCCCTACAATTTAGCGATATTTGTCACAGGCATTATAGCACAGCTCACTCGATTTGTCACCACGACTGTGTCCCATGTAGTGGAAACCGCCATCAGCGTCAATGCATTACACATTTGCGCTATGCCATGTTTCAATTCCCATTGAAATAATCGCTGAAGCGTGCTACAATGGTTTTAGCATTTTGGGCTACAACCAATTTGCCGACCCTGAAAAATTCCACCATGAGTTTAGATGTCTTGAAGTCACAACACACGAGCAACTGACCGACAAGCAAGTCTCGCACTACTATGAACTGAAAAAGCTACCACCGCTTGACAACAAAGACAGCGGTAGAGATTTATGGCTCAAACTGTTTAACGCAGAAACCGAAGAAGAACTGGCCGAAATTGAGAAATTGGGGGTGCCAATTATGAGCGAAGCGTTACAAGCATACCGTCATGTGGCGGCTTCCGACAAGTTTATTCAGATGGAAAAAATGCGGTCTAAGACACGCCATGATGAAGCGCAGGCGTTGAGCAACGCAAGACGGCAAGGTGCAGCAGACGAACGCAAAAAGTTACAAGGTGAACTTGCAGACAAGGACGCTGAAATCGCGCGCTTGCGCGCAAAGCTAGGCGAGAATTAACCAAACACTAATGCATATAACACCGTTAAGCTTTTGTTAAACTTAACGGTGTTTTTTGCGTTCTAATGGCGGAAAACCGTCAGAAAGGATCTGCGTAAATGACAAATAAAAAGCCCCAAGCCAGAAGAATTGAAAATCCCGACCTCGTAAAGAAAATCGGCAAGACCACCTATCGGGTAAAAGCTCATTTCAGCACAACAAACAAGGAAAACATGAGCGACAAAATCAAGCGGATGCTACGCAACGAAGCCATCAAAATGTGAATTGTTCGGAGATTTGATTAAAAAGTCCTTGACAATTCGCAACAGGCAAGACAGCCAAAAGCATACTGATTTCCTGTGCCGCCAGACTTGCGCCATTCGATATCCAAGCCGTTCGTGACCTGCTGGCTGTGGATGAATTGAGGCTCGATACGCTCGGCGACGAAAAGACCGCGCTGTTTGTAATCATATCGGATACCAACCCGACTTTTGATGTACGCTATAGAGGGTGTAAATAACGCACTCCAAAATATAGCGTAGCGGTCGGCTCATTTGCAGGGTTTTTGAACGCTACTGGCTAGGAAAGGAGCAGTAGTGTTCTTTTTATATGTGGCAAGGGGGTGGTGAAACGCCACCGCCTATAAACATGACAGCATCAAATGTGGGAACGGTTCTCATCGCTCAAAGTTTGTACCGTTCCCACCATGCAACACTCGAAAGCGTTATGGAAATTATACAATAGCGTACAGACCCTTTCAAGTGTTGCGCCAACCCTAAAAATCAGCCGAGAAAGGACTGTTTCATTATGAACAGCATTTTAAGAGAGTTTGCATTAGCAATCTCAACACCGCACCGCAGACCGTAAATGATAACCCCAAACTGGCAAAGGCTATGAAGTTATCAGCCGAAACCGAAACAAAATTACAATCAATGCTAGAGGGCGAACAACTTGCCGTGCTAGAGCAATTTTCAAATGCACAGCTTGACATTGTTGCATTGTCTACTACCGATAACTTCATTCATGGGTACAAATTGGGTGTACTTATGACCTTTGAAGTTTTTAGTGATAGCAAGGGCTTAATTGTTGGAGGGTGGTCTGAATGAGGGTTGAATATATCCCTGTAGCAACATCAAGCACGGTA